>Ga0118677_10014295_pt1 | contig 11243 bp, 9 predicted proteins | sample AliMusrvi5mmetaG_FD_86154 | JGI IMG/M metagenome (GOLD analysis project Ga0118677, IMG submission 86154)
CCCCTCCGTGATCCCCACCCTCCCAATGTCCCATCGTCCCTTCTACAATTTGATTCTGAACCAGCGCCTTAGTGAATCTCGGATTCCACGAATCCCAATCCTTACCCCCCTTCTGGAATTTCGCCTGAGTGGCATAATACCAGGTATAGACAGGTTGTTTGGCGCCAGCCTTCGCAGCCACCGCCGGCTTTTCATCCTCTTTTGCAGCAGCCCCAGCCCATAAGCAGGGCAAGTCTTCAATATATTTCAAAGCGGTACGTACCTGCGGGGCATTGGGTTTACCCATCAGTTGCAAACACAAGGTTCCGGCTGACGTCATACTGGGGGTCGAAGAGGGGCTGGCATATCCAAATCCGCCCCCCTTGGGGTCATAGGCAGTATTCATGATGAAATCCATGCCCTTCTTGATGGCATCCTCCAATTTGGGACTGCTGCAACCCGCCATCTTGGCGGCCTTCAGTGCCTGAAACTGCCAACCCGCCACCGATAAATCCCAACGTTCCCCTTTTTTATAAACATAGTCATAGCCCCCGCCCAGTTGCTGCCCTTCAATAATGACATCAACACCCTTGTCCATCGCTTCCTTGAGGGCCATGATTTTGGTCAAGCCGAATCCCTCACTGATCGCGTAGGTACAAATGGCGTGCTCATAAGTGGACGCGCTAGAAGTAATGCCGCCAAACGCACCTGCTGCGGTCTGCTTGGACACAATATACTTCATCGCCTTTTCAACAGTCTGCCCGAATTCAGTTGAAGCGGGAGTTTCACCGTGGGCAAGAAAAGCCAGCAACGCCAGTCCGGTGAATGCCAGGGGATTGGAATCCTTTTTGTCCCAAGATCCATTTTCGGACTGATTGGCTTTAAACCAACGCAAGGCGCGCAACACCGCATCTTCACCGCGTGAGGAACCGCCGAAGGCACTCAACGCCCCCTTTCGGCCACCTGCCGTCCGTCCGGAATATAAGCCTTTCATCACCAAAGGGCTTTTAGCCATGGCGACCTCAAACCCTGCGGCCAGACTGGCATCTCCACTACCAATCCCAGCCCCTTCAGAATTCCCCATTCCACCTGTCCCCGGTGCATCGGAAGGGACATCCATGGTACTCACCGTCGTCGAAACGTTCGGTTGATCTACGGGAACCTCCTGCTGCACGGGAGGCTCCAACTTCTCGACTTCAGTCTTGATCACCTCGTCCAAAACTTCCGCTTTAGTCTCCATCATGGTGACTTCGACCTCCGGCGCCGGTTCCGGTGCCGGCGCAGATGCGAACAACAATAACATCGCCACAATGATAACATGAAATATCACAGATCCGACGGGGCCCCAGATGTGTTGTTTAATCAGTCTCTCTATTTGCGTGACATTCATTTTAATATACTCCTATCCCATATTACGCGTAATCATCAAATCATTACAAAATAATTAGTCGATCCTGGGAACAGGAAGTCTGTTCGCGATTCTTATTTCCACTCCCCTGCAGAAGCACACTTGAAAATGCCCACAACAATCTCCATAGTGTTGGGCGAAGAAAGCACGAGCTTGAATTCAGGTGTCTGTAGTCAGAATCGTTTGATGGTCAAACTCAATATTCTGAATTCTGACTCCTGACTCCTGTCTCCCTGAGTATTTCCCTATGGCCTTATTGAGTTTGAAAGATGTCAGTGTGAGTTATGGCGGACTTCCGCTCCTGGATAATGTGGAGTTCCATATTGAGCGCGGAGACCGGATCTGTCTGTTAGGCGCCAACGGTGCCGGAAAAAGCACCATGCTCCGCGTGCTCGCGGGGGAATCCAAACCGGACAGCGGAAAGGTCATTCAGCCCCCCCGCACCCGAGTCAGCCGGCTTCCCCAACAAGTTCCGCTCCATCTGACTGGCCGGGCTCTCGATATCGTCTGCCCAGATCCCGACGCCTTGGATCATCATCAGGACGCTCTTGAAGCCGAGCAGATCCTGACCCGCCTGCAGGTGGATCCGGAAGTTCATTTCGAAACCCTATCCGGCGGAACCCGCCGCCGTGTCCTCCTCGCCCGTACCCTTCTGGGCAAACCCGATGTCGTGTTGCTGGACGAACCGACCAACCATCTGGATCTGGACTCCATCGCCTGGCTGGAAGGCTACCTGCTCCGTCATTGCCGGACGTTCCTCTTTATCACCCATGACAGAGCCTTTCTCCGACGCATCGCCTCCCGCGTGGTTGAACTGGATCGGGGGCATCTCGTGGATTGGCGTTGTGATTATGACACGTTCCTGAAACGCAAGGAGGAGACCCTCCAAGCCGAAGCCCTGCTGTGGGAACGCACCGACAAACGACTGGAGAAGGAAGAAGCCTGGCGCCGTCGCGGCGTCAAAGCGCGTACTGTTCGTAACCAAGGCCGCGTCCGGGCACTTGAAGCACTGCGAACCGAACGGCGCCAACGACGCGAACGAACCGGTGCCGTACAAATGGCCATTCAGGAAGCGGATCGCACCGGACAGATTGTATTAAAGGCCGAGTCGGTAGTCTTCGGCTATGACAACCGCGCCTTGATCCACGACTTCTCCGAAGTCATTACCCGTGGTGACCGGATCGGGATTCTCGGGCCGAATGGTTGCGGCAAGACCACGCTACTCCGCCTGTTGCTTGAGCCCAGCGGAACGGGCCTGACTCCTATCTCCGGCAAAATCTCACATGGCACCAATCTGCAAATCGCCTATTCCGACCAGCTCCGAGCACAGTTGGATGAGGATCTATCGTTAGCCGAAAATATCGCACATGGCAAGGAATTCATCATGTTGCAGGGCGTGAAACGCCATGTGATGGGATATCTGGAAGATTTCCTCTTCCCCCCTGACCGTGCCCGACAACCGGTATCGGTCCTTTCCGGCGGGGAACGCAATCGTCTCTTACTGGCACGTCTCTTTGCACAACCCTCCAATGTGCTCGTACTGGATGAACCTACCAACGATTTGGATCTCGACACACTGGAGTTGCTCGAAGAACAACTCGCGGCCTACACCGGAACCGTCCTCATTGTAAGCCATGACCGCTCCTTTTTGAACAATGTCGTCACGAGTGTACTGGCCTTTGAGAAACATCCCCCGGGCAGCAATGACGTCTGGCTCAAACCGGACGAAGGCTGGTTCGTGAATGAGTATGTGGGGGGCTATGATGACTGGGCCGCCAAGCGACTGCTCCCGCCCGAGGCGGAACCGCCAGCCAAACCAGCAGCACCCCAGCCGGAAAAGCCGATCCAGCGCAAACTAACCTTCCGCGAACGCAAGGAATTGGATGAACTGCCCGGCAAAATTGAAGCCATGGAGGAAGAACAAGCCCAGTGGCACGCCTGCCTGGCTGATCCGGCATTTTTCCGGAAACCCAAAGCAGAAATCACCCAAGTTACAGAACGCTCGGAAACCCTGGCTACCGCCCTCGCGACCGCCTATCGCCAATGGGAAAAACTGGAAGCGATCGCCAACCCTACTTCAACAACGCCTCCAGCCGGGCCTTAAGGGCGGCAAGTTCCTCCGTCAACTTGGCGCGTTCCTCATCAATTTCCGTCCGCTTCCAATTAGCCAATGAAACGGCATAATCTTCATCCAGTTGTTTGAAACGGGCATCAATCTCGGAAGCACGATTATTGAGCGCCAATAATTCCGATACCCGCCCATTTTCATCCTGTGCCGACTTTTGGGCCTTTTTCGCCTCGGCAATGGGAGTGCTGACATCAATCTCTGGATATTGCTTTTGAAAGTCCGCCCAATAGGCAAGCCGAACTACAGGTGGCGAGGCGGCAAACGTCTTATCGGCAAGAATTTTTTCAAGTTGCGCCTTACCAGCCACCTTTAACCGGACATGTTCCGCTTCGGCCTGTTGCCGCATATCGGCTTCCACCTTTTCCCGCACTGCAATTCTATCCTTCGCCTCTTGATCCGTAACCAGAAACACCCGTTCTACCCGACCCGTCCGGAAGTCTACCATACCCCGGTCATAGTAGTAGGTCGTCCGCATTCCCCCTTTAACCTGCCCCTTCGGCGCACCCAACTTCTGAATCACCTGATCAAAAGTATCGCCTTTAGCCACCCCCACCGAGGCGTCCGCCCCAAACACATAAAAGGGCAAACAAAGAACGAACACGGCGACAATGATCTTCATTCTGATTCCTGACTTCTGAAGGGCTCTGGACTCCCGCCCCCCCTCATCCTAACTGCGCCAGCACCACCTGATTGACCAGCTTGCCATCAGAACGCCCCTTCACCTTGGGCATCAGGGCCTGCATGACCTTACCCAAGTCTTTCTTTCCACTTGCACCGGTTTCAGTAATGACGGCCTTCACTAAAACTTCTATCTCAGCCTGTCCAAGCTGTTGCGGCTGATATTTGCGGAACCATTCGATTTCCTGCTGTTCCTTGTCCGCCAGATCCTGCCGCGCGGCGGCGCGATATTGCTCCACCGAATCCTGCCGCTGTTTAATCGCCTTGGCAACAATGGTGGCCACCGTCTCATCCGACGGGTCTTTCCCCACATTGACTGTGGCATCCTTAATTTGCGAGTGCAACATTCTCAAGGCCGATAACAGGGCCGGATTCTGCGACTTCATTGCCATTTTGATATCGACCAACAATGCATCCAATAACGGTGACCCCATAAACCATTCTCCTTTTTAGATTCACATCTCATATTCTTACATTTACAGATACATAACTGCCAACCAAACGGCATTTTCATCCGGCAACGTCCAGTTCACCAAATAACGTTATTTCAACTGGCTGGTGGCAAAATCCCAGTTCACAAGTTTATCCAAAAACACTGCCACAAAATCCTTCCGGCGGTTCTGATAGTCAAGATAATAGGCATGTTCCCAGACATCACAACACAGCAACGCCTTTTGCCCATGCGCCACCGGCGTATCGGCATTGGCGGTCTTGATCACCTTCAAGCCATCCCCCTCCACCACCAGCCACACCCAGCCGCTGCCAAACTGCCCCATCGCTGCGGAGATAAAAGCCTCTTGGAATTTCTCAAAACTGCCAAAAGATTTCTCTATCATTCCCAGCAACACCCCCGTCGGCTTCCCTCCGCCATTGGGTTTCATGCTGTTCCAGAAGAAAGTGTGATTCCAAATCTGAGCCGCATTATTAAAAATCGCGGGACCATCCTTATCCTTGGAATTCGTAGTGACCTTGATGATTTCTTCCAAGGGCATGGACTCCAATTCCGAGGCCGTAATCAGTTTGTTCAAGGTATCGACATACCCTTTATGATGCTTACCATAATGATAACTCATCGTTCGGGCCGAAATGGCCGGCTCTAAAGCGTTCTCGGCATAAGGCAGGGGAGGCAACTGAAACGCACCAAACCCGCTACCCGCCATCAGCATCCCCACCACCACGCTACACAATACTTGAACACGCATTGTAACCTCCTATGTTAACTGAGTTTGCCACATTGGATTCACCTCCACAGGTTACATCAATAACCGGGCAGGAAAAAGGGAAAAGCGATGGAGGAGCGGGCTGGATAAGTTACGTTGCAGGGAGGAAGTCATCGGGATGCCACGGAAAGAAGCCGCATAATCGTTGTTGTGGTCATGACCGACAAAGGTCCCGAGAATCGACTTGGACTCAAGCTTCGTAGTCATGATTCCCCATGACCACCGCCCATGGAATTTCCCTGTTGATCATGGGTGCGACCAGATTGCGCCAGGCATGGTCACCCGTAAGAATGACCAGATCAGGCTTCTCTGCATCAAGAACACGATGCATCGTGGCGAGTACCCCATCCCGCTTTATGGCGATGTATCGGGCTTTCTCCTCAGGGGTTCCACCATCACCGTGAGCTTCCAATTCTCCATAATGGGTGTCAGTAAACTGGACGATCTTGAATTTTCCATCTTTTGAAAAACTGAGTTTTCGCATAACATAGTCCTTCGTTGTTTTTTAATTATCATCTGATTTGAATAGAGGGATCAATGCAACAGTCCAAATACAAACAGTTCCTGGCGAACATGACATCAGAATGTTTTACAACGCCTTTCGGGGAATCCCTGCCCTACCGACTCTACACTCCGCCCAACGACCGCATAAACGGTCTGATCCCGCTCCTCTTCTTTCTGCACGGGGCCGGCGAACGGGGGCTCGATAACACCGCCCAACTTATTCATGGCGTCGGCAGCATTCTAGCTTACCTGCAATCGAGCGGCACCGCCGCCTATGTCATCGCCCCCCAGTGCCCGGAGGGCATGCAATGGGTCAACACTCCCTGGGATGCTCTGGCCCATACCATGCCAGAATATCCATCCCTCCCCATGAAACTGGTACTGGAACTGATCGCTCAAAAACTGAAGGAGCTCCCCATCAACCCCGACCGGATCTATGTGACAGGCCTTTCAATGGGCGGTTATGGCACCTGGGATGCCCTGCAGCGTCAGCCGGATCGTTTTGCCGCCGGCGTGGCCGTGTGCGGCGGAGGTGATGCCCAGATGGCCAAGAAGCTCAAATCTATTCCGATCCGCGTGTATCATGGAGCCTTGGACAATGCCGTCCCTGTCGAGCGCAGCAGGACTATGGTCGCGGCAATTCAAGCCATCGGGGGGAAGGTTACCTACAAGGAATACCCTGAGGTGTGGCATAATGTTTGGGAACAAGCTTATGCGGATCCTGACCTCTATCCCTGGCTTTTCGCCCAACGTCGCAAAGTCAAACAAACCAGAACCATTCACCCCTCTTAACGTACCCTGAAACGGGAGGGAGGGATGCCTGTCTTTTCCTTGAACTGTTTGCTGAAATGATAGACATCCGCATATCCCAGCAGATCAGCAATACGACCGATACTATAGCTGGACATGGAAATCAGGTGCTTCGCCTCCTCAATCCGGGTTCGTATCACGAACTCCCGGGGAGTCTCACCACATATTGCCCGAAATACCCGCGTAAAATAATCCGGAGTATAATGGAGTTGTTTGGACAGTTCACGGACCGACCATGCCCAGCCTGGATCCCGGCAAATGGCCGCTGTGATACCCCTGATCGCCTCATAGTGCTCCAACTCCAACCCACTGTGCGGTAAAACGGCGTCCTGCCGCGCCAACTCCTGAAGCGTGGCCTCCATCCATAAATCGGCATCTGCTTGGCGCCCCGCTTCCCGCGAATAGCGAATAGCCCGTCCAAAGACCTGAGTCAGAAACGGCAGATCCTGGGGACGCCGATGCACAACCGGCAGTTTGTCAACCACAGCATCCGACAAGGACACCGGCTTCCCAGCTGCGGTCAAAAACCGGAATTCACCCCAATAAACAGTGAGGGGCGACTTCGGATCATGCTCGCCCACACAACGATGCCACATACGGAAAACAAAACAATCGCCCGCCTGCACTGGGTAAACCTGCCCCGCATGATTCATAGAACCCTGCCCCGCTGTCACCATCCACAAGATTAAATGACGCCATGATGAGCCTTGACTGTTCCAACTCCAATCAGGCCCGCACTCCGTCACCGCCGCCGTCATAATTTGAGCGCGCCCCAAACTGTTCATCGTCATAAGCTCCGGTTTTGAAATATCGTATTTATACAAATAGTCATCTGAAACGTCCATTTTGTTTTTGCGTATTTATGGGATAAATGAACCTATTTCGTAGCGGTTATTCATAAATTATTTCGGATATCTACAATTAGGAGATGACCATGAAACCGATGACCGGTAAGGAACGCTTCCTCAACACCCTCAACCTCAAGCCCGTGGATCACAGCCCTTGTTCCGAAAATTTATGGGGCGAAACCACCCAACTCTGGCAGAACGCCGGTTTGCTCAAAGGTGATTTCATTGAGCAGTTCCGACTCGACCTCCGCGAAGGCGGCTGGCTTAACTGTACCGCCGACCTCGACTTCAAACCTGTGGTATTGGAAGAGACGGAAGACACCCAACTGATTCTCGACGGGAATGGCGCCAAACTCCGTCGCCACAAGAATCACTCTGCAACCCCCGAACATGTCGGGTTTACGGTCTCGGACCGTGAAGCCTGGGAAGAGAAAACGAAACCCAAACTCCTCCTTACCGACCGGCGCCGCTTCGATATAGATGACTACCGGAATGCCCGCGCGACGGCCGATAAAAATCAGGAATTCTTCTGCTGGTCAGGCGTCGCCCCATTCGAGCAAATGCACCCGCTCTGCGGACACGAAAATATGCTCATCGGCATGGCGCTGGATCCGGATTGGGTCAAGGATATGGTCATGACTTATGTCGACCTGACCATCCGCCATTTGGAGATTCTCTTCGCCGAAGGGGGATTACCGGACGGGGCCTTTCTCTATGAGGACATGGGTTTCAAGGAACGGCCCTTCATGTCGCCGGAGATGTACGAAGAAATTGTTGAACCCGGCCACAAGCGCCTATTCGACTTCTTTCATGGAAAGGGTTTGAAAATCATTGTGCATTCCTGCGGGTTTATCGAGCCCCTGGTGCCCGGACTGATCCGCGCCGGCATGAATTGCCTCCAGGCCATGGAGGTCAAGGCGGGAATGAATATGCCCCGGCTGGCAAAGCAATACGGAAAACAGATCGCCTTCTTCGGCGGCGTTGATGCCCGCGCCCTGATCAGCAATGACCGCACGATCCTTGACGCAGAAATGGATCGCACCATTGCACCACTGATGGACATGGGATGCAGTTACGTCATCCACTCGGATCATTCCATCCCCCCCGAGGTGAAGTTCGAAACCCTTCAGTATTTCTTTGAGCGCGGCCGTCGTATGACCAGCAAGCGCTAAGACAGTAAACAGTGGACAGTTGGCATCGATTACACCCCTTCAAACACTACCATCTGGTGGGCTGTTACTTCGGGCACCACGAGCTCGCAATAATCCCCTTTCATCGTGAAGGGCACTGCCTCGCCGGAGGGCGCCAGGGTAACCGCCAATGGCGTTTTACCCGTCCGCACTGAAAGAGGAATATCGCGCACCGGATATAGCTCTTCAATCCACTCCACCTCAATATGCCGACGTTGGGGTTGAAAATTGACCAAATGCGCCACTAACCGTTTCTGCTTCGCCTGGCGGTTAACAGAAATTTCCATGGCCGAAGGGGCATGGGTCTTCACCAAGGGCTGCGGAAGCATCCGATCCAACACACGTGCCACGATGCTCTTGTACAATGAATACGAGTGATTCCGATAGGCCTTGAATACCTCCGCCGCAATATAGGCCGCACGGCCTTTCACCACCACCACCGGATACCCCGTTCCCTTGTCGTCAGGGGTCTGATTATGCGAGCAGAAGTGATCGTAGTCCCGATTGAAATAGGAGCTGACCAACTGCCCCAGCACCACCGAACCGGCTGCTGGCTTCACGAAAGTGCTCGCCTCATAAAACACATAGTTACTCTTCGGCCAGCCCTGACCGAGCTCCTTGCCCAAATCCAGATAGCAGGGTTTGCTCGGATTCTCACTGACGTAACTCACCGGCAGGCCGGGACACTGGAACTTGCCGTCCTGTAATGAGGCTTGGTGCGAGGCAATCACCGCGCCACCCTGGGCCATAAAAGCCTTCAAGGCTTTTTGCAGCGGAGCTTCCACCACGCCCTCGTCAGGCAGGATCACCACCTTGTAGTCTTTCAGATCCGTGTCCGGATAGATCAGGTTAAACTGCTGCTTCAATTCAAGAAGCATCCGGCCCGCACCATCCACCGAGGACTGGAGACCGGCCATGTGCCCCGCACCGACCGACTTCCCCATCTCCTCCTTGGCGGGCAACATCATAATCCCGATTTCCGCAGCCGCCTTGGCGCCCGCGCACCAGGGTTCGCATTTTTCGACATGCTTGAAAGAGGTACCGATGACTTCATACGCGCCTTTGTCCAGCACCCCGCGCGGATGGCACTGATCCCCCACATTCATCACCGCCGTGGCAGACAGAATGGTCCCCGTCTCAAACATCAACTGGTCGGTGGTTTTTAATCCACCAAAGTCAGCCCAACTCTTATGGAAGCGGGCCGTCATTCCCTGGAGCGGACGTGGCAGAACGCGACCATACCGGGCATGAATCGGGAAAAAGGCGTAGCCCCACCCACCGGTCGGTAAGGCTTCGATCTCGATATGCGTAAAGACATCCAACTCCTCGGAGATGCCAGGCCGCATGCGTCCGTTGAAAAAGATCGTGGCGTTCTTTTTGACCTTCCGGATGGCCTTGGTCAACCGCTGCGTGTACTCACGGGTAATGAGAAATTCATGCTTCCGATGATCCTCATCGCTGGCAAAATCCAGTCCGCGCCGTTTCATACTGTCATAACACCGGGGACAATAGCAGCCGGGTTCCGGGCTATAACACATATCGAAGAACAACCCCTCAACGTCATACCACTTCAGCACCTCGACAGCCTGCGCCTCCAATTGATCAACATAGTCGCTATTGTTCAGGCAATGATTATACCAGCCAGCAGACAAGGCCTCACCCCACTTCCAATACTTGTTGTCCTTGAGATGACCGATCCATTCAGGATGGATCTTGGCATTGTGTTCATCCACCCGGATGCTGATGTAGGCTGGCGTCACAATACCGCGCTTGCGACAAGCCTCGATCTGCTCGCCCAATAAATCGAATTTCAGCCCAGGATGAACCGCTCCGGCCTGAGTGGGATAGTAGCTCATCCCGTGGTGGCACTTGGCAAAAAGAGTGATCCAATTGACCCGCGCCTCATCCAGCGTATTGCCGAAGGTATCGGCATCGAATCCGGCCCCTACATCCGGAATGACCTCCGAGGTGTGAAAATCCAAATGGATTTGACGAAACCGCGTGGCCACCAAATCCGGCCCCGAACATGTGATTGGACTCTTCGATACTTTCTTGATTTTCATGATGTTGCCTCTCTTAGGAACGACCACCGCCCCGTTGTAAAAAAATGATGGCGGCATCCTAGGCATACAGAGGTTATCAGGCAATAGCTGAAAATCACCGAGGTTGTGTACATTTCTCACACCATGAAAAGTATGTAATCAAGCAATCTTGCTTTTATTGACAATTTTATGGATTATCACCTTGTGATGAATGAATATTTCAACCCCGGCATCCGAATGACGACCTGCCTCGCGAGGTCGCAGCAGCAATGGAATAACGCCAATCTATCCGCACCTTATTGGAGACTCTACTGGAACCGGAATACCGGGGCCCAGGTAAGTCTGAATGGACACATCACGCCACTCGATCCCGAAAATCTCATTTTGATCTCTCCGGACACCCCTTTTACTTCATCCAATTCACAAATCATTGAAC
>Ga0118677_10014296_pt1 | contig 11243 bp, 8 predicted proteins | sample AliMusrvi5mmetaG_FD_86154 | JGI IMG/M metagenome (GOLD analysis project Ga0118677, IMG submission 86154)
GGCTGCTCAGGTTGGTTATTCCGGTACTGATTTTACTGCATTTGCCAAAGAGTATCTGAACCTATTTGCAACAGGTTTTCATTATGCTTTTGCCGTTGCTATTGTTGCCATGTTAATTTCGATTGTCGTTTATGTTGTAAATAAGAAGAATTTTCCCAATCCTAAATCGGCTGCTGAAAGAGCAGCAGGTGTCGGAGTGAATGAAATGGATATAAAGGAAGTAAAACAACGTCTATATGCATTGTTTGCAGTTTTTGCCGTAGTTATTTTCTTTTGGTTCTCGTTTCACCAAAATGGTCTGACATTGACTTTTTTCGCAAAAGACTATACAAATCTGAGTAACATGAAAGTAAATCTGGGATTTACCACATTGCAGGGAGCTGAAATCTTTCAATCAATCAATCCGTTTTTTGTAGTATTTTTGACTCCGGTAATCATGGCTGTTTTTGGAGCCTTGCGTTCCAGAGGCAAGGAACCAACAACACAAAAGAAAATTGCTATCGGCATGGGAATCGCAGCATTAGGATATCTGGTCATGACAGTATGTTCAATTGGACTGCCAGCCAAGGCCGAGATTACCGCAATGGGCGGTTTGCCAGATGCACAACGGGTTACGCCTTTCCTCTTAATAGGCACTTATCTAATACTTACCGTTGCAGAATTATTTATTAGTCCGTTAGGAATTTCATTTGTGTCAAAAGTAGCCCCGCCAAAATATCAGGGAATTATGCAGGGATGCTGGCTTGGCGCTACTGCCGTTGGAAATTCGTTGTTGTTTATCGGTGCCATTTTCTATAAAAGTTTTCCAATTTCATTGACATGGACAGTATTTGTGGTTGCTTGTTGTATTTCTATGTTTACGATGTTATTCATGTTAAAATGGTTGGAACGAATAACTAAATAGTAAAAAATTCATGCTCCGACCAGCGGGATACATTTCTTAATAACATGTAAATAGTTACGCACTGTTGATGGGATTTTCATTTAATCCCAATTCTTGAATACCCTTTTCGTTTCAAGTTTAACGAAGTGTAACTTGGACTGAAAAACAAAGCAGTACCGTTTTAATTCGGTACTGCTAAAATTTCCAGAACATTTGTCCTGATGTTATCGGGAAGTCTCCGTTTCACTCAGACTTGCGTTAGACACCGAATGCAAAGTTACAGACTTGGACGAAATAGAGATGACCACCGAAAATAATTTTTTTAGAAAGCATATTTTAATTTCTACTATTCCTTTATAAACTTTTTATATTCAAGTGTCTTCCCTGCATTAAATTTAATCAAATACACACCTGAAGAAAAGCTTGAAGTTTGAACGATGTTACTATTATTCAAGTTTCCAGTATAAACAATTTGTCCCATTAAATTCAGTATTTCGAAAGTTGAACCACCAATAAAATCAATTTTTAATTGATCTTTAACCGGATTTGGATATACCTGTATACTGTTACTTTCTGCATTTAGCTCGTTTATTCCATTCGTAACGTTACTTGCAACATTTGAACGAGAAGAGTTATAAGAGACCATAACTGCATTTTCTGAATCTTTTATTTTTTGCAAAGAAGATTTTACTTGAGATGGAGTTACTAGCGTTGGACTGATAACTTCGAGTTGATAATAAACATCGCCCGATGGTGCTGAAACATCGCTGTATTGTGTACTACTACCTGAAGTAGCATTAATTAAACTAAAACTGGTAGCACTGCTTCCTCTGTAGATATTATACGTTGATGGATTAAATCCGGTGTAAGGTTCCCAAATCAGATTCCAAGTATTGTTTTGACCTTTATTAATAGATAAATGCATCGTTTTATGTTGATCACTTAATGGAGATTCTTGTCCGCTTTTATCTAAGATTGATATTTTGTATTTATTTGATTTTACATCAGGAGTTGACGAATTATCCTCAAAAACACTTAAATTGCTGTATGGCACAGTTCCAATCTTTTCATAAATATCACTTACATTTGTTTCCCTATATATTGAGTATGAATCAATTCCAATTGTCACGGGTTTATTCCAAACAACAATGTTTTTATTTGAACTGTTAATGCTAACAATACCTATTTGAGGTTTACTCATCGGGATAATTTTTACAGCAACATTTTTGGTTGTAATACAGCCATTAGGGGTTGTTATTGTTACAGAGTAAGTAATGTCATTGGTTGCCGTAGCTGTTGGATTAGCTATTGTAGCATCGTTTAATCCAGTTGTGGGTGACCATTGATAGCTAACTGTTCCACTACCAGAATAATTTGTTGTTGCATTTAATGAAACTGAACCTCCACAAATAACAGTTTTGTCTGTTACGGTAATCACTGGTAATTGATTAACTGTGATAGGTAATGTAGAAACAACTCCATCACCACAGTCATTGTGTCCTTTTACTATTAAGTTACCTGATAATGAATTGATTCCATAATTTACGGTAATATTATTTGTGGAACTTATCCCAGTTGCTCCGGTTGGTAAAGTCCATGTGTACGATGTTGCATTGTCAATTGCAGGAACTATGTAATTAACTGAGCTTTGACCTTGACAAACAGATGCATTTCCTGAAATTGTTCCGGCATTTACAGGTAATAAGTTTGCAGTAATAGCTATCGATGAAGATGTTCCGTCACCCCATTCGTTATGTCCTTTTACTGTAATACTCCCCGAAGTAAATGTTCTGTCATAATTAACAATGATAGAATTTGTTGTACTTGTTCCTGTTACTCCAGTTGGCAATGACCAACTGTATGAAGTAGCATTATTAATTGCTGGTACTGAGTAAGTAACCGAATTTTGGCTTTGACAAACAGTTTGAAGTCCGGAGATTGTCCCTGCTGCTGATGGTATTGAAGCAGTTCTAAACGAAACTTCATTCCCATAAACAGTTCTTTCACCATCTGTAGCATAAGCACATACGTAGTATTTAGTGGCAGTAATTAGATTAGTAATAGTGTTACTAAAATCACCTTCTGTTGTTCTAGATCCATTGTCTACTTTATTATCAGCTAAGGTTGGAGATCCACTTGTATTCCAACAAAACCCATAAGAGATAACAGGAGTATTAGTAATTAAATCAATACTTGCATTTAGTGTTGCGGTTGATAATGTAATAGCAGTTACAGGTTTATTTTTAACTGCTAAAATATACTCAAGAAAATTTGTATAAGTACTCCATCCTGTTGCAGCTTTATATGCTCCTATTGCTCCTATTGGAACATAAATCGCCGTGGGAGAAACATTGGCAAAGCAATCATTACCAAGGACTGGAGGAATAGTATTTAAACTTATTATTGTTTTCAAATTATCGCAAGCATGAAAAGCACCTCCCCCAATCGAAGTAACGGAACTACCAATTGTCAAAGTTGATAGACCAAAACAAGCGTTAAAAGCCATCGCATCAATAGTGGTGACCGAATTTGGAATCGTAACGTTAATTAAACCACTCCAATAAAACGCACAAGTCCCAATAGAAACTAATGAATTTGGGAATATGATTGATTTTAAAGTTCTTTTAGCAGTTCCACCCCATCATAAAATGAGAAAGGAGGCATTGTGTTAATTGAATTTATTGATAAACCATCAATAGATGATCCTTCAGTACCACTATAGGCTTTAATATTTGTACCACTCAGGTCTAGCGCCGTTAATAAAGATACTTCAAACAACAAACATTTAAAATCGCGGGCATCAATATTCCCTGTTATAGTCAAATCTGTGATAGTTGTTTTTTCAGCCGCAGTAAGTAAAGTGCTAAGTGTTCCCTCGGTAGCCACATTAATAGTTTTTGAAACCTGAGCATTAATAAAACTAGCAAGAAGCGTTAAGAATAAAAGAGTTAATAGTTTTTTCATAATGATATTTTTTAAAATTTTATATAGTTGAATTAGTTATTCTTTTTTAGTTGTTGTTTTATTTTATAATGGTTTTTTCCTTTTCCTCGTCCTCCCGGATATGCTCATTAAATGTATAAAAGTTCCGACCTGTTACAAGATCACCAAACCTATGTTACGTTCAACGAGGGCTTATTCTCTGTATAGGCACATATGCCCGGTTTTTTTCACCACAAAAATACACAATATTAATAAGCCTGAGAAAAATTTAGAAAAAAGTTTTAAACAATCTAAAAGAATGCGGTATTTAAACAAAAAAACCTGACCGCTGCTAGCGTAAATCTGTGACCTGTACTTCTTTTATTTGTAAGTTCGGTACTTGTTAATAATCCGTGTCAGCGGGAGTCAGCAGTGGATATTTCAATGCTTAAATATCGGTTTTTCCGACTGTCTTGCTTGTTAAATTCAATATGCCGGTCAGGAGGCTCGCATTAAAAAATTTTGCTGTAATGTGCTGGAAATAATGTTGGTAAAAACAATCGCGTTCTGATATTTGTTTTATAATCACTCCGTAAATGTTCTTCGTAATCATATAAAATTTAATCCTATGAAAACAGAACAAGTTCTTGATAATTTAAAATGGCGTTTTCCGAATGAACCGGAATATTATCAGGCCGTTGAAGAAGTGTTACTTTCCATTGAAGATATTTACAACGCACATCCCGAATTTGAGAAGCAAAACATTATTGAACGAATTTGCATTCCAGATCGTATCTTTTCGTTTCGGGTAACGTGGGTGGACGATCAGGGAAATGTGAAAACAAACATGGCTTACCGAGTGCAACATAACAATGCCATTGGTCCCTATAAAGGTGGAATACGTTTTCACGAGTCCGTTTGTCCTTCCATCCTGAAGTTTCTTGCTTTTGAACAAACATTTAAAAATGCACTTACAACTCTGCCTATGGGTGGTGCAAAGGGTGGTTCCGATTTTAGTCCGCAAGGTAGGTCGGATGGTGAAATTATGCGGTTTTGCCAGGCTTACATGCTGGAACTCTGGCGGCATATTGGTCCACAAACGGATGTTCCGGCAGGTGATATTGGCGTTGGCGGTCGCGAGGTGGCTTACATGTATGGCATGTATCGTAAACTGGCTCATGAAAATACAGGAACCTTCACCGGCAAGGGACTGGAGTTTGGCGGTTCGCTCATTCGTCCCGAAGCAACCGGTTATGGCAACATTTACTTCCTGATGAATATGCTCAAACGCAAAGGTATTACCGATTTAAAAGGTCAGGTAGTGGCCATTTCGGGTGCAGGTAATGTGGCAACGTACACAGCTGAAAAAGTGATAGAGTTGGGAGGTAAAGTAGTAACCATGTCGGACAGTAACGGTTACGTTTACGATCCAGATGGAATTGACACAAAGAAACTGGCTTTCATTTTCGATTTGAAAAACGTACGACGCGGGCGAATAAAAGAATACGCATTAAAATATGGTTGCAAATATGTGGAAGGTCAGCATCCTTGGTCTGAAAAATGTACTATTGCATTGCCTTCGGCAACACAGAATGAGATAAATGGTGAAGAAGCGAAAATGTTGGTGAAAAACGGTTGTATGGCTGTGTCTGAAGGTGCTAACATGCCTTCGACGATAGAAGCGGTAGAGGTTTTCCTTAAAAATAAAATTCTGTATGCACCGGGTAAAGCAGCCAATGCAGGGGGTGTTTCGGTTTCCGGTTTGGAAATGTCTCAAAATGCCATGAAACTGAGTTGGCAGAAAGAAGAAGTTGATAAACGCTTACAGCAAATTATGCAAAGTATTCACGAATCGTGCGTAAAATATGGCACCGAACCGGATGGATTTGTAAACTATGTGAAAGGTGCAAACATAGCCGGATTTATGAAAGTGGCCAAAGCCATGATGGCGCAGGGAGTGCTCTGATCAGTTGACAATTGACAATTGATAATTGATAATTAGTTAAATACTGGAAAGAGAAAATTCTGTAGAAAACAGTTACTACTCAGCACCCCATTATTTTGAGGGTTATAAACATATCTATATGGTATATAGGAATTTACAATCTTTGCCCCGAAGGGTAGGGTGTCCAATATGATGTTCCTGTTTTTGGTTTAAAATCGCATATAAAAATCGTCGTATTGCATTAACAATAAGTCGGTTATAATTATATCAACTTACTAAAACTGGCTATATAAAATGTGTTCTCAAAATGCTTTAATATATTAGTTGAAAACCGGCAGATAGTCAGTCATCTACAAACAAAATCATTCAATTTTTTGAATGAAAATGAGAACATCATATTGGACACCCTACCCGAAGGGGCTAAATGTGCATAACCCCGGTAAGCAAAGCGCAACTGGGGGATAAAGTGAACAAATGACTCAACATTTGATTTTCAGTTCGACTAGTCGGACTGAAAATCAAATAATTACAAAATACTTTGGGTGCTGAGTAGTAACAAGTATTATATGAAAAACAGCGTAGCTCCGGCAATGCTGACAATAGCTCCGATAACTTGTTGTGGTCTGATTTTTTCTTTGAACATAATGGCAGAAGGCACAATAATAAAAATTGGCACAAGTCCCATAAGGGTAGAAGCAATGCCGGTTTTGGTTTGCTGAATAGCAAAAAGCCCCAATGCTACTCCTACAAACGGACCAAAAAAAGCGCCAACAGTAACTGATTTCATGGCATTGGCATGTGTAAATGCTTGTCCTAATTTATTCCAACGACCAAGGATGGTAATCAGAATTCCAAAACTCAGCAACCCAAATAATGCCCTGATTTGTGTTGCGGCTACCGGATCGTAATGTCCCATGCCTTTTTTGCTGAGAATCAATCCCACCGCTTGTCCCATTGCACCACCAAACGCCAGCAAGAAGCCTTTAAAGGGAATATTTAATTTCATTTTACGGTTGGAAATGGCCAAAATAATACCGCTAACACTTATTAAAATTGCAATTATATTTTTCGCCGAAAGAATCTCATCCAGAAAAAACCAACCAATAACTGCTGTGAGCATGGGAGCGAGGCTCATTACTAAAGCTGCTGTTCGCGACCCGATTACCATGTACGACTGAAAAAGGAGCATGTCACCAAGAAAGAAGCCGATAAAACCGGATAAACCAAGCCAGAACCACTGATAACCTGTTGCATCAGTAGGGAAGAATAACCCTTTCGAAAAAAATGTGGTAATTCCCAAAAAGCCTATGGCAAAAAGCAGTCGTATGAAATTGACTGATAATGAGCCGATTTTATGTCCTGCTTTTTCGAAAAACAAGGCACTCAAAGTCCAGCAAACCGAAACGCCTAAACCGGCAAATTCTCCTATATGCGATTGAAACACTGTTTACAATTTAAACATTTGCAATTTTACAATTGAAATATAACGATTATAGCAATTGAAAATTTTGGCAAAGATAGGGAAGAAATTCACAAATAATGAATTATAATACGAAATTATGCATAAGATTGAGATATTATGTTTTATAATAATTTGGAATCGCATGGCAATGAAATACAATTATTTAGCTATCTTTGTAACCCAAATTGGATTTAGAAAGTCTTATTTGTAACTTTCTTACTGGTAACTGTTTACTATTTTCTGATAATTAAATTTCCGTGCCTAAAGAAGATTATTTACTGAAATATCTGGAAAAACTCAGCCGTGTAATTGCTGCCATGCTTGGTTTGCGCGACAAAGGATTTCCGGAAGATGCCATCCGGTTGGCAGATGAAACATACATAGAACTCCTTGATTTCAATGTAGAAGAGTTGGCAATTATGCCCGTTGAAAAGTTTGTTCAACTCGTTCGTAAGGCCGGTTATACTTCAACTTATCTCGAATCGCTGGCAAAACTTTCATACGAAACAGCATATGCTTTGCAGATGCACGAGAATACTGAATTTGCCAATAGCTTTTTCCAAAAAACACTTCAGATCTACTATTTACTGAACGAAAAAGACAAGACATTCTCTTTTGAACGGGAAATGATTATATCAGATCTAAAACAGTTGGTAACGGACAATTAATAACGCCGTAGGCAAATAACACTTTGTAAATAACTTACAACAATGATAAATTACAAAAACAAACAACGTCCTGAGAAGGACATGATTTTCGGAATTCGTGCGGTGATTGAAGCTATTCAGGCCGGAAAAGAAATTGACAAAATCCTCATGCGCCGCGATATGACCAGTGAATTGTCGCGCGAATTATTTGCTGCTTTAAATGGAATTCAAGTGCCTGTTCAGTATGTGCCGATTGAAAAACTGAACAAGATGACCTTGAAAAACCATCAGGGAGCCATTGCTTTTATTTCGCCGGTGGCTTATCAGCGTATTGAAGATATTATTCCTGCCATTTACGAAGAAGGTCGCATGCCATTTATCGTAGTGCTCGATGGTGTAACTGATGTTCGCAATTTCGGTGCTATTGCCCGTACCTGCGAATGTGCCGGTGTGGATGCCATTGTTATTCCAACCAAAGGTGGTGCGTCAATAAATGCCGATGCCATTAAAACTTCGGCCGGAGCATTGCTTTCCATCCCTGTTTGTCGCGAAGAGAATTTGGGAAATGCGCTGAAATTCTTAGTGGCTTCTGGAATTAAACTAGTTGCTGCCAGCGAAAAAGCCACAAAAAAATACACAGAAGCTGTTCTTTCTGAACCAATCGGAATTATCATGGGGTCTGAAGATGAAGGTGTTTCGCCCGACCGTTTACGTCTTTGCGACGAAATGGTAAGCATTCCTATGTTGGGAACTATCAATTCCTTGAATGTTTCGGTAGCAGCAGGTGTGCTTATTTATGAAGCTGTTCGCCAACGTGGCATTATTGATTCATTAATCGGGTAAGACAACCTTTAACCCCTAAAGGGGAATTGGATTAGTCTTATCATTTTATGTGTTTATTGATTTTAAAATATTTTTCTCCCCTTTAGGGGTTGGGGGTATATATGACCGTTCTATACGAAGACAACCACATAATCGCTGTAAATAAAACCTGTTCGGAAATTGTGCAGGGCGATAAAACCGGCGACGAACCACTTTCGGAAATTGTCAAGAAGTTTCTGAAAGAGAAATACAACAAACCAGGTGAAGTTTTTTGCGGGGTAACGCATCGTCTTGACCGACCGGTGAGTGGTGTGGTGCTGTTTGCAAAAACAAGTAAAGCATTGAGCCGCTTGAATGACATGTTCAAGACTCAACAGGTAAAGAAAACGTATTGGGCTATAGTAAAAGAAAAACCGGCGCAAGCAGAAGGTCGTCTGGAACATTTTCTGGTTCGGAACGAGAAACAAAATAAATCAGTGGCTCACGAAAAAATGGTGCCAAATGCCAAGGCTGCTGCGTTAAGCTACAAGTTGATTGCACATTCTGAAACCTATTATTTGTTGGAAGTGCATCTCGAAACCGGTCGTCATCATCAAATCCGTTGTCAGTTAGCTAAAATGGGTTGCCCGATAAAAGGTGACCTAAAATATGGGTTTCCACGTTCCAATCCAAACGGTGGAATCAGCCTTCATGCCCGCAACGTGGAGTTTATTCATCCCGTTTCCAAACAGTTGATTCAGATTACTGCTCCTGTACCCGAAGACGATAAATTGTGGCTTGCATTTGAGAAAATGGTTTGAATTAATTTTACGCAATGACGCAATTATTTACTTCGCGCCTTGGTGTAAAAAAGAACTATAATTTTTCAAATACTTCTTTGGCAAATACTTCCAGCCCCGGATCTCGGGCACCCATTAGGAGTAATACAGTTGGTTTACAAATATGAGGTTTTATTGCTTCTACCAATTTATTCCTATCTTCAACGAAGTAGGCATTTTTCCCCAATTTTTTAATGTCTTCAATCAGGTCGTTTGCCGAAATGTCTTTCACGGCTGAACCTCCGGCATAAAAAATTTCGCTCATCCATATTTCGTCTTCAGGGCGGAGCACGGCAGCAATTTCCTGTACAAAATCATTCCGCAGAAAGCGTGTAGGACCGTAGCCATGTGGTTGAAACCAGGCAATTACTTTCGGGGCTATAGGCTGACAGGCCGCAATAGATGCAGCACATTTAGCAGGATTGTGGGCGTAATCGTCAATGAGTAATACGCCATTTTTCTCACCAATAATTTGATGACGACGGTAAATGCCTTCGTAATGCGCCAATGCGTCGGCGCAAGTCTGAATGCTGACACCTGTGCGATGTGCAACTGCAATGGCTGCCAACGCATTTTCCATATTGTGTTTCCCAACGGTATTCATTTTGATGATGGTGCCGTTTACGCCGAACTGAATCTGTAAGCCATTCTGAACAAAATCATTGCCAGTATAACCTGCCTTTTCAGTTGCAGTTACAGCAAAATCATTTTCACCATTTACAGAGAGTCCGGCTGCAAGCCGGTTCGAACGATTGGTTATAAATAATCCTTTTGTGTTGTTGCGGAAAATACCAAAGATAGTCATCAATTCATCAATTTCCTGATGGTCTTTATCGATGTTCAGCAGCAACCCAATTTCGGGATGGTATTGAACGATGGACCCATCGCTTTCGTCGGCTTCTATCACCAGCCATTCGCCTTTGCCAACTTTAGCATTCCCGATTTTGCCTTCGCGGATAATACTTGTCAGACCTGCACCACTAATAATGCTTGGCTCTAAGCCTGCATATTCCATTATGTCAAAAATCATGGCTGAAGTGGTGCTCTTTCCGGAAGTGCCACCCACGGCAATCGTTTTTTTACTTTCGGCAATCAATGCCAATACTTCCGAACGTTTAAGTATGGGAATAGCAAGTTCTTTGGCTTTTTTTACTTCGAAAACCGTATCTTCTATGGCGGTGGAAACCACTATTAAATCTGTTTCAGCACTGATGCCGCTTCCGTCCTGCAAAAAGCATTTGATTCCTTCGGCTTCCAGTTTTTCTTTGGTTTCGTTAAGTGTGTCCGGCATAAAATAACGGTCGCTGCCACTCACGTTTTTACCAATTCCTTGAAGATACTGGGCTATAGCACTCATTCCTGTACCGGCAACTCCGATAAAGAAAATGTTGTTGAATTGATTGATATTCATGGTTGTATGTTTAATTTGTATGTCATAGTACATTTGAAAAAATAAAATTCAAAAGTAACTAAAAAAAGGGGGTTGTGCAAAAAAAAATGGGAATGGAAGGCTTTCTAATTTATTAACCTGAGTTCGGGATAAGCAATGAATGACTAGAATAATCATTTTAATGATATGTTCTGTTTTTCATATACTTACAAATACAATGTTTCGGTGCGTTGCACCTCTGGTTTTATGTATATAATAAATTTCTACAAATAGGTCGGTGCTCTGCACCTTTATTAGGGACAGAGTCCCGTTATATAGGTAGTATTTAACGTTATATATTTTCATTTGGTGCAG
>Ga0118677_10014298_pt1 | contig 11241 bp, 10 predicted proteins | sample AliMusrvi5mmetaG_FD_86154 | JGI IMG/M metagenome (GOLD analysis project Ga0118677, IMG submission 86154)
CCACGGTGATGGGCCGATTCTCTCTGCTTATTGCACGGCTTAATTATCTGCTTAAAGCTTGCGGCATGTTCTCGCATTCCATTGCCATGTGGTTTCACCATGTGGTGAAGTAGTATCTAATGTTACTCTGAACGACAACATGTTGTAAATTTGAGTTGCCCTCCTGTGGTCGTATCCGTTTTCGCTGCCGTGATACCTGGGAAGATCCTGAGTTGTCGTTCAGAGCAACATTAGAGCCTGATTATAGCGATAAGAGAAGGGCAAACTAAATCCGACGCGAAAAGCGGGGACAGGTATCACATTTTCAATGAAGCTGTCTCGCGTTTAGAAGAGAAATGTGGAAAAGTGTACCAGTCCCCGTTTTTCGCTTACCGGCTCGCGTATCATTTTGTGGCCCGTAGGGCCAACAAGACTAGATCAGCCTTGGATATTACATACTGCGTACTGTTGATCGGTCTATTGGTTCCGGCTTGGCCGGTTTAGGATGCAATAGGAAGAATGGAAAGTATGTTTCTCATCATTCCCATTCTTCCCATTCCTCTCATTCACCCCTGAATCCTGAATCCCGTAGTCCTTTCACTCCTGCAACCGCACCACCCGTGGCTCCCAACCCAGTTGTTCCAGATAGGTTTGATAATCCTGTGGGGTCATCTCCTCCGGCCGTTTGCCGGCCAGGGCGACAATGACGCCTTCCATCGCATTGGTGCCGAAGGAACGTCCGCCAATTTCCGGGGTGGTGCTCACCAGCATGGATGCGCCGCTCTGGCGCAATTGCGCAAGATCATCGGCGGTCGTCGTATTGGTGATAATGATCTTCCCATCCAGCCGGGGAGGCATATAGCGTAGAATGTAAAGAAAATCACCGGCTATCACGTCTGCCCATTCAAAAAAACGGTGATATTTGGCGACTGTCTGGTTCTGTTTCTCTCCGGTTGGATAAATCCAGGAAAATGGGACCGCACAAATGATAGGCAGCAAGGTGTGTGCCAGCAATGATAGGGTTCGCAAGCGAGTAATCGGGATAGGAATGCCCAGCGAAAAGATTAAATCACCATAATGCGTGATGGCGCCCAGTTCCGGGAGGGTTTCCGCCATGCCGAATCGGTCGACACCGGCGACCAACAGCACGCGTTTACCGCGAAAATCAACATCTCCCCGTTCTTGCAAGCGTTGCAATGTCCGGCGTTCCAGGGTATGCTTGAGACCTGATCCATCAACGACGGGAGTGATAGTCGCCGCGCGCGCCATGCGCAGTGCATCGCGAATGACGAATTTTTTTCCGGCCGCCATCAAATACAGATCGATGCCACCCAATCCGATGGCATCAACATGCCCATCCAGTTCCTTGATTAACGAAATAGCGCGCGTCATATCTCCATCAGTGCCACGCCGTTCGATCTGCACCTCGCGTCCAAGGAATTGCGCCGTGCCGACGGAATCGCGTCTGGTGGAACCCAGGCTGACGGAAACTACATGCAATGGCGTATGCTCATTCGATAATGCCATTTCACAGCTCCTCTTCTTCCTCTTCCCATTCCTCGCACTCTTCGGCGAACCAGCCCAGCAACGCCTCGCCGCCTTCGAGATAGCGGCGTCCGTATTCCTCCGGATTTTCGTGGTACAATGCCGCCATTTCCTGTTCGCCTTCTTTCTCAATGGTTGCTAGCGTGATAGCATGCGTGACATGAAAAAATTCCATGTTCAATGCTTCATATTCCTCCGGCATCGCTGTCATTTCTGCTTCAATATATTCTTCCGGATCGATGTGGTATTTTTTCTCTAGTAGCTCGAAGCGCGCTTCAAAATCCTGTTTGAATACCTCATGGATTTGTTCGCCGGCAATTTCTTCCAGCGTCCAACCTATGAGGAAAAAACTCTCCTCCGACGGGCATACTGCCGAGTCGCGCAGCTCTCGATACAGCGTCAAACGCTCAATGAAGGGGGTTTCAGGGGTTAATGCCGCTACTCGCTCTTCCCACGCCGTTTCGGCTACAATTTCGCCGACCACAAAATCAATCGCAGTAATGAGCTCTTCTTCATCATCAAACAACCACTCCATGATACACCTCCCATGTAAGTTCAAAGTTCAAAGTTCAAAGTTTTGTGTTTGGCCATCATCGAACCTTGAACCTTAAACTAATTCGCATTTCTTTCGTGTTCCCCTTTATTCTTCCTCAAATTCACTGGACGATGGCGCTTGTGCCAGCGCAACGTCAAGTGAGGCGTCTTGCTCTACGCGCCGGAGAAGTGCAACAACATCTGACCAGAGAGTGAGGCGCATGATTTCCTCGCGGAAATGTGCCGCGCCATGAAATCCGCGCAAATACCAGCAGATGTGCTTGCGCATCTCGCGCACTCCGACACGCTGACCCTTATCCTGGATAAGCAACTCACCATGCTCAATGACCATCGCCACCCGCTCGGTGAGTGACGGACCAGGAAGATGGTCGCCGCTGCGCAGATAGTGCTCGATTTGCGCGAAAAGCCAGGGATTCCCTTGCGCTGCGCGCCCGACCATCACCGCATCGCAACCGGTTTCCTCGAACATACACCGTGCATCTTCTCCGTTGCACACATCGCCGTTGCCGATCACCGGAATATGCACGGCCTCTTTCACCCGGCGAATGAGACTCCAATCGGCGCGGCCAATATGATGGTGCACTTTTCCTGGACGCGGGTGTACCGTAACTGCCGCGAGTCCCTCCTCTTCTGCCATGTGCGCTAAATCGAGTGCAGTGGGACCATCGGAATTCCAATAAGCGCGCATCTTCACCGTCACCGGCAGATGGGTAGCAGCACGCACTGCGCGAAAGGTATCGCGCACCAACGCGGCATCGCGCATCATTGCCGCGCCCGCCCCGAGCCTGGTCACCTTGGGAACGCCGCAGCCCATGTTAATATCAATGATATCGGGGCCATAAGGAGTGATGAGCGCTGCGGCGCGTGCCAGATGTTCCGGCCATTGCCCAAAAATTTGCACCGTCACCGGATGTTCACCGGGATCGAGACGCACCATAGCGCGTGTGCGCTCATTGTTATACACCAATGCATTGCTGCTGATAAACTCCGACACGACCATGCCTGCGCCATGGCGGCGGCACAATATGCGAAAACTGCGATTGGTTATCCCGGCCATCGGGGCCAGCACCAATGCGGGTGCAATACGGATATCGGCGATGGTACAGAACGATGGTATGGTCATAGTGAAATAGTATACCACACATAGCTGGCGTCTCGGAAAAGTGTCGTCTGAAGTTTGGCCATTTGCATTACAGAAACTGCTTCGAATGCCAGAACCATATAGATACTCAGCACGGTTTGGAAGGGTGCGGAAGCCCCGCAGATCTTAATAACAGTGAAGGAAAAAGAGTAAACTTCAGGCCGTATTACCAGCCAGCAAGGGACAGAACTATCCTAAATCTTAAATCCTGGATCCTGAATCCCAAAACGATTCTCCTGGTCAATCACCAATTTTCGTGCGTATGCGATGACAATCAAGCACTCCGGACTCAGTCACCAGCAGATCCATCGGCATGTCATGCATCCCCGCAGGCACACGTGCAAGTATTTGGAATGCATAACAGGGTGCGATACGACAACCGGGACTGTCCGCCAGCAGCGTATCATAATAACCGGCGCCATAGCCGATGCGGTTGCCAGTGGCGTCAAAGACCAGGCCGGGCACGACGAATAGTTCCACTTCCGCCGGAGAAATTAGTGGCTCATCCGCGTTGGGCTCCTGAATGCCAAACGATCCGGGGATTAATCGCTGCAAGTCAGAAATCAAGTGCAATGTTAATTGGCGTGTGCTATGCTGCACACGCGGCAATGCCACGCGTTTCCCCTGTGCCAGGGCGTGACGAATAATATCCTCTGTGTGGACTTCAGTACCGAAAGCGCAATAACAGGAGATCGTCGAGGCGTTGACATAGCTGGGCATTGCACAGAGTGCACCGGCAATCTGGTTGCTGCGAGTTTGAATTTCCTCCATGGACAGGTTATTGCGAAGAGCGAGAATTTCAGCGCGTAAAGATGCTTTTATTGGCTGTAGATCAATACTCATTACCGTGATTTCTTTATACCAACCTGCATTATTCATAACAATTTCGAATAATGCCTAACGTGAGCCTTGCCCACAACCCCAAAAGTCAATACAACCTGGCTTTGTTTATTACAGATAGCATTACTCTTGCGGGTACCTTAAGCCTCCGAAACTGCGATAGAACTATCAGCATACGTAATAATGATCTTTATTATCGCAGTTTCGAAGGCTTAAGGTACTAACTAGCCCGGCAGTCCTTTTCGTTTGATGAATAATCCGGGCTAACGAAGCTCCGCCCCAAACCGCTCTATACGAAGGTAAGAGCTTATTAAGGCAATTGCTGACTGCTCACTACTCACTGCTCACTGCTCACTGCTCACTGCTCACTGCTCACTAACGAAGTACCGCCTCTGCGGGAGCGCACACTTCAGAGTGTGCGCTCCCGCAGAGGCGGTACTTCGTTAATCTTCTTCTCGACCACGTTTCAGTACGCGTTCTTTCTCCCGTGCGTCTTCACGTTCAGCGATGGCTTCGCGTTTGTCGTATTGCCGTTTACCACGCGCTAAAGCTAATTCAATTTTTGCGCGGCCATGCGCGAGGAAAATTTTTAACGGGATCAATGCCAATCCCTTTTCACGTGTTTTGCCCAACAAGCGGCGAATCTCTTCGCGATGCAGCAAAGCTTTACGTGGCCGCAAGGGATCGACGTTAGCGCGGTTCCCTTGTTCATAGGGACTGATGTGCATATTGTGAATCCAGATTTCGCTATCCTCGACGCGCGCGTAACTGTCACGCAAGTTTCCCTTACCACCGCGTAATGATTTAATCTCCGTGCCAGTTAAGACTAATCCGGCTTCGAAGCTCTCAATAATCTCATAATCATGCCATGCTTTTCGATTATCAACGAGGATACGGTTTGCAGTATGTGTCATGTATACCTTCTCAGGACTCAAGCAACAATACCTTGAATATTCAGGCCCGGATAATTCATGAAGAGTAATGACTGCCGGGTTAGCAAGGCATTATTCGAAATAGTTATGAATAATGCTACCATTAGCCAAAGCTGTATTCGCTTCGCGTAATAAGCGGGCTAGCTTGTGTGTATAGTCGTGCTCTTTGTTGAACATTTGTTGAATTTCATCGCAATATCTTCGAACTTTCGTATTGAGCACGAACAAGCGTCCAGCATAATAATGAACAAGTAATTGTTGCGTTAAATCCTAATTCCGGATTATTCATGAAACGTAAGGACTGCCGGGTTAACTGGGCAGTCCTTACGTTTCATGAATAATCCGGGTTAGAGGTAATTGCAGAATTCTGGCGGAGCGGATTGCAAACAGATTTCACCTTCATGCAGCGATGACTGATGCAGGTTCGCAAAGAATTTGCCTCAAATAAAGACAGATTACTGATACGGTCGAGAAGAATCTCACCGAACTGGCGACCTACTATTGATGATATCCTCCCGATTCTGTTGCGCTGCCTACTGGCGCCGGCCTGCTTGTTTGGATTTATTCGCCGTCGATTTGTGCGTTTTTCGGGCGGCGGCCACGGCGACGCGGGGCCAGCGCAGGCACAATGTTCACATCACTGCGCAAATCCACAATGAGTTGATCAATTTCTCGCACGTGCTCCATCAAGCGTTCGCGACGTCGTGCTAATGTGCCAATTTTTCGTTCGTTAGCTTTTCCGGATTTCTTTAGCTCTTTTTGTCGTTCTCGAACTTTCGCCGCAAGAGCCCGTAATTCTTCCAGACTCATCCCATCAAGTGCTGTCATACATTCCCTCCCACTATTTGTAGTAGTGTAGATTATACCACAAAATTAGTTTAGCATACCAACTTCATTTCTGCAATACTCTATCCTGCACTATTCATAACTATTTCGAATTATGCCCAGTTATCCAGGCAATTCGTACGTTGTATTAATAATCATGGTTAGCCTGCATTATTCATAATTTTTTCGAATAATGCCCAGTTATTCTGACAATTCTTATTCGTTTCATGAATAATCCGGGGTATCCTGTATTATTCATAACTATTTCGAATAATGCCAATTAGCCAGGCATCCTTACATTTCATGAATAATCCAGGCTATCAGTATATCACACAAAGACTCAAATCCAATAATATCAAAAAAGAAGACTTATCACCCACAGACGACATAGAAAAACAAAATATGCTCCCCTTGTGTCTTTGTCTTGAATAAATTTAATTCCTCCCTTCACCTGAATTATTATTAACTATTTCGTATAACTCAGTTAACCCGGCAGCTCTTACGTTTTATGAATAATCCGGGTTAGAGCCCACAAGGAAATTCTGAAACAGTGTCGAATAGTAATAGACAACTCGATTGTTATACCTGGAATGGTGTGTTATGCCTGTTGATTTTCGCTATCATTTAGCCAGTCTCACCGCAGTGTTTGGCGCATTGCTCATTGGCATATTACTCGGTGTGGCGATGATGGAACCTCGCCACCTCAGCGCGCAAGTGCATAAATTGACTGAAGATTTTCAACGATCTCACGAAGAGGATCAGCATATTCAGCTACAACTTCAGCTTCAACGTGATCTTGACAAACGCATCGATCAGTTCAACGAACGTACCCAGGCGCCACTCATTCGCAACAGACTGGCCAATCATAATGTTGCGCTAGTGATCAACGCTTTTGTTTTTCCCGAAGACCGCATTGACGCGGTACGCCAGGCGTTAGAGCAAGCGGGGGCAGCCGTCACCGTTCAGATCACTTTGAAAGCCGGGCTGTTGCAAGTGGAGCCGGATCAAATACAAGGCATCTATCAGCAACTGCAGCTACCGGCGGAAACGAAGATGAACATCAGCGATCTGATCTACCGTCTGGGACAGAATCTGGGACGAGGAGGCACGAAACTTGCCGACATATTGCAGCAGGCTCAATTGGTAGATATCAACAATATTAACGGTGATCTCACTACGCCGGTCTCCTCCATTATTTACCTGGGTGGCAGCAGTGATTCCCCACTTGACGCATTAAATACCATTGATCTCCCCTTTTTGCGCGCCTGTGCCGATAGTGACGTGCTGATCGCGGCGACTGAACCACTGGAAGCGTCGAAATCCGTAGTAGCGGATTACCAGAAAGTCGTCCCCATCACCATTGATAATATTAACCATGCCGCGGGGCGCATCGCTCTCATCCTCGCTCTCTCCGGTCATCGCCGCGGTCATTTCGGCTATAAACAATATGCGGATGACGTTGCTCCGGATACGGAGTGATTTGTACTTTATCGGCCAGTGCAGGAGCATCGTTTTTAGAAATCGGGTTGCAGAGATTTCAGTCATTCGCTCTGTTTTCCGAAAAGACGCCCCCATCCCCGGCCCTTCCCCCGTTGCGACAAGGGAAGGGAGTGGCTGGCTGGCCTTCCTGCTCTTTCTTCCTACTCCTGCTCCTGCTCAGAATTCTCCGCTGAAACACACAGGATTTAGAGCAGGAGTAAGAGTAGGAATATCGAGCAGGAAGATCACTCCTGGGGTAGGGGCCGTTTTACCAGTCAGTCATTGGCAGAACAATCCTGAATCCTGAATCCTGAATCTAAAACCGCTACTCCTGATGGGATTTTGGCAGCATTTGACAGGCTAGTGGTAATTTTGCTATATTAGTCGCCGTGTTTGCGCGGAAAATGCCGCGCTGAAGGAGTACACATGTACGCGATTGTAGAAACCGGCGGTAAACAGTACCGTGTGAGCCAAGGTGATATGTTTCATGTCGAAAAATTGCCCTTTGACAAGGGAACAACCGTGGCACTCGACCGTGTGTTGATGATTGGCGGCGAGGAAGCAGTGCGGATCGGCACTCCGGTTGTGGATGGCGCAAAAGTCGTCTGCACGGTGTTGGAACAAGGGCGCGAGAAGAAAATATTCGCGTTTCGTTATAAGGCAAAGAAAAATGTACGCGTGAAGCGCGGCCATCGTCAGTATTATACCTGCTTGCGCGTGGACAGCATCGAAGCATAAATCCTCCGGCAGCAGCGATTTCCGGTGGAACCGGGTAAAGGAGCAGTCATAATGGCACATAAAAAAGGTGTGGGAAGTTCACGCAACAACCGTGACAGTAAACCCAAATACCGTGGTATAAAGAATTACGATGGCGAGTTCGTCGTCCCCGGCTGTATTATCGTACGCCAGTGCGGCACGAAAGTTCGTCCGGGCCTGAATGTTGGCATCGGACGTGACTACACGATCTATGCGCTGTCCCCCGGGCATGTCAAATTTGGCTGGGCGCGTAAAGGGCAAAAAGAAGTGTCCGTGCTTCCTCTCGAAGTGTGAGCAGGTAGCATATCAACAAGGTATTTATATGCAACCCCCTTGGGAACAACCCGTGGGGGTTGTTTTCGTTGGTTGCTAATCTTTTTATTACTTTATCACCGGTTCCTCCCCCTGTTTTTTCTTCTGCAGAACTACACAAATATCTTCATATCCGCTACAATGACATTCGTATCACGAGTGCGAAGCATAAGAAGAATTCAGGGTAGATCAGTATACAAATAATTAGTTCATGTTAACTTCGCCCCCCACCCCGACCCTCCCCCACTGCGGCAAGGGAGGGTCGGGGTGGGGGCCGAAGTTAACCCAAAGGAGATTGCTATGAAAATCGCCATGATTGGTGCGGGCAGCATTGTCTTCTGTAAAACATTGTTGAATGACTTGCTCTCCACTCCGGCGCTGCAAGGCGCCACTTACGCGTTGATGAGCCCGACGGAATCCAGACTACGGCGCATGGAAACATTCGCCAAGCGCATGGTACATGAAAATGGCCTTAGTGCAGATGTCTATGCCACCACTGACCGTCGCGAGGCTATTCGTGATGCGGATTATGTCATCAGCATGGTACAGGTTGGCGGAGTAGAGGCTTTCAAGCACGACTATGAGATCCCGATGAAATACGGGGTTGATCAGTGCATTGGCGACTCGCTCGGACCCGGCGGCGTATTGCGCGGACTGCGCAGTATTCCGGTACTGGCGGAGATCGTCAAAGATATGCATGCACTTGCCAAACCTGACGCGATCTTGCTCAATTACACCAACCCGATGGCTGCGGTCTGCTATGCGTTGGGTAAAATCTCCCCGGTATCCTACATCGGACTCTGCCATGGCGTACAAACCACGCTCGATCTAATTTCAGGTTATGTCGGCGTGCCTAAAGCGGATATTGATTACCTGTGTGCCGGCATCAACCATATGGCCTGGTTTCTCAAGCTCGAACATGATGGCAAAGATCTGTATCCGCGTTTCAAAGCGAATTGCGAAAAAGCGGAATTCTATATCAACGAAAAAGTGCGCATTGAAACAATGCGTCAGTTCGGCTATTTTATGACGGAAAGCACGGGACACCTTTCCGAATACCTGCCATGGTTTCGCAGCAGCGCGCGAGCGCTAACGCAATATTGCGACCAGCCGGCTTTCGGCGGTGAAACCGGCGCCTATTATAACTATTGCGCCGCGGTAGCGCGGAAATACGCCGAGGTTGACCAGTTATCGCTGGAATCACCCATACTTGAACCACGTAGTGCAGAATACTGCTCATATATCCTGGAAGCCAAAACCACCGGCAACCCCTTCCGCCTGCAAGGTAATATCCGCAATGACGGATATATCACCAATTTACCGCAGGGATGTTGCGTGGAAGTGCCGGTGTATGTAGACCGCGAAGGATTGCATCCGCTGCGCATCGGCGAGTTGCCCGTGCAGCTTGCGGCATTGAATCAGAGCAATATCAGCGTACAAACGCTGGCGGTTGAGGCCGGTTTAACCGGCGACCCGGAGTATGCCATGATGGCAATTGCGATGGACCCGTTGACTTCGACGCGCTGCACACTACCGGAAATACGCGAGATGACGGCCGAACTGCTTGCCGCGGAAGCGCAATGGCTGCCGCAATTCGCCGGTAAAACGTTGCGCCCCACTCCGGTGATCAGTATTCCCGCCGGCACGCAACCGGTGGCCGTTCCACTTGACCCGGCGCTGGCTATCAGTAAACGCTTCGGCACACTTATTAAAGAGTGAAGGGTGAAGAGTAAAGAGTGAAAGAAGGAAAAGGACCTAACCCGGATTATTCATGAAACGTACGGATTGCCGGGTTAGCTGGGCATTATTCGAAATAGTTATGAATAATGCAGGCTAAAAGACATAAAGGACGAGAAATCAACACTTAGTATACGAGAAGTCCTTTACGTCCTTTACGTCCTTTAGGTCCTTTAAGTCCTTTAGGTCCTTTAAGTCCTTTAAAAACTAGTTCAACTTAAAAGGGAGTTTTTTATGTCAAAAGTACGCATCGGTTTCGTCGGCGTGGGCGGTATGGGGCAGTGCGCCCATTTAAGAAATTATGTTACGCTGCCGGATTGTGAAGTTGTGGCCATCGCGGAGTTACGTTCGCAGACCGCGCAACAGGTGGCAACACACTACCGTGTGCCGCATGTCTATGCATCGCACGAGGAGATGTTTGCGCATGAGCAGTTGGACGGAATCGTCAGCTCACAGCCGTTTACCCGGCATGGCACACTCATGCCCGAACTCTATAAGGCCGGCATTCCCGTTTTTACTGAAAAGCCACTCGCCGGTTCTGTAGAGCAAGGCGAGAAGATGCTGCTCGCGCTGGCGCAGAGCGGCTCCTGGCACATGGTGGGCTACCACAAGCGCAGCGATCCTGCCACCATGTATGCCAAGGCGGAAATCGAACGCCTGCAAACTACCGGTGAACTGGGACGCCTGACCTATGTGCGCATCCTGATGCCCGCCGGCGACTGGGTGGCCAACGGCTTTCTCGAGTTAATCAATGCCGGCGACCCGAATCCCGAACTGGCCTGGGATCCCCCGGCCAGTGATATGGATGAAGCCACGCGCAATCAATATGTGAGTTTTGTGAACTATTACATCCACCAGGTCAATTTGCTGCGCCACCTGCTTGGCGCACCGTATCGAGTACGCTACGCCGACCCCTCCGGGGTGATGCTGGCGGTGACCGCGGAAAACGGCGCAGCAGGCGTTATCGAAATGTCGCCTTATCAAAGTTCGATTGATTGGCATGAATCCGCCTTCGTCGCATTCGAGCGCGGCTATATTAAAATTGATTTGCCTGCGCCGCTGGCGAATAATCGACCGGGCCGTGTGGAACTGTTCCGTGATCCTGGACAAGGTGCGACCCCGCAGACCATGGTCCCCACC
>Ga0118677_10014299_pt1 | contig 11241 bp, 13 predicted proteins | sample AliMusrvi5mmetaG_FD_86154 | JGI IMG/M metagenome (GOLD analysis project Ga0118677, IMG submission 86154)
GCCCATTTGGGGAACATGCCAGCAATCTCGGCGGACTTATTGCCCGGGATCTCATTAGGGTTTTGCCGCATGCCAGGGCATTTATCGTAGATCCGATTGTAGTTGACGAGTTGCACGATATCGCCAGGATATCCGGTCACCCGCTGTTCCAGCGGGTCTCCATCTTTCATGCCCTGAACCAGAAAGCTGTGGCCAGAGAGCATGCAAAATCCATCCACAGGAAATACGAAGACCTCAACCTCCTGGTTGTTCATCTTGGCGGGGGCATCACCGTTGGTGCACACCAGAAAGGCAAAGTGATCGATGTTAACCAGGGCCTTGACGGAGAGGGCCCTTTTACTCCTGAACGAACCGGGACCCTGCCCGTGGGCGAACTCGTACGCCTCTGTTTCAGTGGAAAATACTCTCTCAGGGAAGTACAGAAAATGGTGAAAGGGGAGGGCGGTCTGGTCGCCTACCTCGGAACAAACAGCGCGGCTGAAGTCGAAAAAATGGTGGAAGAGGGAGATAAGAAAGCCGAATTGATATACCATGCCATGGCCTACCAGGTTGCCAAGATGGTGGGGGAGATGTACACCGTTTTAAAAGGCGAAGTTGACGGAATCCTCATTACGGGCGGTATCGCTTACGATAAAGGATTTGTCAACTGGATCCAGGAGCGGGTCTATAAACTGGCACCCATTCATGTTTACCCGGGTGAGGATGAAATGCGGGCCCTGGCCCTAAACGGGCTCATGACCATGCGGGGAGAGCTGGAGGTAAGGGAATACCATTAGCCGATACCTGCGCCTCCGGCAACATTGCTTTCATCATGGCCCGGATAATGTTATCCGTTCCATGCTGAATATCAACCAGGTTGGCATCGAGCATATAGCAGGGCGTGGTGAAAATTTTCCTGACGGGATCAACCACTACTTCACCATGCGATGTTGCTGTATATTTATTTCCTGTCATTTTAATGAAACTTTCTGATGCAGCATCCTGCCCGGTAGTGAAATTGCTTCCTTTAAACAATTTTGCCAGGATAACCGGTGCAATGCACATCGCTCCGATCGGTTTTTTTGCTTCAAACATCAGGCGAATGGCTCGCTCTGTATCGGGGTTCACACAGCAATGGTCCCCTTCATAAGCCCAGGTGCTCAGGTTTTTCGCCGCACCGAACCCCCCGGGAAATATTATTGCATCAAAGGAGTCAGGTTCGAATGCTGAAAGTGTCAGGATATCTCCCCGCGCAATCCGGGCCGACTCTACCAGGACATTGCGTTTTTCGGCGACAACCTTGCCGGTAAGATGATCCACAACATGAAACTGCAACATGTCGGGAGCAAAACACTGGTAGCTGGCACCCGCTTTCTCAATGGCCAGCAGGGTTAATACTGCTTCCCGGATCTCGGTACCGTCGTAAACACCACAACCGGATAAAACAACTGCAAACTGTTTCATAGTTTTGATTTGTGAACGTAATTCAACACTGTGATCAAAGATACGAATTTAAATCCTGTATGGTTGCTGTAGCGAACTTTAGAAACCATTTGAAACTCGCAGATATATTATTTAACTTTGTGCCGTTATACTCCACAAATCTAAATTCCTGCTGATGAAGAAAATCCAGATGGTCGACTTGCATAGTCAGTACCAAAATATCAAGACGGAAATTGACCATGGAATACAGCAGGTAATTGACTCCTGTGCATTCATTAACGGGCCTGCCGTGAAAAGTTTTCAGGAAGCACTTGAGCAATACCTGAATGTAAAACATGTGATTCCCTGCGCCAACGGAACGGATGCCTTGCAGGTTTCCATGATGGCTTATAATTTCCAACCGGGAGATGAGGTGATCACAACCTCCTTCACTTTCATCGCAACCGCGGAAGTAATTGCCCTGCTGAAACTTACGCCGGTATTGGTGGATGTGGATCCAGGCACATTCAATATTGATCCGAAAGCCATTGAACGCGCCATTACACCAAAAACAAAGGCGATTGTACCTGTACATCTTTTTGGACAGTGTGCTCCCATGGAAGAGATCATGGCCATTGCAGAGAAGCACAACCTGGTTGTGATCGAAGATAATTGCCAGGCTATTGGCGCTGATTACATCTTTTCCAACGGGACCAGAAAAAAAGCTGGGACCATCGGTCATATTGGCTGTTCCTCGTTTTTCCCTTCAAAAAACCTGGGTTGCTATGGAGACGGGGGAGCTATTTTCACCAATGATGATGAGCTTGCCCGGCAGATGCGTGTAGTTGTGAATCATGGCATGACCGTGCGTTACTACCACGATTACATCGGCGTCAATTCACGTCTCGATAGCATCCAGGCAGCGATTCTTAAGGTTAAACTGGCGCGGCTTGACGAGTATGCTGCAAGCCGCCGTTCCGCCGCCGATTTTTATGACCGCGCTTTTGCCGGCAACCCGAAACTGAAAACTCCTGTGCGATATCCCAAATCAACCCATGTATTTCACCAATACACGCTGGTTACCCGGGATGTGGGCCGGAAAGCACTGATCGACTACCTGGCATCCAAAGAGATACCTGCCATGATCTATTACCCGGTACCCATGCATATGCAAAAGGCCTACCTCGACCCCCGTTACAAACAGGGCGATTTCCCCGTTACGGAACAACTCTGCAAGACCGTTATTTCACTTCCCATGCATACTGAACTGGATCCGGAACAGCTTAATTACATATCCCGGTCAGTTCTTGAATTCCTTAACCTGTAATTATGGAGTCAACATATTTTGCCCACGAAACCGCCGTTATTGACCTGGGTTGTACCATTGGTAACGGAACCAAGATATGGCATTTTACGCATGTCATGAGCGACTGCGTGATCGGCGAGAACTGCAACCTGGGACAGAATGTTGTGGTCTCCCCTCAGGTTGTACTTGGCCGGAATGTAAAAGTGCAGAACAATGTCTCGATTTATACGGGGGTAATCTGCGAGGATGATGTTTTCCTCGGCCCATCCATGGTTTTCACCAATGTGATCAACCCCAGAAGCCACATCCTGCGACGCGACCAGTACCAGCAAACACTTGTGAAAAGGGGCGCCTCAATAGGGGCCAATGCAACCATCGTTTGCGGGAATGAGATTGGGGAATTTGCTTTTATCGGGGCGGGGGCAGTAGTAACCAGGGATGTTCCCGACTATGCCCTGGTCGTTGGAAACCCGGGTCGGTTGGTGGGCTGGATGAGCGAATACGGACATCGGCTGCGCTTCACTGATGATGGGATCGCAGTTTGTCCTGAAAGTAATGAAAGATATCAGCTTTCGGCAGAAGGCCGGGTAATAAAACTTAGACCATAATTGATGACGACGAACATAAATACCGTAAATTTTGCATTGATCGGGGCCGCAGGTTATATTGCGCCACGGCACATGAAAGCAATAAAAGAGACCGGCAGCCAGTTGGTTTGCGCGCTTGATCCGTATGATGGGGTCGGGATTATTGACAGCTATTTTCCGAAGGCTGATTTTTTTATAGAACCCGAACGATTTGACCGTCATCTGGATAAACTACGCCGACTGGCACAAGATAAAAAGAGCGGAGAAAACAGGAAGGTCGATTTTGTAAGCATCTGTTCGCCAAACTACATGCATGATTCGCATATCAGGCTTGCGCTTCGCAATGATGCGCATGCCATTTGCGAGAAACCGATCGTGCTCAATCCCTGGAACCTGGATGCCTTGAAGGAGATAGAAAAGGAAACCGGAAAAAAAGTATATACCATCCTGCAGTTACGGTTGCACCCTGCCATCCAGGCGCTTCGCGAACAGATCATAAACGGACCGAAGAACAAAGTGTATGATCTCGATCTCACGTACATCACTTCCCGTGGCAATTGGTATTATCGCTCCTGGAAAGGGGATCTTTCAAAATCAGGAGGCATTGCAACCAATATCGGCGTTCATTTCTTCGACATGCTTGCCTGGATTTTCGGGGAGGTAAAAAGCAACCAGGTACATTTGCTGAAAGACAACAAAGCTGCAGGACTGCTGCAATTAAAGCAGGCCAACATCCGCTGGTTTCTAAGCCTGGATTATAATGACATCCCGGAGTCGGTGAGAATCACGGGCCGACGTACTTTCCGATCCCTGAATATGGGTGGGCAGGAAATTGAATTCAGCGACGGGTTCACCGATCTGCACACTGAAATGTATAAAGATATACTGGCCGGCCGTGGCTTCGGATTGCATGAAGCAAAAGCCAGCATCAATATCGTTTACCATATACGCAATGCAGAACCGATTGGCCTCCAAGGCGATTATCATCCGATTTTAAACAAAATATCATGAAAATACTAGTCACCGGAGGAACCGGATATATTGGCTCGCACACAGTGGTTGAACTTCAGGCTAAAGGCCATGAGGTGATCATTGTGGATAACCTTTCAAATTCCACGATTGAAGTACTCGACAACATCGCCAGGATCTCGGGGAAGAAACCCCTTTTTGAAAAATTCGACCTGACCGATGCCGAAAAGACCCAGGCATTTTTCAAGTTGCATAATGATATCCGGGGGGTGATCCATTTTGCTGCATTCAAAGCAGTTGGAGAATCGGTTGAATTTCCCCTGATGTATTACCGAAACAATCTGGTTTCCCTGATCAATATCTTGCAGGGGATGATTGATAATGGTATCAGCGAGATCGTCTTTTCATCCTCCTGTACCGTTTACGGACAACCTGAAAGACTTCCCGCAAGGGAGGATAGCCCTATCCAGCCTGCCATCTCCCCGTATGGAAACACCAAACAGGTATCGGAAGAGATTATCACCGATACCAGTGTAAATAATCCGATAAAAGCCATCCTGCTGCGTTATTTCAACCCCATCGGGGCCCATGAATCGGCTATCATCGGGGAATTGCCGCTGGGTGTTCCAAACTGCCTGATGCCGTATATTACCCAGACCGCCATTGGCAAAAGACCCTATCTTCGTGTTTGGGGCAATGATTATAATACCCCCGACGGTACTGCGATCCGCGATTACATCCATGTGGTGGATCTTGCAAAAGCACATGTAATTGCCGTTGAACGAATGATTGGGGAGAAGATGAAGAAGAAGGTTGAGGTCTTTAACCTTGGCACAGGTAACGGGTTCTCAGTTCTGGAGGTGATCAAATCTTTCGAATCTACCTCCGGTGTCAACCTGAATTACCAGATTATGGAGCGGAGACCCGGAGATATCGAAAAAGTTTGGGCCGATACCGGATTTGCTAACGATGAACTGGGTTGGAAAGCTGAAAAAGATCTCGATGAGATGACCCGTTCTGCCTGGAAATGGGAACAGGCGCTGGCTAAAAAGAAATAGCGAAATAGCGAGATTGCGAGATAGCGAAACAGTGAAATAGTGAAAACAGAACAGCCATGAAAAAGATATTGATTACAGGGGGTGCCGGATTCATCGGATCGCACGTTGTGCGCAGATTCGTAAATAATTATCCGGATTGCAAAATAGTGAACCTCGACAAGCTTACCTACGCCGGGAACCTGACTAACCTGAAGGACATTGAAAAGAAGCCCAATTATGAGTTTATCCATGCCGATATCGTGGATAGCGAACGGATGCAGGAACTTTTTACAAAATATAAATTTGACGGAGTTATTCACCTGGCAGCTGAATCGCATGTTGACCGTTCGATCAGTAATCCCATGGATTTCATCCACACCAATATCATTGGCACCGTGAACCTGCTGAATGCTGCCCGCCTTACCTGGGAGAAGATGGAGGGAAAGCGGTTTTACCATATCTCCACCGATGAAGTTTACGGGTCATTGGGGGCCACCGGGCTTTTTACGGAAGAGACTGCTTACGATCCCCGAAGCCCCTACTCTGCTTCAAAAGCCAGTTCCGACCACCTGGTCAGGGCCTATTTCCACACCTATAAGCTTCCGGTTGTAATTTCGAACTGCTCCAATAACTACGGATCATTCCAGTTCCCTGAAAAACTGATCCCGCTCTCCATTCACAACATCAAGCACAACAAACCCATTCCGGTTTACGGGAAAGGGGAAAACATTCGCGACTGGCTCTATGTGGAAGACCACGCTGCAGCAATTGATCTTATCTTTCATGAAGGGAAATCCGGCGAAACATACAATATTGGAGGAAACAACGAGTGGACCAATATCAGTCTCATCTATCTGCTGTGCGAAATCATGGATCGCAAATTGCACCGTACCGCTGGAGAATCGGCAAACCTGATCACTTTTGTAAAAGACCGTGCCGGCCATGACCTTCGTTATGCCATCGACTCAACCAAAATCAGACGGGAACTTGGCTGGAAGCCCTCTTTACAGTTCGGTGAAGGATTGGAGAAAACCGTTGAGTGGTATCTCGCCAATGCGGAGTGGATGCACAATGTCACCTCCGGGGATTACCAGAAATATTACAATAAACAATACGGTCGGCGATAATTATACCCCGGAAGTTTTGACCTCTTTATTGATCTTTGCGATCAATCCCTGAAGCACATTGCCCGGCCCGACTTCCACAAACTCGGTGGCACTATCGGCGATCATGTTTTGAATAAGCTGGGTCCACAGCACCGGCGCCGTTAGCTGGGCAATAAGATTCACCCGGATCTGTTGCGGATCGCATACCTTCTGTGCCGTGGCATTCTGGTATACAGGACAGATGGGGGTATTGAAATGCGTTGAATTAATGGCATCAGCCAGTTCAACGCGGGCTGGTTCCATCAGGGGCGAATGAAAGGCGCCACCAACTTTGAGTGGCAGGGCGCGACGCGCACCGGCTGCCTTTAATTTTTCACAAGCCACCTCAATGCCTTTGAAGCTTCCGGAGATTACCAGCTGGCCCGGACTATTATAGTTGGCGGGAACGACGATTTCATCAATAGATTTGCAAATCTCTTCCACTTTGGCATCATCCAGTCCGAGGATTGCCGCCATCGTTGAAGGCTCTTTCTCGCATGCCTTCTGCATGGCAGTGGCACGTGCCGAAACCAGCAGGAGGGCATCTTCAAACGAAAGTGCCTTATTGGCAACCAGCGCCGAAAACTCACCGAGTGAATGGCCGGCAACCATGTCCGGCTGGAAAGCATCTCCCAGGGTCGTCGCAAGGATCACAGAGTGCAGAAAAATTGCCGGCTGGGTGACTTTCGTTTGACGCAAGTCCTCATCCGTCCCTGCAAACATCAGATCGGTTATCCTAAAACCAAGGATATCATTAGCATTTTCGAACATTTGCCGGGCAAGCATCGATTGATCGTACAAGTCTTTACCCATCCCAACGAACTGGGCCCCCTGGCCCGGAAACACATATGCTTTCATATTTTCAAAATTTCGCCATTTCACTACCTCGCTACCGCGCTACCTACCTTCTGTCACCCAGAAACCGCAGCAGGAACAGGAACAGGTTGATAAAATCAAGATAGAGTGTAAGCGCTCCCAGGATACTCAGTTTTCTCGCGTTTTCGCTGCCATATTCGCCTACCCCTGCACCTATCCTTTTCAGGCGCTGGACGTCATAGGCGGTGAGGCCGGTAAATACCAGAACGCCAACCAGGCTGATAATATAATCCATCATCGGGCTATGCAGGAAAAAGTTGACCAGCATGGCTATCATCATTCCAACGAGTCCCATCATCATAATGGAACCGAATTTTGTGAGGTCGGTCTTGGTGGTATAACCCATGGCAGCCATGATGCCAAACATACCAGCTGCGATGATAAAAGTTTTATACACAGAAGCTGCAGTATAAATCAAAAGGATAAAACTCAGACTCATTCCCATTAAAACGGAAAAGGCCATGAACAAAAGTGTCAGAATGGCAGGTGATAATCGCTGAAAGCCCAACGACATCAGCAACACAAATCCGATGGGGGCAAAAGTGACGATCCAGCCCAGCCCGGTCATCCCGCCTGTTTGAACATTGATCAGACTGCGGATCAGCGAATCTGAACCTGCAAAGAGATATGCCGTGACAGCGGTAATCACCATGGCCAAGGCCATCCATCCGAACACCTGGGTCATAAACGATTTGGCAACAGCAACATCCTGAGTTCCTTGTTGCGTCGAGAAAAATCCCCTGTTATTGGTTTCTTCAAACATTGTTTTATCTCCCTTTTTAAAAATTAATTAATGAATTAATGAATGCAACAATGCAAAGATGCATTTTTTTTTGCATTCCTGCATTCCTGCCTTAGTGTAACCGGGTGCTGATCAGATGCAGAAATTCAGCCCTTGTTTTATCTCTTTCAAACGCGCCGACAAAGTCGGAAGTCGTTGTGACAGAATTCTGCTTCTGAACCCCCCGCATCGCCATACACAAATGTTGTGCCTCAATTACAACTGCCACGCCAAGGGGCTTCAAAGTGTCGTTAATGGCATCTTTGATCTGCATGGTAAGCCGCTCCTGAACCTGCAGGCGCCGGGCATAAATATCCACTACCCGGGCAATCTTGCTTAGCCCGGTGATATATTTATCGGGGATATAGGCAACATGCGCCTTGCCAATGAAGGGGACCATATGGTGCTCGCACAGCGAGTAGATTTCTATATCCTTTACGATCACCATTTCGCGGTAATCTTCCCTGAACTTGGCAGAACTGAGTATCTCTTTCGGGTCAAGGGAATATCCCTGGGTAAGAAATTGTATCGCCTTTGCAACCCGAAGGGGGGTTTTTTCCAGTCCTTCCCGGTCGGGATTTTCGCCGATCAGACCCAGGATCGCTTTATAGTGTATGGCTAACTGTTCTGTTGTTTTCGGGTCGAATTCTTCAACCTTTTCATAATTGAGCTTCTTCTTTTGTTCCATAATGGGGTTCCTGACAGGTTATTTTCCGTAATATTCAACGATGTTGTTCTCCGATTGTTCCAGCCGAATACAAAAGAGGGAACCACCAAGATCGCGGATCCCCTGTTCCAGCTCATTCCAGATTCCAATCGCTACATTCTCGCTTGTAGGTACTTTCCCCTGAAGAAAACCGACTTCCAGGTTTAGGTTTTTATGGTCGACCTGCTGCAGGATCTTTTCGTCGATAAGTTTGCTCACATGCCTGAGATGGATGATCAATCCTGTTTTCGGATCCACCTTACCCCGCACGGTAACATAAAGAATATAGTTATGCCCATGCCAGTTGGGGTTTGAACATTTACCAAAAATCCGCAGGTTTTCAGCATCACTGTATTCAGGCAGATAGAGCCGGTGGGCTGCACTGAAGTGTTCTCTTCGGATAATATCCATCATAGCAGATTAATGAACTGCAAAGGTACTATTTTGGTTGATAAGGTTTACTTATGGCCTTAAGCACATGGATCACCTCGAATACCGTATAGCAAAGATAAAGGATGAAAAAAGAGAGGATGAATTGCCGTGCATCCATGCGGAACGAAAAGGCATAAACGGTTATCAGGATGATGTAGATGAACAATCGGGCTGCCATTAGTAGCATGTAAGTGTTCACAAAACGGAGGAACCGTTCGCCGGTTGATTTCAGAAGAAAATAATAGGATAACAGCGTTACGGAAATAAAGAAGGGGAAAAGATAAGGCAAGGCCGGAGTCATCATTTTTTTAGGTAATAGGATCCAGAGGAGGCCGGCCGCCATCCCAAGGATTATTGAAAAAACAAGCAGACGCTGCAGAAAATTGATATAGCGGGATATCATATTATCTCTTTTTTAACAAATCGCGGGTTACATAGTAAATCGAAAGGAATACGGCAAGAATGGATAAACCTATTGTAAAAAACGGTTTTGAATGCAGCCAGCCATCCAGTTTAAACCCGCCAAAAACTCCGGCCAGGATGATCGCAAGCATTTGAAAAGCCATTCCCGTGTAACGGGCATAAGCGTTAAGGCTTTTCCTGGGGTCGGCCGGCATTGCCTGGAGATGGGAATTGAACATCCTTGGCACCTTGTTCCATTTTGCAGGTACCCGAGAATTTAGCACCGGGTTCAATAGCCAGTTTTCCTGTCGTAATTTCTCCGTTGAAACGGGCTGTTTCTTTCAGGGTGAGAAGTTCAGTAACTTTTACTGTCGCCTTCACATCGCCCGAAAAATCCGCATTCTGGCAGTTGATCTCTCCTTCAATCTTCCCGGTAGGTCCGACGACCACTTTTCCCTTGCATTGAATATTTCCGGTTAATGTGCCGTCAATGCGGAAATCACCGTTTACCTGGATTTCTCCCTTGACCACGGTACCTGTTCCCAGAATATTGATAATGGGCATCTCAGGTTCTCTGTTTTTAGCCATAAACATCTTATTTAATCGCGGGGTAATTTTTTTCAAAGAAGCGAAGGTACTGCGAAATATCTTTGTTCCGGTATAGTACCGGATAATTTTCGACCGAGATCACAAAATCATAATAATTTCCAGTGTTCTCCAACTTGGTATAGATGTATTTACTGTCGCGGATATTAAAGATAAAATTCATGGCTTTGTCGGCCCCTTCAAAATTGTTAACGGTGACCATTTGTCGCTTATTGTCGAACATGAGGCTGTTAACCTGAAGATTTTCCAGGTCGTGGTACTTAGCATTAAAATCTGAAATTTTCACTTTCAACGCATCCACATCAACCAGTTCGCCATTAACAATCAGCACATAAAAGTGAACCGCATTGGGATCGTACCGGTAAAGTTTCTGACTGTTGTCGGTTATAGTCGTCGAATCTGTACTAATGGTCTGGCCTTTAGCGTCTTTCTGTGTCCCAAGAAAAGTAAGCACACTTTCGGCCATCCTTCGTACATCACTCTTCGGATAATCTTTCATTAACTTGTACATGGCAACAACCATTGAGTCTACCACTTCAATCTTCCCCAATGCCAAGGCCCGCAGGTAGTCAAACTTGGGAATAAGGCTGGTATCCGCACGAAAATTAGCATGGGCGAGTTCAGTATTGTTGATGACCATGTAATACTGCTGGTTGGTGAAGGCTGTAAAGGTAGCTTCATACAGTTTGGAAACTTCCGATTGTTTTGAAATTATCTCTTTGTAAGAATTCGGATTCACCAGCAACCGGGCGTAATCAGATTCAGGAAATCCTGTCAGGATGAGGTTCTTGTAATGATCGCTACGAGGTTGGTCTCCAAGATATTTATACAACTGAAACAATTTGTAATAGGTCTGCACTTTATATTTGCATTCAGGGTAGCCAGGGCATGATAAAAAGGGGCCAAACTTCCCTATTTTCTTTGTTAAGTTTTTGCCACACTGTGGGCAGGTGAGCTGGCTTTCTTCAGCAGTTACTTTGACCAGTTCTATTT
>Ga0118677_10014300_pt1 | contig 11241 bp, 11 predicted proteins | sample AliMusrvi5mmetaG_FD_86154 | JGI IMG/M metagenome (GOLD analysis project Ga0118677, IMG submission 86154)
CATCAGCTTCCACGTCGGCAGCCAGACCACGAACTTCGAGAATTACGTCCAGGCCCTCAGCCTCTCCGCGAACATCTTCAAGGAGGCCCGCGACCGCGGCTACACGAAGATGAACCTGCTCGACATCGGCGGCGGTTTCCCGGCGCCGTACGACGACTCGGTGAAGCCGTTCCCCGTGCTCGCCAAGGTCATCAACACCGAGCTCGAGCGGCTGTTCCCGAAGGACATCCAGATCCTCGCCGAGCCCGGCCGGTTCCTCGCCGCCGTCTGCGGCACCTCCGTGGCCGCCGTCATCGGCAAGGCCGTGCGCGACGGCAAGACGTCGTACTACATCAACGACGGCGTCTACCACACGTACTCCGGCGTCATCTTCGACCACTGCAAGTACCCGGTGAAGGCCTTCAAGAAGGGCCCGACCTCGCTTTGCTGCGTGTTTGGCCCGACCTGCGACGCCCTCGACGTGGTCTCGATGGCCGAGAACCTGCCCGAGCTCGAGCGCGGCGACCTCGTCTACAGCGTCAACATCGGCGCCTACAGCCACGCCTCCGCCACCTACTTCAACGGCTTCCCGCCGGCGAAGGTGGTGCATGTGAACCAGTAGCGGCGGGTTCTGACGCTCCGACGGGTTTCGCCTTCGCGGCCCTGGGCGCGTTCGCCTAGGCTTGGGTTTGTCCCCGCGGCGAATCCCCGGCGCGGCCCGGCTTACCCCATGCGCCTGTTTTCCCCGTTCCGCCTCGTCCCATCCGCGGTCGTCGGCCTCAGCGCCTTCCTCCTCGCCATGAATGCCTCCGCCCAGATCGGCACCCGCTTTCCGTCCGAGAAGAAAATCGTGCCGGATCCCGTGACGGGCCTCCCGCTCACGTTCCTCACCAGCCAGCCGGTCGGCGACTCGAAGATCTACCAGACGCACCACCAGTGGACCTGCGACGGCCAGTGGCTCGTCTTCCGCTCCAACCGCGTGAAAGGGCAGGCCATGGCGGTCAATGAGCGCACGGGCGACATCGTGCAGGTCACCCAGGGCGGCTACACCGGCATGCTCTGCCTCGCGGACCACACGATGAGCCTCTACTTCGCGCGGTTCGCCACGACCAACGCGCCGGCCGATGTCGGTGCGGCCACCGCGTATCCCGGCGCCCCGGGCACGCATGGCGGCGCGCCGAGCGAGACGGCCGAGATCGTCCGCGTTGACCTCGCAAAGTTGTTCGCCGACAGCGCCGCCGGCCGCGTCGGGGCCGCGGCCGAGTATGAGCACGTGTGCGGCACCATTCCCGCCGAGATGGGCGCGGTGGGCGACGTCGCGCTCGATCCGACCGAGGACTTCGTCTACTTCCGGGTCGGCAGCAAGGAGTACGCCGCGCGGCATCTCGCGCCGGGCACGAAGGCAGAGGAAAACTACGGCCCGCGCCACATGGGCGCCGGGCCGACGGGCCTGGCCAAGATGAATCTCCACACCGGCGCGGTGACATTCATCGTCGCGGTGCCCTTCCAGATCGGCCACGTGCAGACCAATCCGTGGGTGCCGGGCGAGATCGTCTTCTGCTGGGAGACGGGCGGGAAGTCGCCGCAGCGGACCTGGATCGTGAACGCCGACGGCTCCGGCCTGCGTCCGCTCTACCCGGAGGCGCCATATGAGTGGGTCACGCACGAGGCGGTGATCACGCGCGACGAGGTCGCGTTCGCCATCATGGGCCACCAGCCCGTGGGCCATCGGGACGAGTGGGGCGCGGCCGGCACGCGGGAGCACCCGACCGGCCTGGCGATCGTGAACCTCCGCACCCGCGAGATGCGCATCGCGGGGCAGACGAAGCACGGCAGCGGCTTCTGGCACGTGAACGGCTCACCCGACGGCCGCTGGGCGGTGGGGGATGACTTTGACCGCAACCTCTGGCTGATCGACCGCCACAACGACGAGATGCGGCTGCTCTCCACCGGGCACAAGCCCACGGCGGCCGACCATCCGCACCCGACCTTCAGCCCCGACAGCACCCGGATCGAGATCCAGTCCGCGATGCTCTCCGCCAACAACCGCTCGATGAACCTCTGCGTGATCCCCGTCCCGGAGGACTGGCTCAAGCGGACCTATTCGGCGGCAAGTGCCAAGTAACAGGGATCAAGTGACAAGGAGACGGCGGCGCTTAGCTTCACACGACCTTGGCACTTGCTCCTTGCCCCCTGTCACTTGCTGAGGCGTCGCGCCTCAGCTGCGATAGTCCGCGTTTTCGCTCACGTACTCGTGCGTGAGATCGCCGCCGATCACGGTGGCGGCCGCCGGGCCGCGGCCGAGGTCCACGCCGATCTCGACGCACCGCTCGTGCGGCGGGAAGGTGATCGGCGCGGTGAAGACACCGTCCTTGGGCGCGGCGCTGGCGTACAGCTCGGCCGAGCGCAGGTGTGCCACGAGCGCGGTCTCCTTCGCCGGGTTCAGCTGGAACACGCCCTGCGCGAAGATCTCGATGCCGCCGAGGGTGAGCCGCAGCTGCGACAGGTCGGTGTCCGGGGCGTGGGCGCCGACGTGCTTGCCGATGGCCTGGACCAGCCGGCCGACATTCGGGTCGTTGCCGGCCACCGCGCACTTGAAGAGCGGGGCATTGACGATCGCCTTGCCCAGCGCCCGGGCCAGCGCCGTGTTCGGCGCCCGCGTCACCGCCACGCGCATCACGTGCCGCACGCCCTCGCCGTTGCGCACGACGTCCTCCGCCAGGTCGCGGCACACCGTGGTGAGCGCCGCCTCGAAGGCGGCGTGGTCCACGCCGGGGACGCGGCCCGACGCCAGCAGCGCCACCGTGTCGGACGTGCTGGTGTCGCTGTCCACGCTGATGGTGTTGAAGCTGGCGTCCACCGCCCGCGCGAGCATGGCGCGCAGCGCCGCGCGCGGCACCGCGAGGTCCGTGAGCAGGTAGACCAGCATGGTGGCGAGGTTGGGCTCGATCATGCCCGCGCCCTTCGCGATGCCCACGATGCGGCCGCCGCCGAGCTCGGCGCAGCGGATCTTCGGGTAAAGGTCGGTGGTCACGATCCCCTCCGCCGCCGGCAGGATCGAGTCGCGGGCCAGCGCGGCCGCGGCGGCCGGCAGCGCGGCCACCATCGCGTCCACCGGCAGGCCCCAGCCGATGACGCCGGTCGAGCTGGGCAGGATCTCGCCGGCGGCCAGGCCGAGCTGGCGCGCGGTCTCGGCGCAGATCCGCTCGGAGGCCTCGACGCCGCCGGGCGCGCAGACGTTGGACACCTTGTTGTTCACGATGACCGCGCCGAGCGCCGGCGCGTCGAGCCGGCGGCGGCCGATCACCACCGGGGCGCCGGGCAGTGCGTTGCGCGTGAAGAGGGCGGCGAAGTCGGGCGTCGGCCGGTCGAGCGCGATCAGCGTGAGCGTCATCCTCGCCGGCTTGGGCGCCTCGCGCGGCGTGAAGTCGAACCGCGTGGTGCCGACGCGGAAACCGGCCGGGAGTTTCGCCTGCGCCGTGAGCCAGGCGTGGTGCGCCTCGCGGGAGGCGAAGGTGAGTTGGGTGCTGGGCACGCGCAAGAAGTGGGCGCACTGCGCGCCGGAGTGAAGTAGATTTTATTGTGACGAACGGGCGGCGGCGCGCTGCGGGCGAAAATTTTTGTGGAAATGCGCGGCGGGTGTGCCTTATTCAATTTCTCATCTCGCTGAAATTCCTGTGAACGCCGACTTCTGCCTCTCCCTTCCGTCCGCGGCCCCGGGCCGCGCGCTTTAATCGCGATGAATGTCGCTGAAGTCACGGCCAAGGCGAAGGTCCTCATCGAGGCCTTGCCCTACATCCAGGATTTCCGGGGCTCCACGTTCGTCGTGAAGTACGGCGGGAGCTTCATGGATGACCCCGACCCGGTCGCGCGCACGCGCGTCGCCTACGACCTCGCCTTCCTCGCGGCCGCCGGGATCAACGTCGTGGTCGTCCACGGCGGCGGCAAGGCCATCACGCGCGCCATGGAGTCCTCCGGCCTGAAGGCCAAGTTCGTGAACGGCATGCGCGTCACCGACGAGGGCACCATTGCCGTCGTGAAGAAGACGCTCGACGAGATCGTCAACAAGGACGTCTGCGACGCCATCCTCACCGCCAAGGGCCGGCCGAAGGGCCTGCCGGGCGACACCGTGCTCGTCTGCCAGAAGCTCACGATCGACGACGACGGCAACCCGGTCGACCTCGGCTACGTCGGCGACGTCACCGAGGTGAAGGTGAAACTCATCAAGAAGGAGATCGCCGAGGGCTTCATCCCGGTCATCTCGCCCGTGGCCGAGGGCCTCGACGGCAAGCCGTACAACGTGAACGCCGACCTCGTGGCCGGCCGCGTCGCCAGCGCGCTGCGCGCGCGGCGCCTGGTCTACATGAGCGACGTCCCCGGCCTGCTCTCGAACCCGGCCGACCAGGAGTCGCTCATCTCCACGCTCAAGATCAGCCAGATCGACGACCTCAAGAAGAAGGGCGTCATCGACAAGGGCATGCGCCCGAAGGTGCTCAGCGCCATGCGCGCGCTCCAGGAGGGCGTGCAGCGCGTGCATTTCATTGACGGCCGCCTGCCGCACAGCCTGCTCCTCGAGATCTTCACGGACCGAGGCATCGGCACGGAAATCGTCCAGGGCTGAGGCAATTCCCCGGTTTTGGATTTTCCTTTTCGTCCCGGCCCTTCCTGGCCGCCGTCGAAATCGAAACTCCGCAACCCCAGACCCGAAAACCCATGAATCCGCCCTCCATCGTCCGCACCAGCACCGCCGAGCTCTACGACGCCAACGTGCTGAAGAACTACTCCCGCGCCGCCCTCACGCTGGTGCGCGGCCGCGGCGCGCAGGTCTGGGACGACGCGGGCCAGACGTATCTCGACTTCACCTCGGGCATCGCGGTCAGCTCGCTCGGCCACTGCCACCCGTACTGGGTCGCCGCGATCCAGCGCCAGGCCGGCGAGCTCATCCACGTCAGCAACCTCTTCCGGCACCCGAACCAGGGCGAGCTGGCGCGGCGGATCGTGCAGCGCGCCGGCCCGGGCCGCGTGTTCTTCTGCAACAGCGGCGGCGAGGCCGACGAGGCGCTGATCAAGCTGTCCCGCCTGCACGGCGTCGCCAAGAGCGGCGCCGAGGGCAAGTGCATCAAGGTCATCTGCGCCAAGAACGCCTTCCACGGCCGCATGTTCGGCGGCATGAGCGCCACCCCGCAGGAAAAAATCCAGAAGGGCTTCCGCCCGCTGGTGGCGGGCTTCGCGTTCGCCGAGCTGAACAACCTCCAGAGCTTCGCCGACCTCATCGACGCCGACACCACGGCCATCCTGGTCGAGACGATCCAGGGCGAGGCCGGCATCAACCCCTGCACGCCCGAGTTCCTGCGCGGGCTGCGCCAGCTGTGCGACCAGCACAACCTGCTGCTCCTCCTCGACGAGGTGCAGTGCGGCATCGGCCGGACGGGGAAGTTCTACGCCTTCGAGCACGCCGGCGTGCTCCCGGACGGCATCGCCATGGCCAAGGGCCTCGGCGGCGGCTTTCCCATCGGGGCCATCTGGATCCGCGACCGGTTCGCCGACCTCTTCACCCCGGGCAGCCACGGCACCACGTTCGGCGGGACGCCCCTGGCCTGCGCGGCCGGCCTCGCGGTGCTGGACGTGCTGGAGCGCGACAACGTCCTCGAGGCCGTGCGCACCCGCAGCGGCCCTTGGCTCGCGGAGCTCGGCCGGTTCGTGCAGGAGTTTCCCGCCCAGGTCGTCGCCGTCCGCGGCAAGGGTTTCCTCGTGGGCATCCAGCTCGCGTCCGACCTGGCCCCCTACATCACGGCGCTCCGCGAGAACGGCCTGCTCGTCGTCGGCTCCGGCGGCAACGTCATCCGCGTGCTGCCGCCGCTTGTCGCCACGGCGGAGGAGCTGGCCAAATCGGTCGAGATCTTCCGGACCGTGCTGGCGGCGAAGGCCGCGGCCGCGGGCGGCAAGTAGCAAGGGCCAAGGCCCAAGTGACAAGCGAAGTGCGCGGCGCCGCTGCCGCTGTTCCTTGTTACTTGCCACCTGACACTTGTCACTTTCGCCCCGCGGGCGGCGAGTTTTCGCTCGTCCCCCTCGGGGCGGCCCGTTTAACGTCTTCCTTTTCCCATGAAGGACTTCCTCAAAGAGACCGACTTCCAGGCTCATGAGCTCGCCGAGGTGTTTGCCCTCGCGCGTGATTTCAAGGCCCGGCGCGGTCGCGCCGCCTCGGCGGTGCTCGCCGGCCAGACGTGGGCGATGCTCTTTTCCAAGTCCAGCACGCGCACCCGGGTCTCCTTCGAGGTCGGCATCCACGAGCTCGGGGGGAACCCGCTGTTCCTCAACCGCAACGACCTGCAGCTGGGTCGGGGCGAGTCCGTCGAGGACACCGCCCGCGTGCTCTCGCGGTTCGTGCACGGCCTGATCGTGCGGACCTACGACCACAGCGACGTCGTGCGGCTGGCCGCCTCGGCCAGCGTGCCGGTGGTCAACGCCCTGACGGACTTCCTGCATCCCTGCCAGATCTACGCCGACGCCTTCACCGCCGCCGAGCGCTGGGCCGGCGCGGGCGGCGACCTCGTGGGGTCGCTCCGGGGCCGCAAGATCGCCTACCTGGGCGACACCTGCTTCAACATGGCCAACTCCTGGATCCTCGGCGCCAGCCTCTTCGGCATGAAGGTCGCGCTGGCGGGCCCGAAGGTCTACGAGCCCGGCCCTGAAATCCGCGCCCAGCTCAAGGCGGAGGGCCGCGCGGCCGAGTTTCACTTCACCACCGACCCGGTCGAGGCGGTCCGCGGCGCGGACATCGTCTACACCGACGTCTGGGCGAGCATGGGCCAGGAAGAGGAGACCGACGAGCGCATGGCGCAGATGCAGCCGTACGCGGCCACGTCGAAGCTCTTCGCCGCGGCCAAGCCCGACGCGCTCTTCATGCACTGCCTCCCGGCGCACCCCGGCGAGGAGGTCGAGCAGGCCGTCCTGGACAATCCCCGCTCCGTCGTCTTCGACCAGGCCGAGAACCGCCTCCACGTGCAGAAGGCCATCCTGGCGATGCTCGCCAAGGGCCGCGCGCGCTGAGGAGTCGCAGACGAACGCCGAACATCGAACGTCCAACGCCGAACGCCCAAGGTCGGCCACTCTCAATTTTCGGAATGAGCGCAAATTACCGAGTCGCTGCGACCGCCGACCGGCCGGGATGGATCGCGATGCGGCATGCGCTGTGGCCGGAGTGCCCGCTGGCGCGGCACACCCTGGAGGTCGAGCAACTGCTCAAGGGCGATGGGGTCATCGCGGTCGCCGAGCTGGCGGGCAAGCTGGTGGGCTTCGCGGAGATCTCGATTCGCCGGGACCACGTGGAGGGCACCCGCGCGGTTCCCGTGCCCTATCTGGAAGGCTGGTTCGTGCAGGCGGACTGCCGGGGGCGCGGCATTGGACGGGGCCTGATGGCGTTCGTCGAGCGCTGGGCGGTGGAACGCGGCTTTGGCGAGATGGCGAGCGACGCCGAGATCGAAAATTTGCGCAGCATCGAACTTCATGCAAAGTCGGGGTTCTCGGAAGTCGGAAGAACCGTGCATTTCGTGAAAACCCTCGGCCGGAAGAACGCCTAGCCCACGCCGCCCTCGCTCCGTTCGCGCGCATGAAGCCCAAGTTCAAGTCCTCACGGGAAGTGATCCTCCGGAGCCGCGCCTGGGCGAAGGCGGTCAAATTCTACGGGCAGGTCCTCGGGTTTCCCGTCTCGCACCGCAGCGCCGGCTTGGTCGGTTTCGAAACGGGGAACATCTGCCTGTACGTCGAGAAGGGCCGACCCCACGGCCCCGTGTTTGAATTCCTGGTGGCCGATGTGTCCGCGGCCAAGGCCACGCTCCTGGCCGCGGGCTGCACGCTGATCGAGGAGGATCCCCGCGTGCCCCGCTGCTACCTCCTCGATCCCTTCGGCCTCACCTTTAATCTTGGACAGGCGCCCGCCCAGCGACGCCGGAAGCAGCAGATGAAACGTTAGCCCCTCATCGCTGTTCGGCAGGGTTCATTTTCCAAGTTAAGTCAGAACCATAACCCCATGATCATCCAGAACACGAAGGACACCATCCAGGCCACGCATGCGAATCTGGCGCGGTCCGAATTCGACGACGTCAACCTGCAGGAAACGCGGTTCAACAATGTGAACCTTTCGAAGGCGACGTTCACCGACATCAATTTCAGCGGCGCGAAGTTCAGCAACCTCAACCTGACCAATGTCGAGATCGAGGCCTGCGAGACGACGGGAATGAAGTTCCGCGGGGTGCTGGTGGCGGACCTGTTCGAGGCTTACCGGAAGAGAACTTAGGTCGCGCGTTGCGGTACGCAGACGAACGCCGAACATCGAACGCCCAACATCGAGGGATCGTCCCGCGGCTTTGCCGCGCACTAGAATTCACTTCGGCGTTCGACGTTGGGTGTTCGATGTTCGGCGTTCGTCCGTCCCTGTCTAAAGCGTCACCACCGCAAGGCTCGCCGGCGGCAGCGTGGCGGTCAGTCGCCCGCCCGCGAAACGAAACTCGGTCCACGCGCGGCTCGCGACCCGGTCCGGCGCATCGGGCGTATTGCAGTCGGTCAGGGCCGGCGCCGTGAGGATCCGCCCGCTGGGCCGCGCCGACGCGGCCAGGCCGGTGAACGCCAGCTCGACCTCGACCGGCTCGGTCGGGTCGGTGTGCGCGAGCGTGACCGTGACTTTCCCGTCGTCCGCAAGCGACGCCGAGGCCGACACGCGCGGGTAGGGCAGGCCGTCGTGCGTGAGCAGCGCGGCGTCCGTCGTGACCGGCAGCCGGCGGGCATCCTGGTGCGGGACGTAGAGGTGAAACGCGTGCCAGGTCGGCGTGCGGATGGTCTGCGCGCCGAACGTGAGCAGCACGGAATGGAGCACGTTGGCGACCTGGGCGGCGTTGGCCATGTGGACGCGGTCGGCGTGGTGGATGAACGCGTCAAACGTGAGCGCGGAAAGCAGCGCGTCGCGGATGGTCTGCTGCTGGAACAGCGTGCTCGTCCGCGCGCCGGGCTCGGGCGCGTACCAGGAGCCCCATTCGTCCACCACCAGCTTCACGCGCTTGGCCGGGTCGTGGCGGTCCATGATCGCGGCGTGCCGCGCGATGAGGTCGTCGATGTACCAGCCATGGGCCATGACGGTCCGCCACTCGGCGGGCGTGAACGTCGTGGCGCGCAGGGCCTGCGGGACGCGCCCGGGCGGGACGCCGCCGTTCATGTAGTAGTGGAGCGAGAGCCCGTCCATGACGTTGGGGTTGAACCGCGGGGCGGAGCACTCGCGCATCAGCACCTCGGTCCAGTGGAAGTCGTCGAGCCCCGGCCCGGTGGCGATGCGGAAGAGCGCGGATTTCTCGTAGCTGCCGAGGTAGTTCGCGTAGCGTCGGAACTCGTCGGCGTAGTGCTCGGCGCGCATCAGCCCGCCGCAGCCCCAGCTCTCGTTGCCCACGCCCCAGTAGCGCACGCCGAACGGCGCCGGGTGGCCGTGCGCGGCGCGCTCGTCGGCCAGCCCCGTGCCGGTGGGGGCGTTGAGGTACTCGACCCAGTCGCGCATCTCCTGGACCGTGCCGGAGCCGAGATTCCCGCAGATGACGGGCTCGGTGCCGGCCTGCGCGCATAAGTCGAGGAACTCATGCGTGCCAAAGGCGTTGGTCTCGATCTGGCCCCACGTGTCGTTGCGCATGCGCGGGCGCGCGGCCCGCGGGCCGATGCCGTTGCGCCAGTGGTACGCGTCCGCAAAGCAGCCGCCCGGCCAGCGGAGGTTCGGCATCCGGATCTCGCGCAGCGCCGCGATTGCGTCGCGTCGGACCCCGCGCACGTGCGGGATCGCCGAGTCCTCGCCGACCCAGAGGCCGTCGTAGATGCACGACCCGAGGTGCTCGGCGAACTGGCCGTGAAGGTACGGACTGATCGTCCCGATCTGCTCATTCACCAAAACGACTGCTTTCTGAACGGTATCCATGAGTGTTTCCTTTTGCGTTTTGTGGATAAGGCGGTGATGTTACGAGATGAACGTTCGGCAGGCAAGACGCTGTAGCCCTGACTCATCCCCAGTTTCCTCTGGTGATTTCTCTGCGTAGCTCTTTGGCCAGGGTAATCAGAGGCGGCAAGGGTTGGTTGAGCATGAATCGGCCAATCATCACGAAGCTGCATTCCCCAGAGCGGTTGTTGGAGCACCAGTGGCCCGGACGGTAATGCTTGGAGGCGTACAGACCGATCATCGATAACAGCAAGTATGTCAAGGCCAGCACCAATAGCAGTCGGGCCAGTCTGGGCGGACTTTGAATCAGCGTCAGCCGCAACGCAAAACCGTTCCGCTTGCTTTTGGCGTCCCGGAAGTACTCCTCGATGCTCATCCGGTGGGCAAAGATCCTCGTCAGTTTGATCGCCCCGATCCGGGGCAGATTGGTCGCCAGGAACCACGGATCGGGCTGATCTTCATACCACACCACCGCCACGTGCTGCTGGACAGGGTGTTCCTTTCGGTAGGCCACGTCGCGAAGCACCCGTCGGCATCCAGGGCGAAGCGGCAGGTCCAGCAACTTGCCGACGAACTGCTCGTGGCGAACATACACGTCCGGTCGAATCCGCAGGATGTAGTCAAATCCGAGTTTCTGACACTCTCTGGCCATCTCCGCGCGGCCAAAACCCCGATCCGCCAGGATCACCACCTGCGTCCCTGCCGGAACGATCGTTCGCAGTAACCCCAGCAGGCCATATTCGAGGTTGTTGCGGGAACGATGCAACTGGTGGCCCAATGCACGGACCACAGCAACGGAATCGCTCGCCCACGCAGACGGGCGGCCAATACCAAGCATTCAAACGAACGAATGTCCACCCAGTCCATGCTGACCAGAAGCCTCTTGCGGCTCTGAACCAGGAATTCGACCACGCCTTGCATCGCCTCGGCCGGCTCAATCCGGGGATTGCCCAGAAAGCGATCCACCCGCTTGATGCAGTGTTTGACCGAGGTCGAGGCCGTGCCGGCCAGGGAGCGGCCCAACTCGGCCACAGAGGCCCGGTTCATCCCACAGGCCGCCGTGGCCAGTTCACTCAAGGTTTTGGCCTGAGATAACCGAAGAGAAGCGCAGAACGAAACGATCCAAGCGATCGCGTCCTTGCGATCCATGGTGGTCCTACCTTTCCAGGATGTTCCTGGAGCGTACGCTCTGCTAAATCCCACAGAACTTATCGGGTGGGACCACCCTTTCTATTTACTCCACTGTGAAACTGGGGATGAGTCAGGTACGTCATGTGTTGTTGAAACTCTTCTTG
>Ga0118677_10014301_pt1 | contig 11239 bp, 6 predicted proteins | sample AliMusrvi5mmetaG_FD_86154 | JGI IMG/M metagenome (GOLD analysis project Ga0118677, IMG submission 86154)
ATGCCGTACTCAGGCAACCGGCTGACGCCAGAGGGTTCGTCATTCCTCGCCGGTCACGGCAATCATTACAAAAACACTCGCTCGCCGCTTGTCGTTTTAGAAAATCTCCCGCAGTTTTGGGTTATCGAGAAGATCCCGCGCACGAGTCTCGTCGGTGCTCGAACGGCGGGGGTCTGATCGGACGGTCTCAATCAACCGGCGGGCTTCCTGCGAGCGTCCGGCTGTCAGCTCGACCTCGGCGGCATTCAAATACATTTCATGCCAGGCATAATCCCCCCGTTGCACCAATTGAAGCGCGCGTCGCATGGCTTCCGTTGCCTGGGCCATTTGTCCAGCCCGAAGATGCACCATGGCCAAGGTATCGAGCTGCTCAAACGATTCGGGTTCTTTCGCCAAATCTTCCGCCAGATCCTGAGCGCGCGGCAGCGTTTGCGGACTTTGAGCCAGGTAATAGACCAGATTATTCAAAATCGCCGGATCCCGCGGATACAACACCCGTGCCCGTTCAAGCAGGGCCATGGCATTTGATAGTTTTCCTTCACTACGGGCCGCTTCAGCAGCCAATAACCAGGTGCGAACCTGAACATTATCTCCTCCTTGACTGGTCTTTAAAATCGGGGCCAATAAACCCAACGCCTTACCCAATTCACCCCTCTGGAAATACACATCCCCCAACCGCCCGGCCCATTGGCGCTCCTTGGGAAAATGGGCAAATAATGCCTCCAAAGCCTGGACCAGGTCGGCGTCAATCTGATGGGAACGACTTTTTAAATCCACTATGATTTTCTGGAAAACCCAGGGTTCCACCGAAAGATCAGCGGCTTCCTGTGCGCAGTTTAATGCCCAGCTCAGATTGGTTTGCGATAAGGCACAGCGGATCCCCAGGGCATAGGCCGGCAAGTGCCCGCGCCCATCGTGAATCGCTTTTTCAGCCGCCAGCGCGGCCACAGCCGGCCAACCCCGGCGATAAAAGAAATCGCCCCCCCGAACCAGGGTGAGGGGTGAATAATGCCCCGTTGCCAGGGCCGCCTCCATCTCCGCGCGCCCCCATTTCTCCTCCCGCCCGGCCTTGGTTTCGACAACTAGATGCGCTAACCAAAGTTCGGAATCCGACGGACAGGTAGCCAAGGCGGACTGAACCACCGCCCGCTTGTCTTCGGCTAACGCCACCCAAACTCTTTGAAAAATCGGAGACGTGGGATATTTCGCAACCGCCCGACGGGCGGCTTCCCGCGCGGCGACCAAATCGCCTTTTCGCGCATCTAAAATGGCCAACGTGTACAACGCATAAGCCTGTTCCTCCTCATCCCGCCCGAGCGCCGCCCATCGGTCAATTTGCACGGTCGCCCCTTCCCCCCGCGAACGAAACCACTCCCGCCGCATTTTCACCAAGCCGGCCAAATATGGACTTTCGATCACAGGGGCCGGTTTCGCAGAAGCCTCCCGCTCCTGCTCAAAATCCGCATCCCGCAAGGGCTCGCCCATCCAGGTCGCCGCCGCCTCAGCCGGCAAAGCGATCAGCGGTTGAGGACGATCGGGATATCGCTCCGGATCCCCTCCGGCCGCCAACCGCCGGGCGGCAATAATTCGCCCGCTGCGGTACAATAAATCGGCAACCACGTCGACCGATACATTCGCGGGCAAGGGATTTAATCCCAATGTCCAAAGTGCCTCCTCCGGAAAACCCTGGGAACTCCAGACATCCGCCAAGGCCAGCCGGGCCGAATTAGATTCCGGAAACCGGGCACGTGCGTCGTAAAGCACCGGCAGGGCCAAAGCCCCCATATCCAGACGCATCAGAATATTCGCCCATTGAATGCGGCTGGCCAAGGTCCCCTCGCCCGCAAAATCGGCCATCGTCTGGCGCATCATCTCATAAGCGGCCGGCCAGTTGCCAATCTTGGTCAATAAGCCGGCGCGTTCCATTTCGATATCATGACGATCAGCAGGGAAAGCTTCAATCAACCGATCATACCAGGCCAGAGCTTCCGCCGATCGTCCTAACTGCCCGAGAACCCGCGGCATCATCCGCTGAAACCGGCGGTCCAAAGGACCGAGCCGCTCCCGCCGTTGCAACTCCGTCAAGGCTTGCTCGGTCAGTTGCCGCTGGACCGCTTCACGATCCGGTTTCAGCAATTCGTCAACCAACGGTACAGCATCCCATAACGTTTGCCAGGGTGGAACATGGCGCGTCAGACGCGCCCAGGAACGCAAATCGACAATAGTATCACCCTGGGCATCGGGCAGACCCCAAATACGGCGGCGGAAAGTAAACCAATTCGGAGCGTTGCGGGCTGGAATGAACGACAGAGCCGGATCGCTGGGATCACGGGCGGCGAGTTGACGGTAGGTCAACCACGCCCAGTCGGGCCGATAGGCCAAAAAACAATGCTCGGCGTAACGGGCCAGATCCTCATTGGTCAATCGACCTAAATTGGCTTTTAAAGTGGATTCGAATTTCTTTTCCCACTCACTTTCCGGACGGATGATGGCCAAGGCCAAGAGAGGGTCGAGAAACCGGAAATCATCCGGCCAGGCGGCCAGGACGCGATTCATGACTCCCGCAGCCCGGTCCATCCGATTCATGCGTAAATGGGCGGTCAACGCCAGGAATGCCTGTTGAGGCCGTTGATAGGGCACCTCCGGATCGACATCCGATATCACGGCCCATTGCTCGTGGGCCGCCAAGTAGGGAAATAACCCGCGAATCCGGTCAGCCAAGCGGGACCAGCGCGCGGCAACTTTCAAATAACGAGTCACCGCTGCGGGTTGATTTTTGAGGGCGGCAAACTCGGCCCGGATCATGGCCACTGCAGGCCAGCTTTGCGTTTCAGCCGGTAAGTCATCCAATAGTCTGATGGCTCCGTCGGTATCTCCCTGCGCCAGCCGGGCACGAGCTTCCATGATTTGGTAATCCAAAGTCCGCTCGGAAGGCGTCAGCCGCTGGAGTTCGATCAAGAGTTCGGAATACTGCCGCCGTTGAAACAGAATCCGGATATGAGCCATTTGTAAATCCCGGTTTCCGGGCTCGATCTCTAATCCGGCCTGTACAGCTCGCATCGCGGTGTTCGGATCGGTCAGGACCACTTGGTCGGCAACCTGGAGAATTTTTTCAGCCCGATAATGCGGGCGTGTCCGCCAGATCCCCCCTCCGACCAACGCCGCCACCAACCCGATCAGAATCACTCCTCCACCATGGCGGATCGTCTGTTGCCAAAAGACCGGCAACTGGTGCCGTTTATCTTCCGCCTCGCCGATGAAATCGCCGGCTTCCATCAATTCTGCCCGGCGGCGGTTGCGGCGACGCCAGGATTGCCAGAGCGCAGCCTCCGCGGCCACCAACCCCACGGCAATTAACAGGAAGATGCCGGCTGTGTCATGCAGAATCCGGGGCGACCAATCCGCGGGCTTATCATTGCCGAAGCCCACCAGGAGGGCGATGCGCAGGATGTTCAACAACAACACTTGAAACAGCCCCAACACGGTCGCGCCCAAGGTTTCCCAGGCATTCATCCGGCGCAACAGCGTCAGACCCAGTCCACAAAACAAAACCGTAACCGCCGCTTTCATGCCACTGCAGGCCGCCGGCACTTCAAACAGCCGCAGTCCGCTCCGTAAACCCAGGCCATCCGCCCATGCCGCTACTCCCATCGCATGCAGCAGCCATTCGGCGCCAATGACCGATGCGCGTTGCATTCCCAATTCCATCGGCCCAAACAACATTCCCGGCAGGGGATGCATCCAATATAGAATCATTACCGCCCAAAATAGATCCCGATGGAACCGGCCCGGCAGTGCCCAAACCAGCGTTCCAGTCAGAAGCAGCAGTAATCCCAGCCATTCGAACTGGTGGACAATGAAAATCAACCCGATGGCAATAAGCAAGGTTCCCAAGGTGGCCAAACCGATCCCACCCCATCGGGGAAAGAGGGCGGGCGGTAACTCTCCTGCGGGTTTCGGCCGAAACAAGATCAACACCGCGAAACCCAGCCCCAACATAAAGCGGAGCATCCCGTTGGAATCCGCAAACAGTCGTGTAAAATTCAGGGTTAGCCACAACCCGAACAATCCCGCAGCGCCCAAGATGACCACCCGCCGATCCCGTGTCAGGCCGGTGGGAGCATTTATTGCCATAGCGCCTTTCGCTGGTAATTAAAATGAATAGGACCAAGTGAGCGACAGCGAAATCGTTTCCCGCTCGAATTCGAGCAGCGGGTCCTCACTCACGCGCGCCACGTGCTGAACAAACCCGGAAATGGTTGTGCGTTTCGTCCATAAATAGGAGGTTCCGACGACGAGGGTTAAAGTATCGTAATCGTCGACAACCGTCAGATCATCTTCGTTAGGTGCTCCCGAAGTCAATTGGCCATTCATCCGCTTATCATAGGCCGCTGAAAAATGGAGGGCTAACAAGTCGCTAAGCCGTTGGGTAAGGGTCATTTGCGTCACCCAATCCCGATACGCGTTAACGGTCGTCAGGTCCGGCGTGATATCGCGCAATGCGGTAGAAAGGCCTACATCGGTCCGGTCAAACGAACCAAAAATCGAATATCGGTACGCGTCCACCTGATCCGCTCCGGCCTGATATCCTCCGGTCAACTCCCGGCTGAATCCAATGGAATGCCAAAACTTTTTAGCCAGTTGGGTGCGCAGAGTGACCCCTCCAACCACCGATTCCGATGTGCCGTCCGTCTCGAAATCCCCGGCATTACTGAGCTTGTCCTGAGAGTAACCTAACGACGTACTCAAAGTGCTGAAAGAGGTCAATTGTCCGACCAAAAAACCCGCGGAATCGGTCTGGAACTGGGATCCCCGCGTTTTGTCAGTATAATCTCGGGATATCACCCCAACGCGGGCCCCGATCAGCCAGTCGGACTCAAAATGCTTTTCAATAGACGCCTGGGCCCGTTGAATGACACTTTCCTGATTGCCGACCGCATTGGTAGTCTGCGGCAGAGTGTCGGTCCGATCCACCGACAAGGACAGATCCTTGTCACGCGTGATCAGCCAGTCCATATCCACGCCGACCGTGTTTTGAAATGAGGTGTATTTTTGGCCGGTTTGATAATCTCGGTATCCGCGCGAATCAAGGTACTCCACGCTATAGGAAGGTCGGGTATAAACCCGGGCCTTGACATACGGGGTCAAAGCCATTTCCGAGCCGATATTCGCCGAATATACCTCACCGTTTCCAGATGAATTTAACGAATAGTCGTCTTTCGAATAGCCACCGAACCATCCTTCCCGCATCAAGCGGAAGGTGAAATCTCCAAAGCGGGTCGACTCTCCCTCATCGGCCAACTCCAGTGCCCATTCGTCAGACTGAGTATCCAATGGAAAGTAAATGAATCGAACCTGAAATGTTATATCGAGATCTGTATCGGGATTCAGCAGAACATAATTCCGGGAATAAATCGTTGCGCTGAGCGGAAAATCGGATCCGTCTTTTTTGATTTCCCCCTCATTATCAGCAAAAATCTGGTCGGCCCCATCACCGGAAGTGGTGACATAGCGATAACCGACCCCTTGTATATAACGCATTTCGGAATAAAAAGGCCCCAGTCGGAAGGAGGCTTCAGGGGGTATAGCCAACTCCCGGTAGGTATCATATCGCAGGCTTTGCGCCCCAGCCGAAAGTGAAAACCACAACCCGATTAACGCCACCCACCTGACAAACTGCGCCTTCCGACCCATGTGAAAAATATGCATGTTCACCCAGAGGCTTGGAATTTGCTGTACTCTAGTCCATTCGTCCGAAAAAGGCAATTTGTCAATTTGAGAATCCCGCCCGGGGCATCCGACTGTTCACGACGGGAGTCGTTCCGCGCGCCGCCCGAGGATCGTCTGCAAGAGGCGCTTCAATTCCCCATAGCAATAAGGCTTGGTGATAACACCGACAAATCCGTAGTCGCTAAATCGAGCCATCACCGGGCTCGTCGAATATCCACTGGAAACGATGGCCTGTAAAGCCGGGTCAATGGCTTGGAGCCGTCGCACCAAATCCTGCCCGCCCATGCCGCCCGGCAGCGTGAGGTCCAGAATGGCGACGTCGTAGGGTTTCCCGGTCCGTATCGATTCGGAAAGCAAGCCGATGGCCGTTGCCGCATCTTCCGCGGAACTGACCTCGCAACCGAAACTCCGGAGCATACGCCCACCCACCAAACGGATCGATTCCTCATCATCCACGATCAAAATCCGCGCCTGTATCGGCAAGTCGGTTTCCTTCGCGGGGAATTCCGCTGGCGCCGTATGCATGGAGGGGAGAGCCGGCAAGAAGACCGAGAAGGTCGTGCCCTGTCCCACCCGGGAAACAACCGTAATGTGACCATCGTGCTTTTTAACGATGGAAAAAGTGGTTGTCAAACTCAGGCCGCTCCCCTTCTGTTTGGTGGTGAAATACGGATCAAAGATGTGATTCAAATGTTGTTCCGGGATGCCGATGCCGGCATCGATCACATCGATCCGGACATAGGGACCGGCGGCAAGGGGGAGCACGTTCCCTTTTGCCAGCATGACATTGCCTGCGACGATGCGGATGTTCCCGCCAAAGGGCATGGCTTGCTGGGCATTGATCACCAGGTTCTGGATCACCTGGCTGAACTGGCTGGGATCGACTTCCGCCAGCCAGAGGTCGTTCCCCAGTTGGAAGGTGCAACTGACGGCCGAACCGCGCAAAGCAAAAGTAGTCGATTCGCGGATGATCACGGAGAGAGACCGCGCTTCCTTGATGGGAACCCCGCCCTTGGCAAAGGTGAGCAGTTGGTGGGTCAGGTCTTTGGCCCGGAGACTCGCTTTTTCCATCTCTTCGAGGAGATTGGCATCCTCCGATTTCAAATCGGTGCATTGGGCGCGAAAAAGCGAGATGTTTCCCAGCAGTGCGGTGAGAATATTATTGAAATTATGGGCAATGCCACCGGCAAGCAAACCGATCGATTCCTGTTTTTCAATTCGCAGATGTTCGACTTCTTCACGGCGTTTATCGGTGACATCCCGGAACACGAGGACCGTCCCGATGGTCCGACTCTCCCGGTCATGGATGGGTGCCCCGCTATCCTCGATGGCGCGTTCCGTCCCGTCCCGGGAGATTAACACCGTGTGGTTCGCCAGGCCAATCACCAACCCGGTCTGTAACACCTTGGCCACCGGATCCTCGCAGGGTTCACGGGTGATTTCATTGATGATATTGAAAACATCGCGGATCGAATGGCCCAAAGCCTCGACTTGGGTCCAGCCGGTCAATTGTTCAGCTACGCGATTCACGATGACAATCTGACCCTCCTGATTGGTAGCGATCACACCGTCGCCAATACTCCGCAGGGTTACCGCCAGTCGCTCTTTTTCAGCCGCCAGAGTGGCTTCGGCTTTCTGGAAACTGGTGATATCTTTAACAATGGCTTCAACCTGTTTCTCGCCGGTGGCAGGATCTGTGATCATGAAAGAATCATGCAAAACCCATCGGTCCTCGCCCTTGAGCGTTTTGAAATGGTACAGGAAATTATGAATTTCGCCCTTGTCCGTCAAGGCTTGTCGGACCGTCCCTTCTTTTTCGGTATAGACTAGGAGGTCACCCAGACGTTTGCCGACCAGGCTTTCCGGGGTACCCTCGAGATCAAGAATGTGTACGAGTCCCTGATTGGCCAGAAGGATCTTACCGTCCTCGAAGGCATAGCGATAGACCCCATCCCCGGTGAAATTCATTAGTCGCGTAATCAGGTCGTTCATATAGTCTGAAGCTCATTCCGATTCAATTGACTACCGCCTTGAATACCCCATATTGCGTGAATATCCGGATGACGTCAATATACCGTTTATACAGTGCGGCATAGGGCTTCGCTTGGCGACGGTCGGGTTTGAATGTTTCGCCAATCCGCACCATTCGCCCGGCCGCAGCTTGTACGCTGGGAAATGCGCCGACGCCGTAGGCGCCGAGCATGGCCGCCCCCAGAAGGGTGGCATCTGGATCGGATAAGGTTCGGACCGGCTGGCCATAGATATCAGCCTGTATCTGATTCCAGATGGGCATGGAGGAACATCCGCCGGTCAGCCGAATTTCCCGCACAGGCACCCTTAACGCCGTAAAGACATCCAGGATCTGCCGACTTTCCAGAACGACCCCTTCCAAAACCGCGCGAATCAGGCACGACGCATCGTGTTGCGGACGAAGTCCCAGAAAGGTGCCGGTTGCCTCGGCGATCCAGTGCGGCGCTGAAGCTCCGGCAAGATAGGGGAGGAATAGGACGCCATTTGACCCGGCAGGCACGGCAGCCACCTTGGCAAGCGAGGGTCCGGATAGCACGTTGGATCCCAAAAGCGTACGATTGGCCCACCGCAAACTGTCACCCGCCGCATTCTGCAATCCTTCCAGGTTCCAACAGCCAGGAACAATGTGCGCGCAACAGGTGATCCGTCGCTGAGGATCGAAAACAGGTCGCTCCGAATGGCAAAAACTGACCCCCGCCGTCCCCAGAGTGACGGAGCACAGGCCGGACCGTACGACCCCCGCCCCAGCACCGGCACACTGCTGATCGCCACCGCCCATGATCAGCGGGGTACCCGCTAGAAGGCCGGTGCGCCGTGCCACCGCCGCCGAAAGTCCTCCGACGTGCTGCCCGGATGGCACCAGCGTTGACAGACTTGTCCCGGCAATGCCGGCGAGTCGCAGAATGTCCGGACTCCACCGGAGACGGCGAATATCCAGCATACCGGTTAATGATGCGTTGGAATAATCGAGCAGAAAATCGGGGCAACCCAGAGCGCGTAGCAGGTAGTCCTGGAGCAGAACGAAACGGGCGGCCCGGCGGTATTGCCGCGGAGCGTCCTTCTTGAGGTGCATCAGCTTGGCCAACGTAAAGACCGCATGAATCGGCAAACCGGTGATCTGATAATAATTGGCATCGGACATCTGCCGCCGCAGACGGGCAACGGCCGGTGCGCCGGTCATGTCTTGCCAACTGATGGCTGGCTGAAAAGGATCACCCTGACGATCCAAGGGCAACACCGTTGCCCGCTGATTGGCGATGCACAATGCAGCCACTTGTGTCGGCTTCACGCGATGACACGCCAGAGCGTCTCGCAGGCTATGCAAGACGGCGTCGAAAACTTCATCGACATCCTGCGTAACGCGTCCATCGGCATGAAAAAGACAGCGGACGGACGTGGTCGCCAAGCTGACCCTTTGCCCCTCTCCATCGAAAAGACCAGCTTTAATCGTTGACGTGCCGCAATCGACACCCATATAGAGCGTTTTGGGCATAGCGTATCCTTATTAATGATAAGCAAACAATAACACAGGCGAGGTGTCAATTAATTAGTAGAGTCCGAGTGGAGATTGAAACATTTGGAAACGCCTCTTTTAATGCGCTCGCCTTTTATCCCGGCGCAGGTTATTTTTGACGGAAATGAAGTTCTTGCCGGAAAATATTGCCCTGTTGTATGAGGATCGCGCCATCGTGGTGATCGATAAACCCGCCGGGTTACTGACCATCGCCACGGAATCCGAAAAACGGCGCACGGTGTATGCCGTGTTGTTCAACCAACTCCGGCGCCGACGGCCGCCCGAACGCCTGTTCATCGTGCATCGCCTGGACCGGGAAGCGTCGGGTCTGCTGGTCTTTGCCAAAACAGAAACCGCCAAACTCCGATTGCAGGATCAATTTAAGGATCATTCGGCGCACCGGACCTACCGGGCCGTCACGGAGGGACGACTGGTGGATGACCTCCGCACCCTCCGCTCTTACCTGGCCGAAAATGCCGCTTACCGGTGTTATTCAACGCGGGATCAGACCCAGGGAAAACTGGCCATTACGCATGTCCGCGTGATTCAACGAACGGTTTCCAAAACCCATGTGGATGTTGAGTTGGAAACAGGACGCAAACATCAGATCCGGGTTCACCTGGCGGAGATGGGCCATCCCATCGTGGGCGATCCGTTTTACGGCAACAAAAAAAGTCCCATCCGGCGATTGGCACTGCACGGGATGAAGTTGATATTCAAACACCCGGTGACCGAAAAAACCATGGAGTTCGAATCGCCTCCGCCCGCGAATTTCTCACGTCTTCTGTAAACCTGAAAATCTGTCTTGTTGTCATCTTTACCCCGTGTTATGTTCCTCCGCCAATGCACGGCCAGTGGTCTGGCCGTATGATTCTGGAATTACTCGGTCTTTTTATGGATGTCATCGCCCTCATGAAAATCGCACCCGAAGGCTTACCGTTCATTTTAATCACTGGTCTGTTCACCCTGCTCGCCATTGGGCTTTGCGGGTTTATGTTCTATTTCTTCCGCGATCCTGAACGTCAAACCCCCCATCGGCCGGACGCTTTCATCTGTCCCGCTGATGGGCGTATTCTCCTCATCCGCCGGATTGAGACCTCCTCCCCCATCGGGAAACCCTGTCTGCAGATCAGCATTTTCATGTCTCCCTTCAATGTCCATGTCAACCGCGCTCCGTGCGATGGCACGGTTCGCGCCGTTGCTCACCACGACGGCCGGTACTTCGCCGCCTACAAGGAGGAAGCCTCGGTTCTCAACGAAAACACCGAAATGACCCTCGATACCGCTCAGGGCCCCATTCTGGTTCGACAAGTCGCCGGCTTCATCGCCCGCCGAACCGTCTGCCGCGTTCACCCGGGCGCCGTCCTTAAACAAGGCCAGCGGTTCGGAATCATCCGGTTTGGATCGCGGGTCGATCTCTATCTCCCCGAAAAGGCCGAACCTTCAGTCAAACCCGGCGATGTCGTCCGGGCGGGAGAAACCATCGTCGCGGTCCTACCCCCAGCCTCGTGATCGGAGACCCCTTATGTCGATGAAAAAGGGCATTTATATCCTGCCGAACAGCATCACCTTGTGCGGGATGACCTGCGGTATCTATGCCATTCTCCAAGTCGTTAAATACCCCGACGACCCTCGTCACTTGGAAATGGCGGCATGGGCCATTCTTCTGGCTAATATCTTTGACGCGCTCGACGGTTGGATCGCCCGCCTCACCAATAGCGCCAGCCGATTCGGGGTCCAGCTGGATTCTCTCTCGGACCTGCTGTCCTTTTGCGCCGCTCCCTCCATCCTGATTTATAGCTGGGAACTGAATACTCTGGGTCGATATGGGTGGGCCGCCTCTCTCTTCTTCGTACTTTGTGGAGCCATGCGACTCGCACGATTTAATGTCCAGTCCGAATCGGTCGAAAGCCGGAACTTCACCGGCATGCCCACCCCCGCCGCCTCCACCATCCTGACCTCCGG
>Ga0118677_10014304_pt1 | contig 11236 bp, 7 predicted proteins | sample AliMusrvi5mmetaG_FD_86154 | JGI IMG/M metagenome (GOLD analysis project Ga0118677, IMG submission 86154)
ATGTGGGGCGGAACCATTCCGAAAGTGATCAAGATACAGTTGAATCTTGCTGAACACATGCACCAAGTGCATGCGGACCAGACCAAAATAGATCAGGTTCTCTTGAACCTCTCCGTAAATGCTAGGGATGCCATGCATGAGGGGGGCAACTTGACCATTGAAACCTCAAATGTGTTTCTCGATGAAGAATACGGACGGATCGGCAGCGGAGCGAAACCCGGCGTATACGTACTTCTTACTGTCTCTGATACCGGTCACGGTATGGATAAAGAAACGCTCGGCCACATATTTGAGCCTTTCTACACGACTAAGAATGTGGAAAAAGGAACAGGACGGGGGTTGGCTACGGTTTATGGCATAGTTACCCAGCACTGCGGCGATATTCGGTGTTACAGTGAACCGGGAATGGGGACGGCCTTCAACATCTACCTCCCGGCATTGCTGTCAGAAAGAGACCAACAGGAAACGGAAAAACATGCGGCCGTTCCCAGAGGCGGTACAGAGAAGATTCTACTGCTGGATGATTAAGAGTTCTTGCGAGACCTTGGGGAAAACGACTCTGGAACTATCCGGTTACTCGGCGCTTACCGCAGCCAATGAAAAAGAGGCTTAGTGGACAAACCGTATAATATGAAACAGGTTCTGCAATCCGTTCGTGAGGTCTTGGACGAGGATTGGCAACCGATGGGTTCATAAGAACTATCACCCGATCGTCCTGTTTTTTCATATTGGTTGACTTTTCACTGAATTTGAGGATTCCACACCTCACCCTATCTCAACAATCCAGCGGGGTACGCGATGAAATGCGGGAAATGCCAATTAGAGAACCCAACAGGTATGAGTTTCTGCGAGCGCTGCGGTAACAGTCTGCGCGACACACATCCCGGTTTCGAGTCCCAGCCTGAGCCAACCATAAGTCACCCCATTCCGGAGCCGGAACGAAAACACGTCACAGCACTAGTAACCCATCTCTCCGGATATATGGCTATGACCGAAAAGCTTGCCCCCGATCAGGTCACGGAGATTACTGAAAAAATCTTTACAGTAGTCAAACAGGTAGTGGCGAAGTTCGATGGCTCTGTGGAGCAGGTCATGGGTGATGGATGCATAGCGGTCTTTGGTATACAGCGAGTCCATGAGGACGCCCCTGTTCGAGCAATTTACGCCGCTAAAGAGATTCACGATTTTGTGAATTCTATGAGTTCGGAGCACCAAGAGAAACTTGGGTCTCCAATGTCTATGCACAGCGGAATAGACACCGGGCTTGCCTTTACTGCTGACGTGGATTTACTGAAAGGAACCGACGGAGAGGCGCATGATGCCGTTAATGTCGCGTCCAGCTTAAGCAGCTTAGCGAAGCCAGGGGAGATTCTGGTGAGTCACTATGCTCGCGGTTGGGCAGCAGATTTTGTTACATTCGAGGACCTTGGATTTAGGAAAGTCAAAGACGAGTCCGAAGCTATACATGTTTTTAGGGTCTTAGACGCAAAGGGTTTCCGACAGAAAACCCGTTTCCACAAGCAGGTCTCGTCCGAGATGGTAGGAAGAGACACGGAACTAAGCAGGCTTGAGTTCCAGGTCCTTAAAGCCATCACGGGCGAAGGCTCAGTGGTGAATGTGATTGGCGAAGCGGGTATAGGAAAGTCACGCCTCATAGCAGAGTTAAAGAAACTTGAAGTAATGAAGAGGGTGATCATCTTTGAAGGCCGGGTCATGTCAATAGGAAAGAATCTGAGTTTTCACCCGGTCATAGACCTCTTAAAGAATTGGGCAGGGATAACGGAGGGAGACTCGGAGATAGCGGGATTAGACAAGCTAGAGCGTGCTATAAAAGTAATCCACCCCGAAGAAACAATGGAGGTCTTCCCGTTCGTGGCCACGCTCATGGGAATGAAGCTCACTGGAAAGAATGCGGAAAGGGTTAAAGGCATAGAGGGGGAAGCGCTGGAGAAGCTTATTTTCAAGAGTGTGAAAGAGCTGGTGATCAAAGGGGCTCAGGAAACGCCGACTGTATTTGTCTTGGAGGACATCCATTGGGCAGACGCCAGTTCGTTAGCGCTCCTGGAGTCGCTCTATCCCCTTGCAGAGAAACACGGCATAGTTTTCATTAATGTATTCCGACCGGGATACGTTCGGAGTGATCATGGCAGCATAGCAAAGACAGGGCAAAGGCCAAATGTTCCCTGCTTGGAAATAGATATCCAGCCCCTGGATAAGAAGAAAAGTGAGACATTGGTCGACAACATGCTTGTGGCAAGCTGGTTTCCCAACACCGTCAAACAAAAGATCCTAATGCGGGCTGCCGGAAATCCCTTTTTCATCGAGGAGATGGTGAACTCTCTCATTGACGAGGGAGCTCTGGTCGAAAGTCACGGCCGATTTAAGGTCACTGAGAAGATCGACAGTGTGGTGATTCCTTCCACCATCAAGGATGTGTTGACGGCCAGGATAGACAGGCTGGATGAGCAAACTCGAGAGCTGGTCAATCTCGCTTCAGTGATTGGAAGGAGCTTTTTCTTCCGTGTCATCAAGAACATCGCAGACTTCATAGAGAACATTGAATACAAGCTGGCTTATCTGAAGGATGTGCAGCTAATCCAGTCCCATATTAGGATGGAGGAGTTGGAGTACCAGTTCAAGCACACCCTGGTTCAGGAGGCTGCATACGAATCAATTCCTTATGAGCATCGAAAACATCTTCACTTGAGGGTAGCGGAATCCATAGAACAAATATTCACGTATAAACTCCGTGAATTCTACGGCATCCTTGCCTATCATTACGGTAAGGCTGAGAGTCTTGAGAAGACTGAAGAATACCTGATCAAGGCCGGTGAGGAGGCGCTAAGATCTTCCGCATCCAATGAGGCTCTAGCCTATTATCAAGAAGCGATCAGCGTTTATCTAATGCTGCGAGGTGACAGAGTCGATCCCGAAAAGATTGCCATCCTTGAAAAGAACATCGGCCTGGCTCTCTTTAACCGAGGACTCTACTCTGAGGCTGTGGAACATTTCGACAACGCCCTGAACCACTATTGGGGCAAATTACCCCATAATTTCCCGTCAACAGCGTTCAGGTTATTGTCAAGTTTCATGACATTCTTCCTGGCCCTATACTTTCCTTCGCTCTGGTTCAAGAGACTACCTACGCAGCAGGATATTGAAACCATCGAATTGTTTTACAAGAAGGCTCAGGCCCTGGCTCTCATCGACCCCAAACGGTTTTTTATCGAATTCTTTTACTTCCATGCAACCGTTGTCCATTTCGATCTCACAAAATTCAAATTTGGGATTGGGATCTTTATCGGCTCCAGCGCCCTGTTCCACTTCACTGGCCTTTCCTTCAGCATTTCCAGAAAAATCCTGGATTACGCAAAACCCAGGCTGGACACAAATGATGCCAAGCAATTGATCACTTACGATCTCCTAGATACACAGAACCGTGTTCTCAAAGGCCAGTGGAATGACATTACAGAGTACAACGAGGATTTGGTGAAAAGAATCCTGAGAATTGGGGAAGTGTGGGATGCCGCCCAGCACTATTACTGGCATGGACTTCCGAAAGTCTTTCAGGGGCATTTTGATGAAGCAAAACTTATGGTGAAAAAACTGGGTGAAATCGCCGAAGCCTATAAAAACAACATCTACCGACTTTTGAAATATCTTCTGAATATTTATCTGCTTATTGAATGCCGCGATCTTAACGAAGCCGCAGCGGAAGTGAATCGAGGAATTGATCTGGTAAAGATAGAGGGTTGGAATATGTCTATCCTGAACATGTATTCCCTAGAAGCCGGAATACACCTGTTGATGAAGGACATGGAGCTGGCTGGAAAGTCGCTGGATCAAGCCAACCGAATCAGATCTGAAGTGAGGGCGGTTCCCCTGCAGTTGTCAGCCTTTTATCGAAGTCAATTTGAATACCACCTCCGTCATCTGGAAGACTCTCTAGTGAGCGGCTACAAGGAAGAAGCTTCTGAACATCGCAGGAATGCTTACAAATCAGGAAAAATGCTAATCAAAACCTGCCGGAAAGCAGCGCTATATCGAACGGAATCCTACAGACTCATGGGCATCTACAAATCGTTGATCCACGATCAGAAAGGCGCATCCAATTTGTGGCGCAAGGCAATTAGCGAAGGGGAAAAACTTAATGCGCTTCCCCAGCTATCGAGGACCTATGCTGAAATGGGCGCGCGCTTTTTCGTAATTAATGGTCAATCATCGCAGTCGGATGTCAACATAGCCAAGGAAGCTCTAAATAAGGCCCAAACAATGTTTCGCGACTTAGGGCTCCACCATGATCTCGAGGATCTGAATTTGGTGATTAGCCAATTAGGCCATTCAGCCTTAGTGGTCTGAAGCTTTTTTTCCGTAAAGACAACAAAAGAGCGTCGTCAAATGAAAGGGAAAATTAGGGATTTCCTGCGTTACTGCGAAAATACAGACTTCGGCAAGAATACACTTTCGAAAAAGGAAAGCGCCTTTTACCAGCGGTTCAACAATGAAATGCTCTCGCTCTGCAGATCCTTGCCTGAGTCCGCTCAAACCGACTCGATGCTCTTTCTTATGCGGTATTCAGGAGTAAATCTTGGCGATGCACAGGATTTCTTCGCCAATTATTATGCGCCTATATGGTCCATCCTATACTGGCTCAGGCGCTCTGACTGTCTCTCCGTCAAACAATTGACCGAGGAGGATGTAACAAACGCCGTGTCGGCCCAATCGATGGCAATGTTTCTCCACGCTCTGGATGATCATCTCACCGACAACCAGCTATCTGCCTCCCCTTTGACCCTGATGTTGAGAACTGAAGCTTGGATGATCATGGACCGCGCCTTTTCCAATCTTTCTGAAAACGTAACTGCAGGTGTCAGAACTGTTCGAAGTTTCGTTGATGATTACTACTCAAGCAGCCAGGATTCGAAGGGACTAAAATCCCTCGATAGCTATTGCGATCTTTTCAGAAGGAGGATGGCCATTCTCATGATTGCCCCTATTATTTTATCCATGAAGATGACCGGAATCTCAGATTTTACTAGGGACATTGAGATTGCCTACGGATCTTTCGGTATTGCCTGGCGGCTTCTCGATGATATTAGGGACATCGACGAAGATATCGAAAAAGGGGCAGAAACTTCAATTTATCTTTGCCTCCCCGAAAGACTTAGAACTTACTGGAAAAGCAGGGTGGTTAGAACCGGAGCGACTGCTGGAGCTGCTAAGAAGGCAATCCTTATCTACATCTTTGAAAGCAAAATCATTTACGACATCAAAAAGAGAATATGCCAGGAATTAGAAACGGCGGCGTCTATTGTAGAGGCTCACAACATCACAAGGCTTGCACGCGAATTTAGATGCCTTGGCCATCCTCTTATGAATAATGGCATCGACCAGGAAGAACGCCATGGACGATCGGGAATCTCTCACACCTCAAAGTGATAGCCTCAGTATTGAAGTTACAACCCACTGTAATAGCTCTTGCTCGCACTGTTTTGTCCGTGCCCGCGGGCCAAGGAGGTCAAGCCTTACCCCTGATCTGGTCCAGACCATTGTTAGGGAGGCATACGAAGAAGGTTACAGACATCTCCACATTACAGGAGGGGAGCCCCTCCTGTGGGATGGATTGCTGGGCATTTTCGACGATGCCTTTGCCATAGGATACCAAACAGCCTTCTTGAATACTAATGGGACCCTGCTATCGCGTGAAGAGAGCCATAAGCTCGCAGCATACAGCGGTCTCGCCATTTCAGTAAGTCTTCAGGGACCGAGAAGACTTCATGACCGCATACGAGGAAAAGGATCATATGACAGGGCTCTAAAAGGTATCGACAATGCAATGATCGCCGGTCTCCCGGTTCATATATTTACCCCGGTCGGCAAAAGCCTTATTCCTGACCTGCCAGGCTTTGCAGGAGGGATTTTCCTAACTTTCCCAGACATCAAGCAGCTAAACCTTATACAACTCATTCGCGTGCCGGCGGATTCATTTGATCTATCAAAAGAGCTTCTGAGCCCTGATGATTTTCTCCGACTCGTCCGAATGGTTGCGCTTCTAAACCTTCATGGTCTGAAAATTGACCTGTTGCAGAATCCCCTAGCTGCGGTTGCTTCCAAAGTTCTCAAGATGAATTGGTTACCGAGTTCTCCTCCTTTGTACCAGCGGGGAAGCATTATGATCACCGCAGAAGAGCGTATCACACTCGCTCATTCGACGACTGACGATTTTGGTATCTATGAACCCGGTATCCTCTCGAAAATCTTGAACTCGACCGACTACTGCCACGCGGTTTCGAAGGATCGATTGACTTGTGGGAGATGCATTTACTCACGCCTTTGCAGTATGGAAGGTATGGTGCGGCCTTCAGAATGGTACAGGGACATGTTCCCGCAAGTCCCTTATTGCATGAGAGTATTGGCACAGGCCTCGTCTTATGGGTGATCTATAATAGTTCCTGTCACTTCACATAGAGTAAGACCGAGCCGAATGGTTCAATTTTAAAGCGTAAGTTATTTTTACCCGACCTAATATCGGCAAAGTATGCTAGACTAGGGTGATCGAAGTTTGAAGGAACAATCAAGGCTACGTATGGCTTGATATAAAGGAGGAGTGAATTATGCAAAGTAAGAATTTTATAGATTTCATCGTAGATGCGGGTCTGGATAATCCAGATCTAGCGAAAGAGTTCGCCAAGCAGATGCGCGGCGTCCAATCAGAAAAAGAACTCCAGACGTTTCTGGAAACCAAAGGTTACACTCTGAGCCTAGATGACTGTAAGAAGATGTTAAGATTTACGCCCGATAAAGACGGCAATCTTCCGCACGGAGTCGCGATACCAATGTACTAGCAGGTTGCTGAAATATTCCCTTTTTTGCAGCTGTTCAAGAATGGTCGGGGCTAGTTGGCCTTTGCGAAGCGCTGCCCTGATGGGACGCTCAGAATTCTCAGAACTGAGGCACGAAAAAGGTTCACGACGTTAGTTCCATGTACTGTATTTACGACTCTTTTATGATCGTCCGTTTGCGCCTTGCCTCATGCAGTCTTTATTAGCACTGGTACCCGATGCGACGTTCGCACGTTATAGTGATTCGCCTCGCATACGGTATCAACACCTCAGGCAGCCCCGTAAAACGTCGGTTGGTCGGCCATTTTTCAGTTGCATGCTAACAAGAGGATATCACAAAGTAAACCAATTCAGAGGGTTCAGGGATCGTCCATGGTTGAAGGGGAATCTAGCTTTCTCGGCACACGTAAGCATCTGAATCCTCAGGTTCACTGCGGCGACAAGGCCGCTCTTGTAACCCTATGTCTATCCCATTTGCCTTCTCACCCCAGCTGTTTTCTTGGTTATGGCGCTGCGATCTTGGCGGAAAGATATGACTTGGACGTAATAGATTTTAATGCAGAAATGCATTTTAAAAATATGGGGAAGCTGAAGCCAATATTGGACCTCATGGATAAGAGTCCGATCGTCTCGGATGCCCTACTTCTTTACCCCTTTTATGAGGAACTTGAGTCGGATATTGACAGAGACTATACAGCAATATCTTGGATCAAATATTCTCTGGTGTATGTGACCCCTCCCTCCTGGTTTCCTACCGTTCCGACGGAAGCGGTTTTGAGGCTCTCACGGGTCATCAGGCGGGAATCACCCAATACGAGGGTATTCTTCTTCAGCAATTCCCTGGGTTCATGGACAAACGAAGGCGAGTTGAAAAAAAACGGGGTACAGGCGGCGCACCTGAATGGTCTCTACGAGATGGACCCGACCCCAAAACCTCTCAGGTATGATTTGTTGCCGACCCCAGTCTATCAGAATCGAGACAAATACTTGTTTGATCTTCTCCCGTTCATGCTGAAGCACGGGTGCTCCTGGGGACGATGCAGATTCTGCTCGCTTTGTAGAGGCTGGAATTCAGGGTATCTTGAGAGGTCCGCCAAGGCTGTCATCAAGGAATTAGAAGCGGTCATCGATCAGTATGACCCAGCATTGCTAGTCTGCAGGGACAACTCACTAAAAGGGCGCAATCTGGTCGAGTTTTGCGGCGATTTCGAGAGGTTTAATAAGCCGTGGTGTGGGATGTCTAGGGCGGACCTGTCTGGAAAGGAAATTGAAGCGCTGCGTAGGGCTGGCTGTAGAATGATTTTCTTTGGGTTGGAGTCAGGAAGTGACCGGACACTGAGCGCAATCAATAAAGGGATCACCTCAAAACAGATGTCCGATTTCATAAATAGGCTTCATTCAAGCGGGATTACGCCTGCTCCTTCTCTTATGATCGGCGCCCCAGACGAGAAGAAACTGGATTTTGAGAAAACAATTCTATTCCTGATGAATCACAGGCGTTACTTTGACGTAGTTAACGTATACCCTTTCATGGCAACGCCGGCTTCTGAATTTGGTTCTCAAAAAAAACAGATGGATGAAAATGCTCCCATAAGACTGTTTAGATTCATCCAGACGTGTGAAGACTTGGGACTTAAGGTCTGTGTTGGTGAGCAGTGCATGGAATATTTTTCATTCAAATGGGTTCAGAGATACCCCTGAAAATAGCAGATGCAAAGAGCCTGTCTCATCCGAAAAATGCTATAGTGACGTCGTCACCACCATTCAACGAGGGAAATAGCGAAGCAACCTCAGCATCATTATATTTAGCAGTGCTTGTAACCAATGTCATGTCTCCGCGTGCGAATTACGCTTGGCTCTCAAATGCGATAAAGTTAGCTTCAGGCAGCCCAGAAATTCGAACTTCTCACTGGAACACATCCCCTAAAACTTTTGCTGTATGTAATCAAAGGCAGCCTTGGCATTTACAAGCCCTGCGCCAGTGGCCAAATCGGGTCCTAACATTGCAGGATTACCCATTCGCTGGTGGCAAGTCCCCGATATAACATCGGTAGCCGTGTTGACCATTGCCTCCTTTATTTGGGAGCGAGTCAGGTTTGATTTGGCGCCTATCATGAGTGCGGCGACACCTGCAAGCTGGGGAGCGGCTGCAGAGGTACCGGAAAACATTGCCCAACCGTCATCTGGTTGCGTTCCGTCGCCAACTTCCTGGGGTTTATCCCTGCTTTCTAAGACATCGATCAAACTGCCGGGTGGTACGGGTAGCATGATGTACTGCGCTCGTGGTAACAGCCCTACCAATCCGCTTACCGTGGGAACTCTAACGCCTCCGAACCAAGGGCTATCATATCCACTGGCTTTGTCCGAAGCAACAAGCGAACCAGTGGGACCCATGTATACGCCGCCCGCTGAAATCACGCCGGGCGCCTGGGGTTCGGGGCCGAATTCTCCATTACCCGCGGAGAAGATGACAACTATTCCTTCCTCCACAGCGTGAGCGATCTCTAGACAGAGCGCTTTATCGGCTTCATCCACCGAATCCCAGGGAGGCGCAGGGGGATAATCGCCGTAGTTACTTCCCCATGAGCATGTGATGATATGAGGGTGGAGGTTCTTTGCTTTGACGAATCCACCAAACGTGGCAACCAAAAACCCTATGTCGTCTGAGGCCCGAATGCACTGAAATGTAACACCCGGAGCTACAGCGAAAATATTGGCGGATTGTCCCGTACCATGAGCTCCTGGGTCTTGTTCACAGTCTGCGCCAGGAACAGCGGATAATGTCGGTTTCAGGTTGTATCCTTGGGCCAAGAAAAACGGATGCTTGTAGTGCCCGGTGTCTACCATAACAACAAAGACGTTGTCACCCTGTATTCCCTGCTGGTGTAGTGGAACTGCATTAAGCCCAGTCGCCACATCGACCGGTACGGATAGGTGAAATTTCTGTGACCGCACCGGGGATGGAGATGGGTCTGCCTTGTGCAGCGAACCATGCGCATAACGGGGCTTCTCTAGAACAATCCCATCAATTTTCAGCGCCTTGGAACTTGCAGACCCTATCCCTAATGCTTGAGGCTGATTATCCCCTACCAAGTCCATACGCGTTACATAGCGGCGAATCCCGGGTGCGATTCGAGTCAAGCGTTCTCGAGCGACCAACCTACCGCCACTAATCTCCTCATATGCCGCTGCTTGGCCTACCACTGCCATCCCCAGAGGACTCTCGGCAATGATTGAGAGTCCGCTTCTTTCAAGATGCCTCCGCACGTCTTCAGAATCGCGTTTCTTAGCGTGGTGTGCATTGGTGGTGGCTGGAAATTCCTGCGTGACCCCAAACACCGATTCAACCGCACGAACGGAAACGTATCCTTGAATCTTATCCGGCGGCAGGTTCGCGGATTCTACAAGCTTTGGTAGAATTGAATTTCCCATCTTTTGTCTCTTTTCTGTTGAGGTCAGGCCGAAACCTACGGATTTAAAATTGGATGTCTCTTTCGAGATACCCCGATAATAGTAACGTATGCGATAAGGTCTTCTGGGATAGGCGGCTTTATCGGGTGATTGAGATTCTCCATGAGGCTTCTCCATTTTAGATACGTGTTTGTACGTAGAAAAGTCAAAGTTTGTCAATCTCATCGACAAGTTCTTAGTTTAAAACACACAGAGCACCGATCTCTTACACCCGACTCGTTTGTCGAAAGATGGGAGTTCGCGTTGTGGTTGCAGCTTGTGACCCCTTTAGGGCTGAGAGCTTAAGAAGTGGGTGATCAAATTAAACGGATGTCGAGACTCATATTTCGGGAGACTCTGATTCCGAAGAATAAAGAGGAACCCGGATTATAAGAAATCCCTTGACATGTGAGCTGCTGCCTATTAAATATTTAACGCTTTTATAAAAGCTAGAAATAATCATTATTCATTCAAGGGGGCTTGGATTCTCACTAAGTTTGAGGATTCCATACCTTACCCTATCTCAACAATCCAGCGGGGTACGCAATGAAATGCGGGAAATGCCAATTAGAGAACCCAATAGGTATGCATTTCCGCGGGCGCTGCGGAATGAGTCTCCACGACAAACATCCGGGTTTCGAGTCCCGGCCCGAACCAACCGTAATTCACTCCATTCCTGAGCCGGAACGAAAAAACGTCACAGCACTATTAACAAATCTTTCTGGATACATGGTTATGACCGAAAAACTCGACACCAAGCAGGTCAAGGAGAGCACTGGGGAAATCTTTACCGGGGACAAACAGATCGTGGTTAATTGCTACAGCTTGATCGAGAAAGTCATGGGTAAAGGGAGCCTGGTGTTTTTTGGCGTATCTCTGTCCCAATATGAAGTGAAGGGCCTTGTCCTCAACTTTGAGGCTTACAACCTGTGTCACTGATAACC
>Ga0118677_10014305_pt1 | contig 11236 bp, 11 predicted proteins | sample AliMusrvi5mmetaG_FD_86154 | JGI IMG/M metagenome (GOLD analysis project Ga0118677, IMG submission 86154)
TGCTTGGTTTCTGTGGTGAGCGGGATGTGCAGCGTGACCACATCCGCCCCGGCGAGCGCTTCCTCGGCGCTTTCGGCCAGCTCGACTTTCAGCGATTGGGCGCGGGCGGCGGTGAGAAACGGATCGTAGGCGGCCACCGTCATGCCGAACGCCTGGGCGCGCTTGGCGAACTCGGTGCCGATGCGGCCCATGCCGAGGATGGCGAGGCGTTTGCCGTTGAGTTCGACGCCCTCGAACGACTTGCGATCCCACTTGCCGGCCAGGATCGACGCGTGCGCCTGCGGGATGTTGCGGGCCAACGAAAGCATCAGGGTGAAGGCATGTTCGGCGGTGGAAATCGTATTGCCGCTCGGCGTGTTCATGACCACCACCCCGTGGTCGGTGGCGGCCACGCGGTCGATGTTGTCCACCCCCACCCCGGCGCGACCGATGACTTTGAGGTTTTTGGCCGCAGCGAACACCTCGGGCGTCACCTTCGTTTGGGAACGCACGACCAGACCGTGGTAGTCACCAATGATCGCGAGGAGTTCCTCCGGCTTGAGGCCGGTGTTCACGTCCACGGAGATTCCCGGAGCATTGCACAGGGCGTCCACACCCTTGTCCGAGATCGGATCAGATACCAGCACGCGATAGTTAGCCATACGCCACGGCCTTAGACCAGCGCCCCCGCACTGGCAAGCCTTTGCGGAAAAAACGCGCCTGCGGACTCCGCCGCCATGGCATGCCGTGGCGGTGACAGATGCCGCGACCACGACACGATCCGCCACACCGGTTAGGCCGGTTTGGCATCGGGGTCCGATGTGACCTCCGCGGATCGGGCGATCACACGGCGTCGGCAAGCAGCTTTTCAGCCTTGCGGATCGTGGTGGGTGACAGTTTGCCGTCCACTCGTTTCGCGCCTTCGATGATGGCCTTGAGATCCACCAGGGCTTTCTCGGCCGCTTCGAGGGATTTGTCGGCCCCACCTAATTTCCGGTCCGGGAAATAGCGGGTGAACGTGGTGCCAGCCCTGCTGATGGACAGCCTCCATCCTTCAAAAGCCGAGTTTTCATAGGTGAACCGGGTCAGATTTTTCTTCGATTTCATGGTAGTAGGAGTTTGGAATTGCATGATATTCTACCGTATGGCTGCTAGGAATCCAGTTATTTTTCCGCTAGGAAGCGGTTTTTTTCATGGAGAACGGGCTTCCAGCCTGTGAGGGAAGACAGCGCGTCCCGCCTGTCCACCAATGAGCCGACAGGCTGGACGCCTGTCATCCCTCACCGCCGGGACGGCTGTTTTCCTTGTTTCGCCCGGTGAGGGTGTTAGTCTGGTGACATGATTTTCCGGGGCATCGCAGTGGATACGTGGTTCGGGGTGGCCTTGATTGTGGCCTTGGAGGTGGTGGGCTTGCTGCATGTGTTGCACGCATTGATGCATGTGCGCACGTCGCAGGGGACGATCGCGTGGGTGATTTCGCTGATTGTGGTGCCGTATCTGGCGATCCCGCTTTACTGGCTGTTGGGGCGGACGCGGTTTTCCAGGTACGTTGGCGGCCGGCGCCGGAAGGACGTGCGGCTGGGGCGGCTCGCGGAAGCGATGCACCATCATTTGCGGCAATTGGAGGTGGAGCTTCCGGAAGACGATGCCTTTGAACGGGCGGCCCGCGTTCTTGGCGGGTTGCCGTTCACCCGCGGCAACCGGCTGCAATTGCTGATCGACGGCGTGGAAACGTTCGAGCGGATCTTCCGCGCAATCCAAGCGGCACAGAACTACCTGTGCGTGAATTTTTTCATCGTGAAAAACGACCGGTTGGGCACCCGTTTCCAGCAGGCGCTCATCGAACGGGCGCGCGCCGGGGTGAAGGTGTACTTCCTGTTCGACGAACTCGGCTCGCACAAGCTGCCGCGTTTCTATCTGAAGGAACTCAAGGCGGCGGGGGTCGAGTGCCATTCATTCGGCATCAACCGCTATTGGTGGTCGCGGCTTCAGCTCAATTTCCGCAACCACCGGAAACTCGTTGTCAGCGATGGCAAGGTGGCATTGATCGGCGGATTGAACGTGGGCGATGAATATCTGGGACGCAGCCAGCATTTTGGCGAGTGGCGGGACACCCATTTGGAAATGCGCGGGCCGGTGGTGCAGGCGGCGCAGTTGGTGTTTCTGGAGGATTGGTTCTGGGCCGCCAACAAGGTGCCGGAACTGCGGTGGGATACCCAACCCGAGCCAGCCGATCAAGTGGCTGCGGTGATTCCCACCGGACCGGCTGATCCGGTCGATTCGTGGCAGCTCATCGTGGCCGAGGCCGCGAATTCGGCCCGCCGGAAATTGTGGATCACCTCGCCGTATTTCGTGCCGGACGAGGGCGTGCTCACCGCCTTGCAGGCCGCCGCCATCCGCGGAGTGGACGTGCGCATCCTCATTCCCGAACGCCCCGATCATCTGCTCGTCTGGCTGTCATCATTCGCTTACTTCGAACAGTCGATCCCCTACGGCGTGAAACTTTTCCACTACCAACGGGGCTTTCTCCATCAGAAGGTGCTGCTCATCGACGAACGTCTGGCGGCCGTCGGCACCGCCAATCTGGACAACCGCTCGTTCCGCCTGAATTTCGAAATCACGGCGTTTTCCACCGACCGGTCGTTCGTCGATCAGGTGACGGACATGCTCGTCGCCGATTTCGAGGGCGCGCGCGTGGCGCGGGTGGAAGACTTCACGCGCAAGCCCTTCCTTTTCCGGGCCGCCTGCCGTGCGGCGCGCTTGTTCGCGCCGATCCAGTGAGATGGGCTCAGCGCGACACCACTCCGACATCCGGTTTTTGGCGGATGATGTTGGTGAGCATCTGGCGGCAGTGGTCGTAGCCGGTGCGCTGCTTGAGCAGCTCGGCACTGCGGGTGAACGACCCCCACTGAACGATGGTCAGCTCGACATTGCGGCTGCCCCACAGTTTCATGATCTCCTTGTTCGGCTTGTAAATGTCGATGGTGCCGGTGCCGGTCAGCGCGGATCCGTAATCGTCCACCACATAAAGATAGGGCAGCCCCTTGATCCGGAAGGTGGTGCCCACCGGGTAGAACGACCAGTCAGCCGCAGCGCTACGCACCCGGTTGGTGTACCGGAGTTCGGTGCCGGTGGCGTTCTTGTTGCCGTAAATCAGGTGATCCGATTCGCTATCCGTGTAAGCCGTGGTGCGCACGATGCGGGTGCGTTCGCTGAATGAGTAAACCGGCATCGCATGTTTGTCGCGCGGTTTGTTGGTCGCGGCGGCCACGGTGTTCGCCGAAGGACCTGGAATGTCAAACTTCTCGTAACTCGCGAAACCGGAGGCACCGGATGAGGACGAACCGATTTTGGATTTCGGAAGGACGGCCACGCCGGTGCTCCCACAACTGGTGAAGAGCGCCGCCACCATGGCGATTGAGGTAAGGGAAACGAGTCGGGCTATCATGCTTCTGGGGCTAGGATTGGCTGGATGGGTAGGAGCGCTGGTGCGCACGAGGTTTCAATTTCGCGTCTGAAATAGGGGAATCGACGAGCCGATGCAAAGGAAAAATCGACGCCCCGTAGGGGATTTTCTTAACATGAATTGATTTACAGCGAGTTACAAAATCTAATTGTGCGCGAAAATTGCCGCTCTTGAATACAATGTAATGACATTTTTCCAAAGAACTCGACTCGCGAGGGGGTTTCGGTGCAGGTTTCCGGGGATGAAACCCCGACATGACACACGGCAGAGTGAAATTGGCCGGCTGGCCCGGGAAAACCGCCATGTTCAGGCGGTGGAGAAATGCGCGCCGCCGCTGGACGAGGACGCTCTGTTAGAGATTGTGGCACGGGAGGAGATGCCGTTTTTATTGATGTTGGACTGCGTGCAGGACCCGCACAATTTGGGTGCGATCCTGCGCACGGCGGATGCGGCGGGGGTGCATGCGGTGGTTGCGCCCAAGGACAAGGCGGTGGGGATTACCGAGACCGTGCGCCGGGTTTCGGTGGGCGCGGCGGATCATGTGCCCTTCGCGCAGGTCACCAACCTGGCGCGGACCATGGAAAAACTCAAAGCCGCCGGGCTGTGGCTGGTGGGCACCTCGGACCATGCGACGTCGCGATCAATCTACGATCTCGATCTTAAGGGGCCGCTCTGCCTGGTGATGGGCGCGGAGGAAAATGGTCTGCGGCGCCTCACGGCGGAGAACTGTGATTTTCTGGCTTCGATTCCGATGTCCGGGAGTGTCGGATGTTTGAATGTTTCGGTGGCCACCGGCGTATGCGTGTTCGAGGCATTGCGACAACGGCGGGTAAAAGAGGCATGAACGAACCGGTTCGCATTCTGTCCGATCTGCATCTGGGCCACAAGGTGTCGCGGATCGAACGGGTATCGGCCATGCGGCCACTGCTTGCCGGGATGGGAACGGTGGTGTTCAACGGCGACACTTGGCAGGAACTGGCGCAGCAGTATTGCGAACGCTCGGCGTCCATGCTGGCGGAACTCAGGGAACTGTGCGCGGAGGAGGGGGTGACTGCGGTTTTCCTATCAGGGAATCACGATCCCGGCTGGCCGGGTCCTGGGTGGTTGGAGTTGGGGAACGGGCGGGTGATTGTCACCCATGGCGACGCACTGATGTACGACGGTTCGCCGTGGAAACGGGAAATCCTCAACAGCCATCAGCAGGTGAAGGAAATCTGGCAACGGTTTCCCGCCGCCAGCAGTGACCCGGAAGAGCGGTTGCAGTTGGCCCGGGAAATCGCCCGCACCTTGAGATCGGTGGAGTATCCGCAAGGTCGTGGCTTCATTCAGCGGGCCTGGGATGCGGCGCTGCCGCCGCAACGCGCACTCAAAATGATCCATGCCTGGCTCACGCAGGGGGCCATGGGTGCGCGCTTCTGCGAACGCTATTTTCCTCAAGCCGGGGCTCTCGTCATCGGCCATTTCCACCATCTCGGCTGCTGGATCAACCACGGTCGGCTAGTCATCAATACCGGCTCGTTCGTCAGCCCCGGTCGTGCCCATTGCGTGACCTGGCAAAACGGCTGGCTCAGGCGTAGCAAAATCGACGAATCCCCGGACCAGTGCCGCGTCGGCCGGACCCTCGGCGCGTGGCGGTTCTGATTGGAACCATTGGAGAACATGCTTCCAGCCTGTCTTCCCTCACAGCCGGGACGGCTGTTTTACCCAACGTTCGCTCACGGGACCTTGAAGATCTTCTTGTTAGAAGGATCGCGGGCGAGTTGGCCGGAGTGGAATCCTTCGACATCGATGACGTTATGCGGGTCGTAGGGGCTGATTACCTCATTTGGTTTGGATGTCGGCTGGGCGGTAGGATATTCGCCGGCAGTGGCGGGCGCGGCCGGGGACGGCTCGGGCGCTCGTGGCTCGACGATCTGACCGTTAAGATCGGCAGGCTGGTTGTCAGGATCGGTATTCTGGTCGTTGTGATCGACCGGATGCGGCGGATAGGGCGGATGCGGCCTGAAGAACGGCGGTGGCAAGGGTTCCGGCGGCACACAGGAAGCCAGCATGATGGTGAGGATCGCGGCGGCTGTTAGCAGAAGCTCTTGGGACATGCGCATAGGACGTGGCTGGGTGGTGGTGTATTCGATTCAGAACCATCCGGAAATCAGATGTTTCGTGAGAATGGCGAGTTTGCGGCCGTGCGGGATGCGGTAGCGCTTTTCATAAACCCGGAAACCGTCGCGCCGCATGCGGGCCAGCAGTTGCTGATAGATCTCGCCCATGATGCGGGCGGGTGCCAGGGCGCGGCGGTCCGCCGCAGGCAGCGTGTCGGCAGCCTCGCGGAAAAATCCGTCGGCGCGATCTGCCTCGAACGCCATGAGCCGCAGGAATGGTTCGTCATGCACATGGTTCGCCAGGTCTCCGGTGGTGTAGTGGCAACGGGCGAGATCCTCCAGTGGCAGATAGATGCGGCCGCCGTTGTCATGATCCTCGCGGATATCGCGCAGGATGTTGGTCAGTTGCAGGGCGCGGCCGAGCGCGGTGGCGTAGCGTTCCGCCGCCGGATCCTTGCAGCCGAACAGCCGGATCGAGACCAAGCCCACCGCGCAGGCGACTTGCCACACGTATTCCGATAGATCGTTCCACGTTTGGAACCGTTGGGGTTGCAGGTCCTTGAGGCAGCCGTCGATGATGGCCGTGAGCAATTCGGTGGGAAGCGCGTGGCGCTCGCGCAGGGCGAGCACCTGGCGTTGCAGGGTATCGGGGTGATCAAAGCCTGCAACCAACCCGGACCGCCACGATTCCAGCGATGCTTGCCGGACCTCGGCGGGCAAGCCGGGAGCGTCCGCCAGATCGTCCAGGGTGCGGCAGAAGGCATAGAACACCACCATGTCCTTGCGCCGCTGGCGCGGCAGAATGTGCAGGGCGAATGCCAGATTCGACTTCGCGCGGCGGGTGATGTGGGTGGCGTCCGGCACGGTGTCAGCGAATGATTCCCCAATGGCCGGTGGTCACCGGCCAGAGGGAGAAGAGCGCCGGCCCCACCAGATTGAATTCCTTGACCGGTCCCCAATAGCGCGAATCGAGCGAATTGCCGGTGTTGTCGCCCAGCGCGGCATATTCGCGCATGCCGGGTTGGACCCGATCCGGGTTGTCGGGGCGGGACTCGGCTTTCAAAGTGAACTTCTCCCCCGGTTTGGCAAGAGTTTGGTGCAGGATGATGGGTTTGCCGTCCTTGCCGATGCGCGGAGGTTCGGATTTGGCCAAACCGTAACCGCCCGGATTGATCTGGTAATCGCCTTCGCCGCGGATCACCCGTTGGATTCCGAATTCCTTGGCGATGATTCCATTGATGTAAAGATTGGGGGATTTGATGGTCAGGGTGTCACCGGGCAGGCCGCAGAGCCGTTTGATGTAGTGTGAACCCTTGGCCTGGTCGGTGCTGCGTTCGTCGATACCGCGGATGCCTTGGGTGTCGAACACAAACACCTCACCCCGTTCAGGTTTGCGGAAATGATAGGAAACCTTGTCCACCAGCACCAGATCGCCCGAATCGATGTAACCCTCAAGGAGCACGGTGCCTTTTGGCAGCATGCCATTGTTATGGCCGACGATTTGCAGTGCGGCGTCCAAACCCGCAGTCCGGCAGGGACCCTGCGGGGCCGGCAAGGTCAGCGGCTCGGAATCGACAAAGCGGATCTCCGAGCGGCTGAAAAAGTGCATCCACTGGGTGTCCTGGATATCGAAATCGTACTGACCGTCCGATCTTTGGATGGTCGCCAGATGCCGGTCACGATCATTGACGATCCTGACGTAGGATCTGCCGCGCAGGACGTATTCTTTCATGCGTTGCGGGAAGCCCGGCCATTTTGCCTCGGGCAAGGATGTGCCCTTGATGCCGTTGAGGGTTGGTTGCATCGACCCGGTCGGAATACGGAACGGCTGCAGGTAGTAGGCCCGCAGGCCGAGCGCGATGACGATCGCCACGAACATCACCTCGACGTTCTCCTCCAGCCAACCCATCGGCTTGTCCTGCGGCAGGGAATTGTCGCACACCGCACGGACCTGCTTCGACGCATCGTCCACCCGGGCGCGGTCGCCCGCTTGGATCGCCGTCAGCAAATCCAGGCGCCGGGCTTCGATTTCGTCCACTTGCTCCGGCTTGAGCAGGTCGCGCTTGTAGTGCACGAATTTCCGGGCACCCTTGACCAGGTGCAGCGCTTCCTCTTTCCACTTCGGCTTGAACATGTGGCGAAGTGAAGCCGCACTTCCCGTCCTGTGCAAGCGCGGAGAAAGCAACGATTCCGCAATCACCCACCCGCAGCGAGCATGACGATTTCGATTCGGGCACCGGGTTCGACGGTGGTGGTGGGGTAATCGCGGGGGAAAACCGCTTGTTCGTTGAGTTCGGCGACGACGGGTTTGCCGGCGAGGTCGAGGGCTTGGAGCAGATGCTCCAGGGTGACCGGGTGAGCGATGAGATGGGGCGCGCCGTTGACGGTGATGGTGGCTTGCGCGTTCATTTCCACTGGAGAAGTTGTTCGGGAAACGGGCAATCGTTGCAATCGGAGAAATCCTCGAGGCAAAAATCCTGATAGACCTGGAGCAGCGCCTGGTGGTGGCAGATCCGGCGGGTCCACGGTTGGGCGGCTTTGAGCGAGCCGAACAGCCGCAGTGCGCAGCGTTTCACCTTGTCGTTGGGCGACGAGTCGCGCAATTTCTGATAGGACCGGTAGGTCATGCCACCTTCGTGCATGGCGAGCGGGGCCAGGTGGTTGGCAACAAGTTCAAGGGCGTGGGAACGGCCGAACACCGCGACCCGACGGGACGCCGCGCTGGACGTGAGCGTGTGGCGGGTGGCCCAAAACGTATGGTCAAGGCCATGCAGGAACTCGACCAGCGGCTTCACGGCGAAGGGTCGGGCGAAGGCCAGGCGGCGGTAAGCCGGCCACGAGCGGAGCAAGGCGGCCAGCGCGCCGACGCGTCGGTGGGGATGGTTGGCGGGCCGTTGGCCATGGGTTTTCCACGGGATGGCACGGTTGGGAGTGACTTCGAAGCGGGCGCGGCTTTTCCACCACTTGTCCCACAGGACGCGCAGGTAATCGCGGGTATCCGGCGGTGCCAGTTCGTGCAAACCGGGCGAGAGAAAACCCGCAGTGCCGAAGAGCACGGCCTCTGCAGCGTCGCCCTCGTCGCGCAGCAGGGCGAGTGGTGCGCGCTGGGCCAACAGTCGCATTGCCAGCGAGTTGCCACGGTAGCCGAGGGTTTCAGCCGTCGCCTGAAACAGGGCGGTGTCGCGGCCGTGGGCGTCGGCGGTTTTCAGAAAACGGGTGGCTTTCAAGTTGGCCCGGTGGAGCGCCGCTTCGTTGAGCAGGCTTTCGATGGCACCGGTGGACAGATGCTTGAGCGGATGGAGGCAGCGCCCCGGGTGGGCGATGGCGATCTCGCGCAGCGGCCGGTTGAGGGCGTCGGACAATTGGATGTCGGTGATGACCACCTGAGGCACCTCGCGGTGGTCGCAGGTCCGGATGAAATTCCGTCGCGCATCCGCATGAAACACCACATGCAACACCACATCCCGGAACGCCGGATTGGTCGCGTGCCCATGCGCCTCCCAGGCCGCCGAATCCGGATCGAGTTCCAAGGGACCGGTCCGCGCTTGGCCATCGAGTTCCACTGCGGTTTGGATGAAATCCGGACCGCTGCCGCGGTTCCACTCGCCGAATTGCACGATTCTGACATTCTTGCCGGAGGTGCTGCGGAAATCCCGCCCGAAGGCCCCCGCAAACCACAGCGCCTGAAGTTCCAGTTCCGCAGGCAAGGCTCCCGCACAGGTTTCCGCAAAGGCGAGCGGCGGGTGCCAGACCGATTCTAACAAAAATCCGTAGGTCATGTCAGGGCGGGTGGGGGATCATGGATTTTTCGGCGCGGGCTCCTTGGATGGCGTGACCAATGGCGTGACCAGTGGTTTGACCAGTGGAGTGACTTGTGGAGTAACCGGTGGCGTGGCCTGTGGCGGTGGCGGCGGATCGAGGATATCGAGCCAGCCTTTGAAGGCGTCGGCTTCGGGGAGCGGGCCATAACGCGTCATGGCGTCGCGCAGGCCGCGCACGGCGAGGTCCTTGCGATTGGCTTTGCGATCCATGGCGATGACGTGAAAGTCCTGGCGGAGTTTGTCCTCGGTTCGGACATAATACCCTTTGGCGGTGCGGAAATGATTGGTGGCATCCGCCGGCTGACCTCTTTCCAGAAGGTCCAGTCCGGCAGCTTCGGCGAGCGCGCCGCTTTTGAGGCGGGTGGCTGCCTTGTCGAGTTGTTTGAGGCGTTCCACGGCATCGTCCGGCCATTGCAGCATGGCGGCACGCAGGGCGCGGTAATCATTGTCCGCCTTGGCAGGATCTCCTCTGCCATCGAGGTGTTTGAACGGCCGATAGAGCGGATCTCCAAGCACCACCGACTGCCAGGAGGTCACCGGCATGGCTTTCCAGCAGGCTTCCACCCAGCAATCCCCGTCTAACAAACACTGATGGAGGATGCCAAAATTATGGGTCGCCTCGAGGTAGGGTTCATAGACATTGCCCACGGTTGCGGCGGCTCCTTTTTCCAACAGCGGACCGCTCCAGTTTTTGTCCGCGCTCACGAGTTGCTCGGCGCTGAACGAATGCAGGTGCATGGCCACCGCACCCTTGCGGAACCTGAAGCGGGGATTGAGAAACGGACCGCTCACGTTCCAATCATACCAGCCATAATAGAGGGCGGCGTCACCCATCGGATAGTTGAGGGGCAGGGTGTCGTTGAAGCGGTCCACCACGGTCGGGATGCCCGCCTTGAGGTTGGCCTTGACTACTTCTTCGAGCCACTGGTCACCCATCGGGTGTTTGTTGGCGATGTCCACATAAGCCATGCCCCAGAGGCCGGATTTTTCGGTTTCCACGGCGTCGCGGATCATGCGTTCGCAAGTGGCGTAGGTAGGCGCGTCGATCCTGGAGGTCAGGACGAGGAACGGGCATTCCGGGCCGGTGATGGATTTTTGCGATTTATAGAATCTGTTTTGGAGGGTTCCGGCAGTGGTTACGCCCTCCACGCCGAACATCGACAATTCCGAGTCCACCGCCGCCTCATCCCTGGCATCCAAGATTTCCTGGGGCGTCGGGGGCTTCGCACCGGGTGCCGGCGGCGGGGGCGCGGGTTTCGGAACCGGTTGGATCCGCAGCGGCACTCCGCGCAGGGTGACCAGCACGCGGATCCGGTTGGCCACCGGCAAGGTGACGTTCTCCGGGCCGCGTCCGCGTTTCCACCACGCCCGCCGGTCGAACTCGGCGCGGAGCGGTTTGACGATCCGGTTGTTGTAATCCTCGCGGGAGATATCCGCGGTTTTTGGCATATCCAGGGCGATCAGGTTGTCGGCGGGGATCGCGCGGGCTTTGCGGTAGAATTCCGCGAGTTGGCGGGACTCCGGGACGGCCGAGTTATAGAGGATGGCCACCGCTTCGGGTGGCGGCACCGCGCCCGCCACGGAGAGCCAACCCGCCAGCAGCAAAATCACTCGAACAACCGCATGCATGCGGAGAACATGCCCGGCTGGCGGCGGACATGCAAGGCTGGCGACGGGGAGGATTGCCACAAAATCATTGGGTCTGGAATCGAAACGCGGAGGTACCGGGACCGCTCCAACGGAGGGACTAGCGGTCAGGGGCTAGAAAAGAGACCAGAGACCAGAGACCAGAGACCAGAGACCAGAGACCAGAGACCAGAGACCAGAGACCAGAGACCAGAGACCAGAGACCAGAGACCAGAGACCAGAGA
>Ga0118677_10014306_pt1 | contig 11234 bp, 11 predicted proteins | sample AliMusrvi5mmetaG_FD_86154 | JGI IMG/M metagenome (GOLD analysis project Ga0118677, IMG submission 86154)
TTAAAAAAAATTTGAAATGAAAATAAGAAAACTTGGGAATAGCGGACTGGAAGTGTCCGAAATTGGTTTTGGTTGCATGGGGATAAGTTTCGGTTATGGCGTGATCGCTGACCAAAAGCAATCAATAGACCTCATTCGCAAAGCAGTAGAATTGGGCGTTACCCTCTTTGATACGGCTGAAGTTTACGGTCCTTACATCAATGAGGAACTTGTCGGAGAGGCGCTCGAACCGTTTAAAGGGAAGGTTGCAATTGCCACAAAATTCGGGTTTAATTTTCAGGATGGTGTAAATACGGGGCTCAACAGCCGCCCTGAAAATATTAAAAAAGTGGCTGAGGAGTCGCTGAAACGACTCCGGATTGAAACGATTGACTTATTTTATCAACACCGGGTTGACCCCAATGTGCCGATCGAAGATGTGGCAGGTGCCGTTAAAGAGCTGATTCAGGAAGGAAAAGTAAAATATTTTGGACTTTCGGAAGCCGGTGTGCAGGTCATTCGCCGCGCACATGCCGTGCAACCGGTTACTGCGTTGCAAAGCGAATATTCTTTGTGGTGGCGCGAAACGGAAGATGAAATCATCCCTGCGCTCGAAGAACTGGGGATTGGTTTCGTTCCGTTTAGTCCGCTTGGGAAAGGTTTCCTTACCGGGAAAATGGACAAGCATACAACGTTCGACAGCAAGGATTTCCGCAGTACAGTTCCCCGTTTATCACCAGAAAACCTTAAAGCCAATATGGCATTTGTAGATTTGGTTTCCGCATTTGCAAAACGCAAAAATGCCACACCTGCACAAATTGCTTTGGCATGGGTTCTTGCACAAAAACCGTGGTTTGTTCCAATTCCGGGAACAACAAAGATCGATCGTTTATTCGAGAATCTCGGAGCTTCAGCCGTGGAACTCACACCGGAGGAACTTCAGGAAATTAACACCGCCTCTTCAAAAATTGTGGTGCAGGGCGACCGGTATTCGGCAGGAAATGCGAAAATGATTAACCGGTAATTATAAAAGAGGATAAACAATGAGTATAAGTGAAATAGCGCACCAGAACCACGAAGAGCTTTGGCCCGGATATCAATCGAAAGCTGCCCAAACCGATCCCGAATTGATTGAGGTATTCGACAATTTTGCATTCTACGAGATAATCAGTCACGATAGCATGGATACCAAGACCCGGGTGTTGATGATTTTGGCTTCCACAATTGGCAGTCACGCACTCACCGAATTTAAAATGATGGCCAACGCAGCGCTCAATGTTGGAGCGACGCCCGTTGAGGTTAAAGAAATTGTCTATCAGGCAGTGCCTTACGTGGGGATCTCTAAGGTTGTTGATTTTATTTACGCAACAAATGAAATCCTGACTGAAAGAGGTATAATACTTCCGCTGGATGGACAATCGACTACCGACATTAAAACAAGGCTGGAGAAAGGGCTGGCCAAACAAAAAGAGATTTTTGGTGAACTGATTGATAATCTGTACAAAAACTCGCCTAAAGATTTGCTGCATATCCAGCATTATTTATCGGCCAATTGCTTTGGTGATTATGTGACGCGAAACGGATTGGACGTGAAGACGCGTGAGTTGGTAACCCTTACATTCCTGATAGCCTTGGGAGGAACTGAATCTCAAATCAAGGGGCACATCCGGGGAAATGCTAATTTGGGGAACGACCGTCAAACCTTGATCAACTTAATGACGCAATTACTGCCTTATGTCGGTTATCCACGAACACTGAATGCCATCAATTGCTTAAACGAAGTATTGCCGGAATAGATCAATAAAAGAGATACAGATATGTCCGATTCGAATAAAAAAATCCTCATCGCCTATTACTCCCGCAAGGGAGAAAATTACCTGAACGGAAACATTGTAAATCTTCTCGTTGGGAACACCGAAGTGGCCGCTAAGATGGCACAGGAAATCACCGGAGGCGATTTATTTGAAATCTGTACGGTTAAATATTATCCGATAGATTACCATGAAACTACTGAAGTTGCTATGGTTGAGAAAAGGATGAACGCCAGGCCTGAGCTTTCCACCCGGGTGATTAACATGGATCAGTACGATACGATCATTTTGGGCTATCCACACTGGTGGGGAACTTTCCCGATGCCCGTGTTTACTTTTCTGGAAGAGTATGATTTTACAGGAAAGACCATCCTCCCTTTCTGCACCCACGAGGGTAGCGGCCTGGGCGGAAGTGAACGCGACATCCGGAAACTTTGTCCCGATGCAAAAGTGTTGCCCGGTTTGGCCATCCGCGGTGGAGGTGTAAAAGGTGCAGGCGAAACAATTAAATCATGGCTTTCAAAAAACAGATAAATCAATCAATTCAATGATCAATATGGAAACAAAAAACGTTAAAGCTTTTGGAACATACGCTTCTGATGCTCCTTTAAAACAGATGAATATTGGACGCAGAGAAGTTACTGTAAAAGATATTGAAATCGAAATTTTGTATTGTGGCGTTTGCCATTCAGATTTGCATACGGCCAGAAATGACTGGGGCGGAACCATCTACCCCGCTGTTCCGGGTCACGAAATTGTTGGAAGAGTTACCAATGCAGGAAGTGAAGTCACCAAACTGAAAGTTGGCGATCTGGCCGCTGTTGGCTGTTTGGTTGATTCATGCCGGGAATGCGATAGTTGCCGACACGATCTCGAACAATACTGTTTAAACGGATTTACAGGAACTTACAATGGGCATGACAAACATCTGGGTGGTCATACTTTAGGCGGTTATTCTGAAAAAGTGGTAGTGGATGAACACTTCGTTCTGAAAGTACCTTCAAATCTGGATCTGGCAGCAGTTGCCCCTTTACTTTGTGCCGGAATTACTACCTGGTCGCCGCTTCGTCACTGGAAAGTCGAAAAAGGGAGCAAGGTAGCTGTTGTAGGCTTAGGTGGATTGGGGCATATGGCCATTAAACTGGCAAAAGGTTTAGGTGCCGAGGTGACTCTCTTTTCAAGAACACCCGACAAGAAACAGGACGCGTTGAATCTTGGCGCCGACGAGGTAATTATCTCCACCGACAACAATCAAATGAATGCTGTTAAAGGAAAATTTGATTTGATTATTGATACCGTTCCTTATGGTCACAATGTTAATCCGTATGTCTCTACTTTAAATATCAGTGGCACTTTGGTATTGGTCGGTTATTTAGGCGGACTGGAACCATTTTTAAATACTGTACCCATGATTTTAGGAAGGAAGTCCGTAGCCGGTTCCGTAATTGGTGGCATTGCAGAAACTCAGGAATTGCTTGATTTCTGCGGCCAACATAACACCGTATCGGAAATTGAACTGATAAATATGCAGGACATTAACGAGGCATACGAAAGAATGCTCAAAAGCGATGTGCGCTACCGTTTTGTAATTGACATGGCAAGTTTGAAAAAATAAAATAGCCAAATGATTAATTCCTTTCTCCTCCCCGATCCTTCAGGGAGGAGAAATTGGTTGTCGAATGTAATGATTTTTTTAACAAATTATTTGAAGAAGGAACTGTAATTCATCTAAGCTTCAGACTCAGGGAACTTATTCTGTAAACTGCGAAACAAAATTATAGCTTCCCGATCCAATCCGAAAAACAGCATAGTTGTTTTCCATCCTTAAAAATGTGACGTTTTTGACTTTATCGATCGGTAAACCACCTTCCTTAATCTTATCCTTGCTATTGGCTAATATGTAAACAGTTGCATCTGATCCAACAGGTACCTGAACATTCAGTTTATAATTTTGCTGATTGCTTGTCCAATCTAACCGAACTAATCCTTTCACTGTCCTGACAGATGCCTTTACCCATGTTAAATTGGCAGGCATATATGGCTTTAGGATAATATTGCCGAATCCGGGGCCATTTTCGTCAACCTGAATACCGCCTAATATTTTATAAAACCACGAATCAATACTGCCAAACATGACATGATTATGAGAATTCATCCCTTTTTCTATCCAATGCTCCGAAAATGTGTTCCGGTTCCCCAACATATTGAGCCAGCCAGGATAACTATTTTGTGTGGCAAGTAACCAGGCAATATCACTTCTACCTTCTTCCGACAATAATTCCAGCATATACTTTGTACCAAGAATCCCTGTGGTAAGGTGCCCGTTATTAATTTTAACGATATCATTTATCAGATTATCAATGACACCCTTCTTCTCATTTTCCGGAACTAATTTCAGAAACAAGGCAAAGGAATTAGCAAACTGACTGCCATCGTCGTAGTTTTTTGATTCGGCATTATAAAAACGTTTATTGTAAGCAAGTTTTATATTCTCTGCGAGTTCCCCATAGATTTTGGCATCATTATTAAAACCAAGAATCCGGGACGTTCTGGATAAAATCGTCGTAATATAGTAATAATAGCCAGTCGATGCAGACAACGGCAATCCTCTCTTCCACCCCGCACTGAGCGCAACCCAATCACCGTATTTGTCAGTTGGAAGTATATAATCATTTGCCAGAGTGGAAAGGAAATTAACGTACCGTTTCATCGATTCAAAATTGTCACTCAGAATTTTCACATCCCCGTAATACAAATAATGGTACCAGGTGATCAAATGAAACCCGCTACTCCATGCAACTGCCGGACCTTCTGAAATTGGACGGGGGGCAATAAATGGAATATCTCCGCCGGGCTCCTGATTTACCTTAATGTCATTCAGCCATTTACAATAAAAAAGGTTCATGTCGAAATTGTAAATAGCTTCTTCGGCAGTAACATGTGCGTCGCCCATCCATCCAAGCCGCTCTTCGCGCTGGGGGCAATCCGTGGGATACCCCATCAGATTGGCACGTTGCGACCAAACTACCGCCTTATGAATTTTGTTAATCTCCGCACTGCTGCATTCGAAAGTCCCGGACGGTTCCACTGAAGAGTGAACGACTATGCCTTCAATATCTTCGGGCAAAAGTTTGTAATTTAAACCGCTTATTTCAATGTACTGAAAGCCATGGTATGTAAAACGAGGTTCGTAAGTCTCTATATTTTCCCCTTTTGCGATATAGGTATCTTTTACCAAAGCCAAATGATTGGTCGTCGGATCAAGTTTACCATTTTTTACATCTTCTGCATATCTAAAATGTATACTGTCACCTTTTGCTCCTCTTAGCCTGATATGAACCCAACCTGAAAAATTCTGCCCGAAATCCACAAGAGAAACATTGCTTTCAGGGTAAGTTACTGAAAGCGGCTTAAATTTTTCAATACGTTTAATTGCGGGCATTATCTGAGCAGTCAATTTTCCATGCGGAGGGTTAATTATTTTTGCACTGGTCCAGGCCGCATCATCAAAACCAGGTTTGTTCCACCCTTTGATTTCTTTGGTCGCATCATATATCTCCCCATCATAGATACAGTGCTTACGAACCGGCCCTTCAGCTATTTTCCAGGTATTGTCGGTTGATACCAGCTCACTGCTTCCATCGCCATACGTTACATACATTTGAATCATTGCTCGCTTTTCCCCGAACCATTGCATCCGCCAGCTCCACCATTTGGGAATAGGATTGAACCAACCATTACCCAGCATGACACCCAGCACATTTTCGCCGTTTTTAAGAAATTTGGTAACCTCATAAGTATCATACAAAACGATTTTATTGTAGTTCGTTTTTGCAGGGTTTAAAACTTTATTCCCGATGACCTCGCCATTGATTGTTAATTCATAAAGCCCAAGACCGCAAATATGCAGGATCGCTTTAGCAACAGGTTTTGAGAAATGATATTTTTTACGAAGCAACAATGAATTCTCCTGATACTTCCCTGAATCACCTTTCACCGGTCTGTCATAAAACCTTTGAATATTTTGCGGGTCTTTACCTGAACCTTCCCCTATCCATTGGGCCTGCCACAACATTGAATCAATTATTGATGTCAGAAATGTAGCAGCTTTGCTGAATTCTCCCGGATTACCCAGGTTGTCCCATACTTTTACCTTCCAGTAATAATAATGATTACTTAGCAAGTTCGTTCCCTGGTATGAAACTGCATTTGACAGTCCTGAATCTACCTTGCCTGAATCCCAAATGTTTCCTCTGTTTTTACTGATATCTTCGTTATTGTCTGCCACGATAATTTGATAAGCAGTTTGTTTTTGACCCCTTTCACTGCTTTCTGAAATCCAACTAAATACAGGGTGTTCCATACTTATGCCTACCGGGTTATTGGCTGACTGGCATCTTAATTCAGTAACCTCTAATATTGGTTTGGCCTTCCAACTGATTATCATGAGTGAAAGCAAACTGATACCCGTAAACAAAATCATCCTTATTTTGCCCATCTTATTTATTTTTTGCTTGTATTTAGTTGGATAAAAGTATTAAAAATTGGTTTATTATGCTAATCTGCATGATCAGCAATTTGGTTATATTTGAAGTGTTGAACCAGGATATGAAATATGAGAAATGTAAAAACAGAGATATATGAGTAGGATAATTGATGATCTCCGTAAGGTATTGAATGAGAACAGCGATGAAGCGCTTCAGAAAAGCAGCCAGCACTTTTTTAAGGAAGAGATTCAGTGTTACGGAATAAAGTCCGGAACCATTGACCGAATCTCCAAAGATTTTTTTAAAAACTTAAAGGAGATGACAAAAGCCGAAATCTTCGGTTTGTGCGACAAGCTTTGGCAATCGGGGTACCTGGAGGAGTCGATCATTGCGTGCAACTGGTCGTGGTTTGTTCATAAAGATTATGAACCTGAAGATTTAAAGGTATTTGAAAGATGGATAGACGGGCATATCAATAACTGGGCTTCATGTGACACCCTTTGTAACCATACAATCGGGGAATTTCTGGAGATGTATCCCATATATTTGTCAGAATTAATAAGATGGACCGGATCGAAAAACCGCTGGATGCGCCGTGCTGCTGCGGTATCATTGATCATCCCTGCAAGACATGGAAAATTTCTCAGGGAAATTTTTGAGATTGCCGATTTATTACTGTTGGATAAAGATGACCTCGTACAGAAAGGCTATGGATGGATGTTAAAGGTGGCAAGTCAAACCTATCAGGATGAGGTTTTTAATTATGTAATGTCGAAAAAAGCTATTATGCCCCGTACGGCTCTGAGATATGCAGTCGAGAAAATGCCGACAGAATTAAAAATCAAAGCAATGGAAAAATAGGGAGCGGTTTGTCAGAAAGCCGTTGTCCTGAGGTTTTAAATTTATATTAAATGACTCAAAATCAATACTCCTATCAACCCGATAGTGCCTATCGTTGTCTCCATAACGGTCCAGACTGCAAAGGTCTGCTTTATCGATGCATTGAAATATTCTTTAAACATCCAGAATCCGGTATCGTTGAAATGTGAAAACATCAGACTTCCTGCCCCGGTGGCGATTACCATAAGCTCTGGTGAAACGCCGGTACCCTGAATTAAGGGCAAGGTCAATCCAGCTGCAGTAATGCATGAGACTGTTGCAGATCCTATCGAAAAACGGATGAGTGCTGCCACACTCCACGTCAGAATTAATGGAGATAAGCTAAATCCTCCTGCAATCACTTTAATGTATTCGGCAGTTCCGCTATCGGTAAGTACCTGCTTAAAAGCACCGCCGGAGGCGATTATCAACAGGATCATAGCAACACTTGAGGTGGAATCAGATAAGCTTTTCATCAGATCGGACATCTTTCTTTTTTTTCTGATGCCCAGCAGGTATACACCTGTAAATACAGAGAAAAAAAGTGCAAAAGTCGGATCACTGAGGAACTTTATCATTTCGATATGACTGTTATCCTTTGGGATCATCATCAGGCAGACGGCTCCCGACAACATCAGAATAATCGGACTAAGCGCTGTGAACAAACTTGCAGAAAGTGAGGGTAACTCCTCACTTGTAAATTCCCTGGCGATATACAGTTCTTTGGGAGGTGTGAGCTTCCATTTAGTATAAAATTTTGAAAGCACAGGGCCTGCTATAATAATGCTGGGTATTGCTACCATGATTCCGTAAAACAGGGTCCGGTTAGGATCAGCATGAAAAATAAAGGCGATCGAGGTAGGTGCCGGGTGTGGAGGGAGGAATCCATGTGTTACGGAAAGTGCCGCGCACAGCGGCAGTCCCAGGTAGATCAGTGGTAATTTGGTAGATGCGGCAAGTGCATAGATGAGTGGAATCAGTACAAGAAAACCTGCATTGTAGATCATGGGCAGACCAACCATAAAACCGGTAATCATAATCGCGATTTGAATCTTCCCAAGACCGAACAGATTAACAAGTTTATTGGTAATCTGCGAGGCAGCTCCACTCTCTTCGAGAAGTTTCCCAAGCATTGCGCCAAATACAATAATCAGGGCAAGGCTTCCCATCGTACTTCCGAGACCGGATGAAATGGATTGCAGGATAGCCCCCGGCCCCATCCTGTTAAGCAAGCCTACAGCAAATGAAGTAATTAACAAGGCAAGGAATGCGCTGATTCTGTAAACGCTTATCAGAACAAAGAGTAGGATAATCCCGGCAATAATAATGATAAGCGGCATACCTGACAGAAGTTTTGGGTTAGTACTCTGGTGTTTTAATTACGTATGCAAAGTAGTATTTTTAATAAAATTTTCTAAATCCAATGATTTCCCGTACCTCACCGAGTGTTTTTGAAGCTGACTCACGCGCTTTTTCCGCACCGTTTTTTGCCACCTTCGCAAGGTAAACATTATCCTTCAGAATCTCTTCAATACGGTGGCGAATCGGGGTGGTAAAATGAATAATATCTTCAGCCAGCTGTTTTTTCAGGTCACCATACCTGATGGAACAATCGTTATATGCGGCGTCAAAATGGTTTACAACGTCGGGGGTTGAGACTGTTTCCATCAATGTGAACAGATTTTGTATCACATCAGGTTTTTTCTGATTCATTTCAGTCGGACCCTGATCGGTTACTGCTTTCATTACTTTTTTACGGATACTTGCGGGCGATTCTGCAAGTGATATTGCATTCCCTTCCGATTTCCCCATCTTACCCGAGCCATCAAGACCGGGAATCTTTACCATATCCTCTCCTGCAAAAGTGTAACCCCTTGGAATTGGAAATGTTTCTACATTGTACATCCTGTTGAACCGGCGGGCAAAGGTGCGGGCCATCTCCAGGTTTTGCTCCTGATCCTTTCCCACGGGAACAAGATTAGCTTTGTGAATTATGATATCAGCTGCCATTAAAACCGGATAGGTTAGCAGGCCCGCATTGACATTGTCAGGTTGTTGGCGGGCTTTATCCTTAAAGGAGGTTGTCCTTTCTAATTCTCCCAGATAGGCATTCATGTTCAGTAAAAGGTATAACTCAGGAATTTCAGGGATATCGCTCTGAATATAGATTGTTGCTTTTTCAGGATCGATGCCGCATGCCAGATATTCAGCCAAAACCTGTTTTACATTTGTGTGAAGGTCATGGGGTGTCGGATGGGTTGTAAGCGAATGAAAATCTGCAATAAAGAAAAAAGTCTGATGCTCATTTTGCATCCCGATGAAATTCTTTACTGCTCCGAAATAATTTCCAAGGTGGAGATTTCCTGTGGAACGTATTCCACTTACTACGATAGGCATGTGTTTTTACTTTTAATTTAAGTTGCAAAAATATAAAAACCATGCAAATAGTGCAGATTATTCTTCCAATCCTGCAATTTCGTAGTTTTCCTGCCTGATCAAAGGTTCGCCTTTGAACCTAAGAACCAGTTGTGCTATGGCAAAAGTGTCCTTTTCGCAATAACGGGCAATTCTCGGCAAGTCAGAGTTGTTATAGTAGATATCCGCTACCTGGCTTCCATCGATATCGTCTTTTGGAGTCGGAATATTAAATATGGAGCAAAGTAATTCGAGTGAAGTATAATGTTTGTAATCGCCAAATTTCCATAGTTGAAGCGTATCGAGTAGGATATCCTTTATCTCCCAGGGCTTTGCACCGGCTATATCCAAAACGGTAGGAAGAGGTAATCCGTTAATCAACATTCTCCTGGCAATATATGGGAAATCAAACTCCTGTCCGTTATGGGCGCAAAGCCTGTGAGTAGGATTGGACATAAAACCACTTACCATCACCGAAAATTCCTGCAAAATAGTCTTTTCATCCTCTCCAAAATAGGATTTCACCCGGTAAGCCCGCTCTTTCCCTTTTCGAAATATCTTCCCGGCTGAAATACAGACAATTTTTCCAAATTCAGCATAAATCCCGGCTCGGTTATAAAGATTTTCGGCTGTCTCTCCCTCTTTCCCGATCTGTGAGGCTTTCTTTGTCCAAAGTTTCTGAACATTCTCCGGCAATTCGGCCAAGGTTTTACACTGAGGAACTGTTTCAATATCAATAAACAGTACATGCTCCGGTAAAAGTTTCTCAAGCATAGCGGTAAATTTTATGGGTTGTCGTGAAGATGTTTTTTAATGTATTGGGTAATGATATCGATGGCTACCTTGTTTTCACCACCCTCCGGAACAATAATATCAGCATACCTCTTTGTCGGCTCAATGAACTGAAGGTGGCTAGGTCGCACGGTATCTTCGTACCGCCGAAGAACCTTAATCACATCCCTTCCCCGTTCAATTATATCACGCATGATTACCCTTGATAACCTGACATCAGCCTCGCAATCGACGAAAATCTTTATATTCATCAACTTACGTAACTCTTCAGGTTGAAGGCACAATATCCCTTCAATGATAATCACCTTTTGCGGCTTTATCAGGACCGTCTCTTCAAACCGGGTGCAGGTAAGGTAGGAGTATAGCGGCTGATGGACACTTTCACCACTCTTTAATCGTTTAATATTGTCGATCAGCAGTTCAAATTCAATGCTGTCAGGATGGTCGAAATTGATTTTTTGTCGTTCCTCTATTGGCAGATGACTGTTATCCCGGTAATAAGCGTCCTGAGGAATAACGACAACATCTTTTTTGTTCAACCGTGCGATGATTTCATTGACAACTGTGGTTTTTCCCGATCCTGTTCCTCCCGCTATTCCTATTATAAGCATATAATTAATTGAAATATTTTAATAGTGCAATTTCTTAATTTCATGTTTTGCTTCTCTATAATCAGTGCTTTTAATGATCTTCAATCGCTATTCAAAATTAAGGAAATATTTTGTATTCCGGTAGCCCCATTCAAGTGTCCGCCCTTTTTTAAACTAACTTTAGTGATAAAGTGTTAGTTTTGCATGGTTGAGAAAAGCATCAGGATTACAGCCTCACGATTTCTTGTATTCTTTGTTGAAATACGAAAATTGCTTTCAAC
>Ga0118677_10014307_pt1 | contig 11234 bp, 17 predicted proteins | sample AliMusrvi5mmetaG_FD_86154 | JGI IMG/M metagenome (GOLD analysis project Ga0118677, IMG submission 86154)
ACGATACCGATTATGCTGGAATCGCTGAACACTTTAATTCATTACATGCCTTAATCCCCAATTTATATGGTGATGCATTCCGGTTTCTCGTCTATTGCCAAGAAACCTTGGAGGTTCTACCAACCCATGGGGACTTTGCCAATGAGTTCACGAACATTACCGCCAACCCTCCAGCATTCGGCTGATCGAACCCAAAGCGGCAAGTTTGTAAAGGCGGCACCTAGTTTGAAATATCACAATACATAAAAACCTTCCTAATGACGAGCGCACGTAGCCCATGAACAGCCCCAACAATCCGCATGTTCGGTTTTTCAAGGCCGTATTCAGTCGCGAAAATGTTGCGGCTGATTTTTTACGCCATCATTTACCGGCAGAGATCACATCGCTCATGGCATCCGGTTCCCTGACCATTTGCAAGGATAGTTTTGTGGATCAAGCCTTAAGCGAACACTACTCCGACCTACTGTATTCGGTGACGCTGTACAATGGACAGCCTGGCTTTGTTTATGTGCTTTTCGAGCATAAAAGTTACCCGGAACCGCGCATAGCCCTAGATTTGCTGCGCTATCTGGTGCAAATATGGAACCAGCTAATCAAGTCAGGGCATCATGGTCCACTGCCCGTTATCTTGCCTATCGTCATTTATCACGGGCGGCAAAAGTGGTCTATCGGGCGGGAATTCAACACCCTGTTCGACGCCCCGCCCGGCATTATCCCTTATCTGCCTAATTTCCGTTATGTCTTGACTGATCTGGACGCGTATTCCGACGAAGAACTACGTGGCCAAGTGATATTACGCTCGGCTCTGATGGTGATGAAATATATTTTCCGGGATGAACTGCGCGGGCGATTATCGGGTATCCTAACGCTTCTAGAAGAATTGGCGGACCAACCCACCGGGCTTGATTATTTGTACACGCTATTGCGCTACTTGGCGCACGGGACAGACAAACTGAGCCGCACCGAACTGGCTTCGAATGTTGAATTAATTTTTTCAAGAGGTAACCACATTATGTCCACTATAGCAGCGGAATGGATTCAAGAAGGCCGGCAGGAAGGTCGGCAGGAAGGGCAGCGAGAAGAAGCAGCAGAATTGTTGCGGCGTCAGTTGGCTTGCCGCTTTGGGCCATTACCCGCCTGGGCCGAAGTAAAGCTAAAGGATGCGACGACAGCAACATTGGAAAGCTGGGCCATTCGCATCCTAACAGCCCAAACCTTGGATGCCTTTTTTGAATAACTATAAAACCATGCCCCGTATTCACTACACAAAACTTTTCATCACCGAACTAGAGGTGGCTTACGCTTTCGATGCCGCCTGCAACGGCTGGGCTGCTTTGTGAAAATATCTGTGACAGGCGCAACCGGTTTCATCGGGCGGCATGTTGTTGCAGAACTGGAACGGCGATCAATGTCTCCAATCTTGATGTGTCGACCCTCAGCAGAAATTCCCCTGCCATTGTCGAAGCATGAGTTTGTTTCTATTGACTTGAAAAATCCGCCGGCGAATGCATTTGATTTATTGGGCCAGCCTGATATGCTGATCCACTTGGCGTGGGCGGGGTTACCAAATTACAAATCACTGCATCATTTTGAGGAAGAGTTGCCAGCCCAATATCGATTCCTTAAAGGGTTGATAATGTCTGGCCTAAAAAACCTTGTAGTCACAGGAACCTGCTTTGAATACGGTATGCAATCAGGCCCACTTGATGAAGACATCGAAACGCGGCCCAGAAATCCTTATGGTTTTGCCAAAGACACGCTTCGATGCCAGCTAGAATATCTCCAGCAAGTTCAATCCTTCAATCTGACTTGGGCGCGCCTTTTTTATCTTTATGGAGAAGGGCAGGCAGAAAATTCACTGCTTCCGCAGCTTAAGCGAGCGGTGGAACGTGGCGAGAGGGTGTTCAATATGTCTGGCGGCGAGCAGTTACGTGATTACCTGCCAGTTGCTGAAGTCGGTAAGCATCTTGTTGCCTTAGCCATTACGGCTCAAGATAATGGGGTTGTGAATATTTGTTCGGGTAAACCCATCTCGGTTCGCAAATTGGTCGAGGGCTGGATCAAGGAAAATGGCTGGTCCATAGACCTTAATTTTGGGTACTATCCCTATCCCAATTATGAGCCAATGGCATTCTGGGGAAATCGAAAAAAACTGGATCAATGTTTGGGGTCACAATGAAACTGTATAGGGAGATTTATCGAGCCGAACAACTGCCCGTTTTTCAAAACCGGATGTTTCATTCTGAGATAGAAGCCAAAAATTGTGTCAAGGGTGACATTCACTTGGTTCAGGATGTTCAAACCGGTTTGATTTTTAATCAGGCGTTTAATCCTAGGTTGATGCAATACGATGCTGATTATCAAAATGAGCAAGCCGTTAGTGCTGTATTTCGTAAGCACCTTCAAGAGGTATCGGAATTCATCCGAAAACATTTTGATGGATGTACGTTGATAGAGGTAGGTTGCGGCAAAGGACATTTTCTTGAACAATTACAAGGAATAGGTTTTGATATCATAGGTTTTGATCCAACTTACGAAGGTTCAAATCCATCAGTTATTAAAAAATATTTTAGTCCAGAGGTAGGTCTGAGAGCAGATGGGATCATTCTAAGGCATGTTTTGGAGCATGTTAAAGAACCTATCGGGTTCCTCTTGAAAATCCTTGATGCAAATGGCGGCGATGGAAAGATTTATATCGAAGTACCCTGTTTTGACTGGATTTGTGATCATCTCGCATGGTTTGATATTTTTTATGAGCATGTCAATTATTTTAGGCTAACTGATTTCTATCGCATGTTCGGCACTGTGTACGAGGCAGGTCATTCCTTTAATGGTCAATATCTGTATGTTGTCGCCGATCTGGCAACGGTTAGAGTGCCTATATCTAACAACGTAGACCGAATCGAATTTCCTGAAAATTTCCTAGACTCGGTAAACCAGTATGCAAGCAAACTTAGAACACAGAACACAGAACACAGAACAATCTCTGCGATCTGGGGTGGTGCTTCAAAAGGTGTCATCTTCGCGTTGCTTATGGATCGCGCCGGAGTTAAAGTCGATATGGTCATCGATATAAACCCCCGCAAACAAGGTAAGTTTTTAGCAGCAACTGGACTTCAAGTGTGGTCACCTGAAATGGCCATGCTAAAGCTTGAATTGGCGGGTGCAGACATATTCGTGATGAATAGTAATTATTTGAATGAAATAAAAGCTCTGACGAAACATCAATTCAACTATATCTCGGTGGAACATGAAAGAATTTGAAGAAGAAGTACAAAATCGTATCAATCATAGCGGGCTGAACAAGGAAATAATAAGGGCTGCGGATGCCTTTATGGTAGCTTCGACTGAGCCGAAGTACTCCTACAATTTTTCTTGGCTCGGTCGTCCTATCATCCAGTACCCTCAAGACATCATGGCCATGCAGGAGTTGATCTGGTCAATTAGGCCCGATCTGGTCATTGAAACCGGCATAGCCCACGGCGGTTCTCTCATCATGAGCGCATCTATGCTAGCGTTGCTGGATATGACTGATGCCATCGAGGCAGGGGAGAAACTTGATCCTAAAACATCAAGCCGTAAAGTGTTAGGCATTGACATCGACATCCGCGCCCACAACCGCACTGCCATTGAAGCGCATCCCATGGCATCGCGCATTCAGATGATTCAGGGTTCTAGCATCGCGCAGGAGATCATCGATCAGGTACATGCCGTCGCCGCCAACTATTCGCGTGTGCTGGTCTGTCTAGACAGCAACCACACCCACGACCATGTGCTGGCCGAATTGGAAGCCTATGCGCCGCTCACCACGGTAGGCAGTTACTGCGTTGTGTTCGATACCATCATTGAAGACATGCCTGCCGGTTCCTTCCCCGACCGCCCTTGGGACAAAGGCAACAACCCCAAAACCGCCGTGTGGGAGTACCTCAAAACCCATCCGGAGTTTGAGATTGACAGGGGCATCCAGAACAAACTGCTAATAACTGTAGCGCCGGATGGGTATTTGCTGCGAGTGGGAACATGAGGTTGACCCTGGATCAGCAAGCTGCCATTCGTTCTGCTGTCGCTGAAACCTTTGGTGACGCGGCGAGAGTCTGGCTGTTTGGTTCGCGGGTGGATGACAAAAAAAGAGGTGGGGATATTGATTTGCTCATTGTAACAAGCCAGTCCGATGTCGCTGCGATAGTACGGGCGGAGTTGGCTTTTCTGACGAAGCTACAAATGAAATTGGGTGAACAAAAAATAGATGTACTGGTGGATTACCCAACACGTCGCCACACCCCGCCCATTTTTGCCATTGCCAAGCAAACAGGTATTCCATTATGAGCGACGACATTCCATTGTTGCGGCTACAGGACGCTTGGCGCGAATGTGAGCGGCATGTTTACCATTTGTTCCATGCCCTGTCGTCCATCCGCGCATTCTGTCCGCTGACTGGAGAATCATATGCAAATCTTACTGATGAGCAGGTGCAGGATGTGGATCAGTTTATTCTGCGCTTCACCAAGTTGCAGGATACGATGGGTAGCCGTTTGTTTCCTGCTATCCTGCATTATCTGACCGAGCCATTTGATGAACGACCTATGCTCGACAAGCTCAATAGATTGGAGAAGCTTGGCTTCATCAACAGTGTGGAGAAGTGGCAGACGGTCCGTAACATTCGTAACAAATTTGCGCACGACTATCCAAACGACCTTGATAAAAATGCTGCGCAATTGAATTTGGCTTTTGAATCGGTAATGGATTTGTATGCCATGTTGACCACTATCAAAACCAGGTTGAAAGCCGAGTACCCCTTGCTTGAACTTGGCAAATCATTACCACAGAGACCTCCTGCTTGGGTGTTGGCATGAGAGGGGGTCCATTAGCAATTTGATATGCGGCAAAAGCTTGGAAATGAAAAAACTCGAAGCCTATATACCGCTCACCTCAATGGGCAGTTACTGTGTGGTGTTCGACACTATCGGCCTTGGTCATCGTTCAGCCCGATGGATGAGTTTGTGGAGTGCGGCGACCCGTCGCCGCATGTTGCTGAACGATGACCAAGGCCACACTATCATTAAGGACATGCCTGCCGGTTCCTTCCCCGACCGCCCTTGGGACAAAGGCAACAACCCCAAAATTGCAGTGTGGGAATATCTCAAAACCCATCCCGAGTTCGAGATCGACAAGGGTATCCAGAACAAGTTGCTGATCACCGTCGCGCCGGATGGGTATTTGAAGCGGCTGGTATAATGAAACTGACCCTTGATCAATAAGCCCCCATTCGCACGGGTGCGATTAAAAATGATGCACACGAACCCGGCGAAGCAACAAATTACGCCGGGAGTGCAAGGCTTGCCTTGCTTGCTCACCCCAACGCAAGGCAAGCCTTGGACTCCCGCATCACTTTTACTATGAACAAAAAAAGAAAACTAATCACCTTCGACTGGGCCATAAAACGCTTACTGCGTAGCAAGGCCAACTTTGGCATCTTGGAAGGCTTTTTAAGTGAGCTGCTTAAAGAAGACATCACCATCTTGGATGTGCTGGACAGTGAAAGCAATAAAGACTATAAAATAGATAAATTTAATCGTGTTGACCTAAAAGTACGCAACCACAAACAAGAAATCATCATCATAGAAATACAATATGATCGGGAATACGATTACTTGCAGCGCATATTTTATGCCGTTTCAAAAACAGCCATAGAACACCTAGAAGAAAGTAAATCATACGCTGGCATTACCAAAGTCATTTCAATAAACATACTCTATTTTGATCTGGGCAGTGGCACCGACTACATCTATAAAGGCACTACCCGCTTTATCGGCTTACATAACCATGACATTCTGGAACTCAACGCTAAACAAAAACAACTCTTTAAAAAAGACAGCGTGGAAGCACTCTACCCGGAATATTACCTGATAAAAATAAACCGCTTTAATAACATCGCCAAAGACACCTTGGACGAATGGATTTACTTCTTAAAAAATGAAGAAATCAAAGAAAACTTCACTGCAAAAGGCTTAAAAGAAGCAGAAGAAAAACTCAGTATCATGAAACTGCCGGAAAATGAACAAAAAGCCTACGAACATTACAAAGATGACTTGCATTACCAGGCCAGCATGTTCGAGTCATCGTTTGGGGATGGTTATCACGAAGGTGAAGCTGCTGGAATCGAGAAAGGAATTGAAATGGGAATGGAAAAAACCACAAAAACCATAGCTTTAAAGCTGATACAGCAAGGTGTCGCCATTGAAAACATCGTAGCTGTCACGGGGTTAAGCGTCACAGCGGTAGAGCACCTTATTAGCACCGAACAATGAATACCGAATCACTAAAAGAAGCGATTAAACGGGAACTGCCAGAATTTTTGCGGACAGACCAGGAATTCCGTGCTTATATTCTTGAATTGACTAGGCAAGAGTATGCAGGGAGGACGGAGACCCAAGACCGATTTTATGACCTTCTGGGAGAATTGCGCCGCGACAGGGAGGAGCGCACCCGCGAATGGGTAGAATATAAGGACTTTCAGAACCGCAAGTGGGACGAACAGAACCGCAAGTGGGACGAGAATCAGGCCGAGTTGCGGCGAATTCACGAAGAGATCATGTTACAGGCTCTGAAACATGACCGTAGTATCGGTGCATTGGGTTCGCGCTGGGGCCTGCAATCCGAAAAGGCGTTCCGCGATGCACTGGCGGGGATACTAGAGAAGAATTTCGGGGTGGAGGTCGTCAACGTCAACGAGTATGATGACGAAGGCGTGGTGTTCGGTCGGCCCGATCAAGTAGAGTTGGATGTGATTATCAAAAATGGCCTGTTGCTGATCTGCGAACTGAAATCTTCCATTGATAAAGCAGGGATGTACATTTTTGAGCGCAAGGCGCGGTATTATGAGCAGAGGCATCAGCGCACAGCCAACCGCTTGATCGTCATTTCACCAATGATCGACGCACGAGCGCGCAAGGTGGCGGAACGGTTGGGGATTGAAACCTACGGCGATTCGACCGAAGTGGATGCGTTGTGAGGTCGTTATAAGTTCTCCCGAAAGCTTATGCGCGGGGATAGCCTCACTGCCATTAAGTTAAGGATTTACCGTTCGCCCTGAGCCTGTCGAAGGGTGAACGGAAAATCCCCAGGTCATTGATCGTTAAGCCGTTCATGGTTCGACAGGCTCACCACGAACGGCTTAACTTAATGGCAGTGGGGGATAGCCTAGAAACGTTGGATCACCGTGTAAGCACGGAGTAAACTGTGGTGCGAGAGGGTGCGATTAAAAGTGATGCGGGAGTGCAAGGCTTGCCTTGCGATGGGGTTGTGCAGGCAAGGCAAGCCTTGCACTCCCGGCGTAATTTCAAGCATTGCCGAGTTTGTGTGCATCACTTTTAATCGCACCCGGCGCGAGACGCATTGGTAGCGTTGAGCAAAGTACTTTTGGCGCATTCCTAAGGTGATTTCCAATAATTAATCCACCAAAACCGAAATGAATTGTCCACGAAAACCACGAACAATTCCTCCGTAAACTACCTTGCCAAGCTGGGGCTTGGCGTTCCTTTTGGGAGCGCCAAGCCCCAGCTTGGCCTTTGGATGGGATGTTCTTTATTGGATATCACCTAACTCCCCTGCCAAGTGTTACAATCCCTACATGGATCACGACCATAGCTACAAGCTCCTGTTTTCCCACCCCGGGATGGTCGCCGACCTATTGCGCGGTTTTGTGCTAGAGGATTGGGTGAAAGACTTGGATTTCGCCACTTTGGAACGTGTCAGTGGCGGCTATGTCGCAGACGACCTGCGCGAGCGGGAGGACGACATCGTCTGGCGTGTGCGCTTTGGGGGGGGATGGCTTTATGTCTACCTGCTGATAGAATTCCAGTCGAGCGTGGACCACTTCATGGCGGTGCGGGTGCTGGCCTACCTCGGTCTACTCTACCAAGATATCATCCGAACGAATTGCAAGAGGTGAAGAGCATGTTGGCAGAACGGGTAATCGAATGGACCGAAGAATGGGAGCAGCAAGGTTTGCAAAAGGGTTTGCAAAAGGGTTTTCAAGAAGGTCGGCAGGAAGGTCGGCAAGAAGAATGCATTTCATTAGTGACGCGATTATTAAGACGAAAGTTTGGCATCCATCCCGAGCTTGGCCCGTCGTTGGTACAATTGCAGACATTGCCGGTTGAAAAACTGGAAGACTTGGCAGAAGAAATGTTTGACTGGGCTGAGGTCAGCGATTTGACGGAGTGGTTATGACAGCAACGGGTGGAATTCAATTAACATCAGTTGAGAGGCCAGAAACATATCAAAACAAAACTTTAGAGTTTACAATGCGCATCACCCCTGCTCAGGTACAGACCACCAAAAACACGGTAAACCGGGTGCTCGCCGTGCCTAATCGGGTTTGGTTATTCGGGTCACGCACAGATGATAGCCGACGCGGCGGAGATATTGACTTGTATATTGAAACCGATGTAAAACTACCCAACCGTGCCGAAACCATTTGCACACTCTATGGCGAACTGATCATTGCATTGGGTGACCAAAAGTTGGATATAGTGCTAAAAGATGCGCATACTGGCGAATCTCCCATTGTTGAAATTGCGAGACGCACAGGGATTTTGCTATGAGTTTAAACTATTTGCCCGAACACAGGGAAAATGCGCGATTGGCGCTGGAACTTGCAAAAAGGGAAATGGCACATCTTGCTTATACTCATAGTACTTTGTTCTCCCAGACGATCACTTTGGAATGGGTAAAATCATTATCCGAACGTGAAGACCTGTCTGAGAAAATTGATGCTTTTGTGAGCAGGTTTGGTCGGCTGCAAGATCACATCGGAGAAAAACTCATACCTCGATTTGCCGCTTTATTGGGCGAGTCGCCAAAATCTTTATTAGATGTATTGGCATACGCCGAGAAAGTCGGGTGGGTCGACAGCACCGCAAAATTTGTAGGGGCAAGAAAATTAAGGAACTTATTAGTTCACGAATATATGGCGGATGCCGACCTTTTTCTTGAATCACTGCTTGCGGCTAACAATGCAACTCCAATGCTGATGGATGTGGTGAATAAAATAGAAGATCATGCGAAAAGTTTAGGTATATACAGCGTTTTTAATGTTGATTGATTGCTTCTTTTATCGTTGGCGGCAAAGGGTTGCCGCCCTACGGCCCTTATTTACACAGTAGGAGGGGGTTAGGGTATTTCCTGGCGCTAGATTGCATAGCATAAGTATTCCCAACTTCCCCGTCTGCCGTTACAATGTCCCCATGGATCACGACCATAGCTACAAGCTCCTGTTTTCCCACCCCGAGATGGTCGCCGACCTATTGCGCGGTTTTGTGCTAGAGGATTGGGTTAAAGATATCCCAGGAGGAACGCCAAGCACCAGCTTGGCTTTTGGATGGGATGTTCTTTATTGGATATCGCCTAACTCGAACGGCACATTCCCAATTTCCCCGGTGGATTTTGACAATCTAAACGAATTGCAAGAGGTGAAGAGCATGTTGGCAGAACGGGTAATCGAATGGACCGAAGAATGGGAGCAGCAAGGCTTGCAAGAAGGTTTGCAAGAAGGTCGGCAAGAAGAATGTATTTCATTAGTGACGCGGTTATTAATACGAAAGTTTGGCATCCATCCCGAGCTTGGCCCGTCGCTGGTGCAATTGCAAAACTTGCCGGTGGAAAAGCTAGAAGGTCTGACTGAGGCGATTTTTGACTGGGTGGAAGTTAGTGATTTCAACGAGTGGCTAACGCAACAACTTGCTAATTAAGTAAATTTATTGAAACAGCAAAAATTGGCAATGCGTTTAACGGAACGACAAAGAGCTATTATCCGCGAGTCAGGTATGCGCCACTTCGGTGTCGTGCCGCATCTGTTTGGGTCACGGTTGGACGATATCGGGCGGGGCGGCGATATCGACCTTTTTATCCCGGGAGACTGGTCGCCCGAAGAGGCCGTTCCCAGGCGTTTGCGCTTCTGCGCGGAATTGCGCCGTTGCTTGGGCGATCAAAAGATTGATGTGGTGGTGGAAAATCAACTATCTTCTTCAATTCAGAACAAGGCTAAACAGCAAGGAGTGCCGGTATGAGACCCTTAGATGATTTGCTGGACGAATGTGAACTGCATTTCCTAGCCCTTCATGAAGCGATGCTGCGCTGCCCTCAGCCCCTGACGGTAAGCCACTTTGCCACAAGAAACCCGGACTTGATTGCTGCCTTGGATCAATTTGCCTATCGCTTTGCTAAGCTGCAAGACACCATGAGCGTTCAGTTGTTCCGGCGGTTTGCGCTGGATGTACTGCATGAACCCGTCGAGTCGATGCCGGTGATTGATATTTTAAATTTATTGGAGAGATACCGCTACTTGCCGTCTACTTTGCGTTGGCAAGAAATCAGGGAAATCCGCAATCAGATCACCCACGAATATTGCATGGACCACGGCGAACTGATTGAGACGCTGGGCATCGCTTTTGGCATGGTGGCAGAAATGTTTGGAATTGTTACTACACTAAAAAAGGCAGTATCACCGTTGATAAAAACACCTGATTAGTAAATATGATTCAGCTATTCCGCCATCCCGGCATGGATCGCCGGACAAATCGGCAGGATGGCCGATTTGTGCGCCATGCTGGAACGACGACGTTTTGTGTTTAGCTGAATATCCTCCTAATCAGGAGACTTTAAAATAGCCTATTCCCAACTTCCCCGCCAGCAGTTACAATGCCTGCATGGACCACGACCATAGCTACAAGCTCCTGTTTTCCCACCCCGAGATGGTCGCCGACCTGCTGCGCGGTTTTGTGCAAGAGGATTGGGTGAAAGACTTTGATTTTGACAATCTAAACGAATTACAAGAGGTGAGAAGCATGTTGGCAGAACGGGTAATCGAATGGACCGAAGAATGAGAGCAGCAAGGTTTGCAAGAAAGCCGGCAAGAAGAATGTATTTCATTAGTGACGCGATTATTAATACGAAAGTTTGGCATCCATCCCGAACTTGGGCCGTCGCTGGTACAATTGCAGACATTGCCGGTTGAAAAACTGCAAGACTTGGCAGAAGAAATGTTTGACTGGACTGAGGTTAGCGATTTGACGGAGTGGTTAAGACAGCAACGGGTGGAATTCAATTACAGCGTTTTTAATATCGAATAGTTACTTGTTGGGTTATACCATTTTGCAAAGCACAGACACACAGGATAGTTTGAATGAGTGTCCTTTATTATTTTCCTTTGTTAAGTAAAAACGCTGTACATG
>Ga0118677_10014310_pt1 | contig 11231 bp, 12 predicted proteins | sample AliMusrvi5mmetaG_FD_86154 | JGI IMG/M metagenome (GOLD analysis project Ga0118677, IMG submission 86154)
AGTTGAAGTGGATGGAGATAAAGAGCGCGGCGGGGAAGCGGCTGGCGATGGCGGCCCGTTCCTCCAGGGGGACGAAGCGGTCGGTGGTGCGCGTCATCATCACGCGGAACCCCGCCGCGCGCAGCATGTCCCGCGCGCGCAACGCCACGTCGAGCGCGAAGGTTTTCTCGTTCCCAAAGAGGCAGGTGGCCCCGGAGTCGCCCCCGCCGTGGCCGGGGTCCAGGATGATGGTATCCACCTTGGCGGAGTTCTGGATGCGGCTGGGGCGCATCACCGGCTCCAGCAGTTTGGTCAGATCCATTCGGGAAATGCTCGGATGGCCGCCGATGTCCACCACAGGGTAGCTCAGGATGAATTTCAGGTTGTTGAGGTAAAACTCGGCAGAGCCGACCTCGCCGCGCAGGCTGCGCCCGGCCGTGCGCAACGTCAACTGGTTGCCCGTCCGCTGGAGCGCCCCGAGCTGGTAGAATACGCCGATGTTGGCAAGGCTCACATAATCCCGACCATCGTATTTGAGAAGCGTCCACTCGCCCTCGCCGAAAGCGCACAGGGTAAGGAGGACAAAGACCAGGATGGGGGCAAGCCGAGACATGCGTTGCGAAGGGTGCCTTTGCAAGGAGGAAGGCGCAAGGGATTTTTAAGGGGAAAACAAAAACGAGCGCCAGGGAAACCCTGGCGCTCGTGGTGCTAAAGATACGTTATTACCTAAGGACTAACCCTTGAGGCAGTCGTCGATCCAGCCGAGGAGCTGGGCGATGGTTTCCTCGGTTTCGTCGCCCATGTTGGAGAGGCGGAAGGTTTTGCCTTTGATCTTGCCGTAACCGCCGTCGATCAACACGTGGTGGCGCTCCTTGAGTTTCGCCTTCAGGCCGTCCACGTCGATGTCCTTCGTGTTCTTGATGCAGGTGAGCGACTTGGAGCGGGCTCCCTCGGCGGCGAAGAAGTCGAAGCCGTTGGCGACCACCCAGTCGGCCACCATTCCGTTGAGCTTGGCATGCCGGGCGTAGCGGGCTTCCACGCCTTCGGCGAAGATGTCTTCCAGCTTGGACTGGAGGGCGTAAATGTGGCTGATGGAAGGGGTGCTCGGCGTCATGTCGCCTTCCTGGTTCTTTTTGAACTCCAGGAAGTCGAAGTAGTAGCCGCGGTCCTTGAGGGTGGCGGCGCGCGCAAAGGCGCGTTCGGAGCAGGAGAAGAGGGCGAGGCCGGGAGGCAAGGCGAGGGCCTTCTGGCTGCCGGTCAGCAGCACGTCGATGCCCAGTTCATCCATGGGGATCGGCACCACGGAGAAGGAGGAGACGCTGTCGACGATGGAGATCACTTCCGGGTATTTCTTCAAGACGGCGGCCAGCTCTTTGATGGGGCTCAGGACGCCGGTGGAGGTTTCGTTGTGGATGATCGTCACGGCATCGTATTCGCCGGTCGCCAATTTGGCGTCGAGGGCCTCGGGCAGGATCGGCTGGCCCCATTCCACCTGCAAGCCGTCGGCCTGCTTGCCGCAGCGGCGGGAAACGTCCAGCCACTTGTCGGCAAAAGCGCCGTTCATGCAGTTGAGCACCTTTTTGCCCACAACGTTGCGGATCGCGCCTTCCATCACGCCCCAGGAGGAGGAGGTGGAGAGGAAAACGGGCTGTTTGGTGTAGAACAGGGACTGAAGCTGCGGATGGATGGCCGCGTAGAGCTTTTTGAAGTCGTTGCTCCGGTGGCCGATCATCGGCTTGGAGAAAGCCGCTAAGGTTTTTGGCGAAACTTCGATGGGACCCGGGATGAAAAGCTTTGTGTGAGGCATGGTTGGTTGTGAGCTGAGGTAAAGAAAAAGCCTAAACAACGAAAAAGTGAAAAGGAAGCAGGAAAAGTTGGCAGCGCTTCCAATATTCCCTCACCTCTGGTTCAGGCCGTCGCACGGTTGGGGTAACGCGAATCTTTCCTGCAACTCCGCGTAAGATGACACGTCGCTATCCCCCCAACGCGCTTTCCTTTGAGCAAAAGCTTCTCTTTTCGGGAGCCTCCCTGGACATAGATCCTTTGGACCGCGATCCCGATTCCTGGCGCTTTCACCCCCTGGTCAAACGGGCCGCTGTGCTCGGTTTTGTGCTCGGCTTCGCCGGGGCGGTGCTGGTTCAGTCGCTGCGGCACCCGAATGCGGACAGCCTGGCCCAAAATCCCCGGCCCGTCCCCACGCTCTCGACGACGGCAGCGCGTTAGCGATCTTAGCGCGGGCCGATTTTTTCCAGGATGCGGTCTACGTCGATGTATTTTTCCACCATGTCCTGGATGCGGTGGATCTTTTCGTAATCGCCCGGCAGCGTCTTGACGGTCATTGTGTGGATGGCGCTGGCCACGGAGTAGGTGTCCATGGGGCTCGCGATCACGGGCAGGGCCGACTGGGCGATCAGGTTGAGGACCGTCGGGTGGGGGAGGAGGTCGCCGGAGAGGACGAGCCCCGTGAGCCCCTTGCGTTGAGGCTCCAGCAAGGCGGTGGTGGAGAGGGCGGCCAGGATGATGTCTTCGCGGTCGCCCGGGGTGACGACCAGCGTGCCGGGGGTGAACTCTTCCATGACGTGGCTGGAGTTCATCGCGCCGATGATGCTCCGCTCCACTTTCTGGTGGGCTTCGGAGCGGGAGTTGACGAACCTTCCGCGCACCTGTTTGCAGATTTGGTTGAGGGTCGGGTTGGAGAGGATGGGTTCGCGGGGCATGGCCCCCACCATTTCGATGCCGAGCCGCTCCAGGCCGCGCTTGCAGAAGTCTTTGATGAATTCAAACTTCTCCGGCAGGATTTTGTTGATGATGACCCCGGCGATTTCCACGCCTTCCTTGTCAAAGAGTGCCTTGTTGAGGGCCAGTTCGTCGATGGGCCGCCCGATGCCGCCTTTGGTGACCATGATCACCTTGCTGCCCAGCAGCTTGGCCACGCGCGCATTGGAGAGGTCGAATACGGAGCCGACCCCGGCGTGCCCGCTGCCTTCGATGATGCAGAATTCTTTTTCCCAACAGGCGCGGTCAAAGGAGTTCTGCAACCGGCGGATGAGGTGGTCGTTGTTGGCGTTGTCGATGTAGCGCCGGGTAAAATCGGGCTCCACGGCGATGGGGCTCATGTCCTCAATGGGGGTCTGGACGCCGAAGGTTCGGTCGATGAGAAGAGAGTCTTCGTCAATCCGCTTGCCATCCACTTCCTCGAAGCGCTGCCCCACCGGTTTGATGAACCCGATCCGGCCGAGCCGCTTTTTCAAGACGGAAAAAAGGCCAAGGGCGGTGGTGGTTTTCCCGTCGTTTTGTTGGGTGGCGGCGATGAAGAGACGAGGCGTTACGTTATTCACGGCAAAAAGAGACGAGGCGTTAAATTTCGGGTTGATCCCCCTTGCCGTCGGTCGGGTAGAGCTTGCGGTATTCAATGGCCTGCAGGCCCACGATGGCGGCGGCTCCGACGATGGTTTCGACCGTGGCGCCGCGCGAGAGGTCGGCGCAGGGCTTGGAGAGGCCCAGGAGGATTTGCCCGTAGGCTTCGGCTCCGGCAAGGTGTTCCACCAGTTTGGCGGCGATGTTGCCGCTGTTGAGGTCGGGAAAGATCATGACGTTGGCTTGCCCGGCCACCAAACTGCCGGGAGCCTTGATGCGGGCGAGTTCGGGGAGCAGCGCGGTATCGGCTTGCAGTTCGCCGTCGATCTCCATGTCCATTTCCGCGGATTCGGCTTCCTTGCGGGCCTGGGCCGTTGCGGCGGCCATTTTCTCCGCCGAGGCGTGTTTGGAACTTCCCTTGGAGGAGAAGCTCAGAAAGGCCACGCGCGGACGCAGGCCGGTGAGCTGGGCGCAGAGTTTGCCGGTCTGGACGCCGATCTGGGCGAGTTGCGGCACGGTGGGCTCGGGAATAACGCCGCAGTCCGCGAAAAACAGCACACCGTTTTCGCCGAACCGGGATTCTTTGAGGGACATGACCATGCAGCTGGAAATGAACGAGACATCCGGCAGCGGTTTGACGAGCTGGAAGAGGGGGCGCAAGAGCGACCCTGCGTAGCCGCTCACCCCGCCGACCAAGGCGTCCGCCTGGCCGTGCTGGATCATCATGGCGGCGAAATAGTTCGGGTTGATAAGGAACCCTTCCGCCTCGCCCGGGCCGAGGTTGCGGTAACGCTGGAGCCGCGTGAGCCACTGGCAGAACATCGGCAGATCGCTGGCGTTCGCCGGGTCGATCAACCCGATCCGCGAGAGGCCGACGCCTTCGTTCATGGCGATCCGCTCGATCTCCTCGACGTTGCCGAGCAGGATGGGGGCCGCAATTTTGAGTTTTACCATCTCCGCCGCAGCGTGGATGACGCGCGGCTCCGTACCCTCCGGGAAGACGATGCGTTTCGGATGGCGTTGCAACTTCGAGAAGACTGTCTCGATGAATTTCATGCGTCCCCCGAGTATGCCCAACTCCGCACAACCGGCAACCCTAGATTGCGGAAACATCGGGGCATCCTTGCAAAAGCGAATCAGGAGTCCGGCAAATCAGGGGGAGATGGTTGCCGGGACGCAAAAAGGCGCTCTGGCTTTCACCGGAGCGCCTCAAATTTGTTGGGTTGTATAAAACCGGTTAAGCGACGACCGCCACCGGGTCCACGTTCACGCGGCGGCCTTCGCGATCGAAACGCACGGTGCCATCGATCATCGCGAAGATGGTGTAGTCACGGCCGATGCCCACCCCGCGGCCCGGCAGGAACTTCGTCCCGCGCTGGCGCACGATGATGTTGCCGGCAACAACCACCTGGCTGCCGAATTTCTTGACGCCCAAGCGTTTGCTAACGCTGTCGCGCCCGTTCTTAACACTGCCTTGACCTTTCTTGTGAGCCATAAAATGTCGAAAAATTAAGCGTTGATTGCGGTGATTTTGACCTTCGTCAGCTTCTGACGGTGGCCAACGGTGCGGTGATACCCCTTGCGGCGGCGATATTTGAATGCGATCACCTTGTCGCCCTTGGTCTGGGCGATCACTTCCGCCGCGACACTCGCCCCCTTCAGGGCAGCCGCATCGGACTTGATCTCCGCGCCATTGGCGTAGAAGAGCACGTCCGAAAAGCTGGTTTCGGTGCCGGGTTCGACCTCAAGTTTTTCAACTTCGATCACATCGCCCGTGGCGACCTTGTACTGTTTGCCGCCGGTTTTTATAATTGCGTAAGCCATAGTCGTCTCAAAAAGAAAGGCGTGAAACCTGCCACTACTTCCCCTCCTTGACAAGGGCTTTCTCACAAAAGTTTGCGATTTTTATTCGATCCGGCCCCAAAACATGGCAAAAATAGGCCATTCCCCACCATCCATCATGAAAGAAATTTTTCGCCATTCCAACGCAGGTCTGGTTTGCGTTTACCAATCGCTCCTGGAAAGCGCCGGGTTCCAGACTTTCGTCCGCAATGCCGACACCCAACAAGCAATCGTGGGTGGCCTGTTGACGGCTATATTTCCTTTGCCTGATTTCTGGCCGATCCTTTGCGTAGTCAATGACGCCGACTACCCAGCGGCAATGGAACTTTTACAAAACGCCCAAAATACCGGGGCAGAAGCCCAGCAGGAATGGACTTGCCCTCAATGTGGAAATCCGATCCCCGAAAATTTCACCCTCTGCTGGAACTGCGGGCATTCTGTAGATAAAGAGCACGCATGATCCGAGGCGCGGCGGGCGGTGAAGCACAGCTTCACAGAGAAACGCGTTACGAAGTTCAACTGTGTAACGAGAGAAAAAAGTTTGCGATTTTTATTCATCCCCTCGCGCAAACTCCCATGCCTCCGCCTCGATTTGCCGCAAAAACCCCGTGAACGGCACCCGCTCTCCCGCCCGGTTCCTGACTTCGCACACCATGACCGCCTCCGGCGCATCCGGCTCAAGCGGAGCGCCGTACGCATCCCGTAACCCACGCTGGGGCGGAAGATAAACCGTCTCCACCTCCAGCGCCTCCCCGGTTTCGGGATGCGCCGTCTCGAACCAAAACATCTACAAAAGCTTCACCTTCCAGAGTTCGGTGCGCCAGACGCCGCCCTTCCAGCGTTCGGCGCTCCCTGCCACCGTCACGTAGGAACCGATGAGCGCCTCGTAGGCCGCTCGGCTGGGCGCGCTCTGCGGCACATCCACCGCCACGAGCGTCTCCTTTACCAGATACTCGAAGTGCTCCCCGTTGGTGAGCACCTCGCTCACGCTGAAGCTCGAGGGATAACTCCACGCCACCGGCACGATCTCCATTAACTCCGGCTCCGACTCGGCATCGCCAAAACTCACCTCCACCCGCGCCGCCACCGTCCGGCTGAACGCCTCCCGCTTGCTCACCGCGCCCGTCGCGGTGTCGAACCCGTAGAAAAGCCCCGGAAACCGAAACGCATGCTGCTTGTATTGAACGTAGGCCGCCGGAAGCGCGTCCAGGCTGGTGACAATCTGGATGCTCCGCCACTTGTTCACCGCTGTGATCTTCCGATCCACCATCAGAGGCGAATCCGTCGGCAACGGCGCGTCGGCCGCCACCATCCGGCGCGTCACCGTCATCGGCGTGCGCGTCTCGGGTTCCAGCAGATTGCTGGTCAGCACCGGCCATTCCACGGAGACCGTCCGCTTGCGCGCGGTCTGCGCGTCCTTCGGCTCCACCACGCTTTCCAGCACATTCAATCCGCTGTCCGCAGGCGTCCCCGTGGGCACGTCCTGGACCGTGGTCGCCGCCACCGCGCCCCAAGTCGCCGCGCGCAGCATCTCACCGGCCAGCGCCGTTCCCGGCAGCCTGCGGTAGATCCGGCGCATCACCAGTGAACCGTCGCGGTTCACCACCGGCTCCTGCCCGGTCAACCGGTGGTCCCGGCATTTGGGATGGGGCAAACCATACGCCGCATCCACCTCGGAAACCCCGTTCACCGCCGACCCGGCGCGAACAGGCACTTCCTCGATCAACTCAACATCGCAGGCATCCTGCGTGGGAAAACGAAATGGAGGCATTTGTGAAGCCATTGGAATATCTGTTCTATTTAAGATTACCGAAAGTCCGTGCCCATCACCGTGGCCGCCGGGCGTCCGCCCGCCAGCCCCTGCAAAATCCGCCGGGCCGCCGCCGCCTGCCGCTCGATTTCCGAGCGCGCAGCCTCCGGGGTGAAATCCGGGTGTACCGACAGCCGCCGAAGCGCCAGCGGCAGCAACACCGACTCCTCCCAGCCTCCCGGCACCGCAAGCGTCACACCGGGATCATCCACTGCCCCCACATCCGCCGCCGTCACCGCGGGGCATCCCTCCGCGCTCAACGCCCGCACCGCCCCCGGCGCAAGCTCCCACGCTTCCTGCAACGCCCCGTTGATGCATGCCACCACGTCGCCCAGATCGCCCTCCCGCAGCGCCGACTGCCGCAGCGGATTCGTGTTCGACGGGTCGCCCGGATCGAATGCCGTCACGCCGATGTGTTTGGCCAGGCGCAAAGCCAGTTGATGAATCGTCAATGCCATATAAATGAAAGTCCTGTTGATTATTCGCCGCCTTCGCGTTCCGCATGGGTCGGCTCTTTTTCCGAACGCTGCCGTCCACGCCGTTTCCCCGCCGTCGAATCCGGCGCGGGTTCCTTCTTCGCCGCCACCTCCGCGAACACATGCGGCTCGATCTGCTCTTCCGGGAGCAGATTCCCCAGCAGCGGCCAGATGTTGGCGGACTTGTGAATGTCCACCCGCTCCGCCTGGTAATCCTCAATGCGCCGATACGCGCGCACATGCGAACGGGTGGGCCGGTTGTAGCGGAAGGCATACGCCCTGCCGCTCCAGCCCGACTGGACCAGATATTTGTGAAAGGCGCTTTCGCCCAAAATTTCGAGACAGAAAAACATAAGGAAATTGCTGATTGCTAAAGTAAAAAAAATGCCGCCGGGGGGAACCACTGTGCCAGAAAGCCATTGCGGGGCGGGGACATCCCTTCCCCACCCCGCTCTGGTCCCTCTCTACTCACCTCCAAACAAACCATCATAAACCGCGCCACCTGCGCAGCACGCTGCCTCGCGCGGTAGCGCGTACAGCACCCCGCCTCAGGCGGGCGCTGCCTAGTTCATCGGCGCGTTGGCCACGCTCACCGCGTGCTCCACCAACACATAGCCGCGAGGCTGATTGCTTCCGGTCAACCCGGAATCACGCCGCACCTGCTGGCCGTAGATCGACTGGTAAGCCCAGCCCATCCGGTGGCCGTAATCCGAAGTGTTTTGCACCAACTCATGGCGCAGCGAACCGTAGGCGCGCAACCCGGCGCCTGCGCCCATGCACACGCTGTAGCCCACCGGCACACCGTTGCGGTTCGCCTGCAGGATCACCGAGCCCGTCGGATGAACGTCCGTGTTCTTCGCGGCGTCCCAGGTCACCCCGCCCAGCGTGGTCACGCGCGCGCCGCTCGCTGCCGAGCCGAGGCGGTTCGACACCACGATCCGGTTGCCATCGTTCGAGAGCCCCGTGTAGCTGTAGAAGCCCCACTTGCCCTTGTCCGCACCGCTCACGTTCACTACCACGAAGTAATACGTGTTCGCGTCGCTGCTCGTCGCGCTGTCGCTCTCCAGGTAGCGGTATGGCGCGCCGCTGAAGCACTCGAAGAACTTGTTAGCGGTGCCCGAGGCCGCGCGGCCACCGCCTGTCACGGCAATCGCCGTCGTCCCCGCCGCGATGGCGTCGCCGAGCAACGCCTTCGCCAGCAGCGGACTGCCGATCGGACCGGGAGTGTCTGCATCGACCACCTTGTGATGGAGAATCGTCGAGCCGTTCCAGCGGGTGTAGCCGCCGCGGAAGAGCACGTTCTCGTCCCCGCGCGTCCCGGCGCTCTGCTGCGCCTGGAGCCAGCTCGAACTGTTCGCCAGCGGCGCGAGCGAATCCTCCGTCGCCAGGAACAGATACTCGAACACCTTCGAGAAACCCGTCGCCATGATGTTGACCGGGCGCGCGCCGATGGATGTGGCGATGGCGTTCGACTGTGCGATGATGCCCGTGGAAAGCGTGTCGTCCTCGTTCAGATCGTCGCGGGTCGCCTTGTTGTTCGGGCGGATGGTGTTGAGCCCCGCGCCCGATGTGATGAACTTCATCAGCATGTCCCGCTGGCGCTTGCGGCCAAGCCACTTCGCCACGAGCGGCGCGGCGGCGGCCTCGATGCTCCGGCCCGCGGCCAGGAACTCGATGTCCTTCTTGGTCAGCCCCACTGCGTGCCGGATGAAATCCACCTGGCACGAATAGCTCCCGATGGTGAGCGCCTCCTCGTTGCCCTCCAGCACCTCGTCGCCGTGAACACCGTCCCCGCCCAGCGAGGCGATGGTATTGAAGAACACCTTGTCCCCGCCGCCCTTGGTCAGGTCCGTCTTGATCCAGATCGGGCGATCCGAATTCTCGTCCCCTTCCAGCACGGCAAAGAGGTCTTCCTCCTCCACCGCGAGGTCGATGAACCGTGAAAAAAGCTGGCCGACATTACTGGCGACAGCCGCCCGGTATGCTTCCAGACCTGTCGCCGCGATTTGATTTCTTGTAGGCATGTATCCTGTATCTATTTGGTTGTTAAATGCACCGGACGAATGCCCGGCGCGGATTGAAAAATGTAAGACGTCTCGCGCAAAGGGCCGCAAAGGACGCAAGGGTTGGAGGGATGTTGGGACGGCTGCTCAAAATTACGCGCGGTCCTCGCTACGCGCTCTCGTTCCCAACCTCCCGAGTCCGAACGTGCTTGTCTTGGAAACTCCGCTTGCCTCCTCGTTCCCAGGCTCCAGCCTGGGAATGCTCATGTCTTCGAGGCTCCAGCCTCGCCCTCCGTCCTCCTCAATGTTCCACCTTTGTGGTCTTCGCGTCCTTCGCGCGAAATAAATCAGCTCTCCTACCGCTTCAACAACGCCTCAAAAGGCGTCCCGATCTCCCGCATCAAGTCGAGCATCTCCCCGGTCGATTTCGCCCCGGACACCCGCCGCTCCAGTGTCGTCGCGGGCGATTCCACCGGCGCGCCCCCCGTCGGCATCGGCCTCACACTCCGGCGCGGAGCCGCCGCTGGCTTCACCGGCGCAACCGGCGCGTCCGCAACCGCCGCGCGCTTGGAATAGCCCAGCACGCGTGCCATGCGCCGGGCGATTTTGAGTTCCGCCTGGGGATCGCTCGCCAGCGGGCTGTGCGCATCCAGCAAATACGCCATCTCTTCCTGGCACGCCTCATACAACTCCGAGCCTTCCACCAGCGCCTCCGGGAACTCCCGGGCCACCGTCTCGTGCGCCCGCTGATGCTCCGCAGCCTGGGCCGCCTCGTTTGCGGCCGTCGCCGCCGGGTCGGCTTCAGGTTGTGGCGCCCCCGCATCCGTCACGGGTTCATCCTCGACAACGAGAACCTCGCCGACTTCCTCGCCGCCCGCCATCCGGTCGAGCAGCGCGGACTTCTCGCGTTCCCTGCCGTTCCCCACACCCGCGCCGGGTGCGGCCTGCATCGTATCAACGCCCTCCTGGGCCAGTTCGGGTTCCATTGACGCCACCTTTGACAACGCGTGCGAAAATCCGCAAGCCCAGGCAGCGCGAGGCACGTCAAATTTCAGGAATACCTCCCGCCTTTCCTCTTTGACAACCTTGGCAGTAACAGCAATCATTCGAACATTCCCAGTGCATCTTGGAAACGAGGAAAATGGACAACACTCCCCAACGCTTCCCCCCCAGGCGCGTCGCATATTTCCTTTGCGCTCTAAGTACGATACTTTTCCCTATGCACTTTTTTGTGTCATGCGAATTGAGCTGCGCTATTGGAGCTATGGCCGCGACGATAGTCGTTTTCTCGCTCATCCTATGTTTTCTGGCTCCGCGTTCAGACAAACCTCGCTTCGAGCCTGCTGTGTATTCACTCGCGCTATTCGTCCTCCACTCGTTAGCCGTCCACTGAATGCAAACCGATCCTCCCCATTCTCGTTTCCCTCTCGTTCCCAAACTCCATTTGGGAACGCCGTTGTCCCGGCAACTCCATTGCCGGGAGGGCGTTTGGCGCGAACCCAAAGCGCTCTTTCACAGACGCAATAGCTAGGCTCGAAGTCCGCTGTGTTCCGGGTCAAGACAGTCAGTTTGTGCTGCAGCCCAGTCCAACGGGCTGGGTCTGGGGCGCTGAAAAAAGCCCTGGGGAGCAAGACTCCTGCCTTGCGAGTGGGGACGATATGCAAAAAAGAACGCCGGAGCCGCTGGTTTTGCCAACGACTCCGACGTCAAACTCGTTTTTAGGGGAGTTTTTTAGTAGCGACCACCGCGATCACGATCACGGCT
>Ga0118677_10014311_pt1 | contig 11231 bp, 3 predicted proteins | sample AliMusrvi5mmetaG_FD_86154 | JGI IMG/M metagenome (GOLD analysis project Ga0118677, IMG submission 86154)
CTTGCGGCCTCTGGAAGGTGCCGCGTTCCAAACGCTTCATCCAAATTGCCAAGCCGTCCCGATCCCAATGGATCAGCTTGATGCGATCCAGGCGGCGGTTGAGAAACAGAAACAGATCCCCGCAACGGATGTCGCGCAGGAATTCGGACTGCACGATCGCGTGCAGCCCATCAAAGCTCTTTCGCATATCGAGAGGTTTGGCGTACAGGTAGATCTTGGTCTGCCCCAACGGAGGCAGAAGCGACGAAGGCAACATCGCGGACGCCTTTCCTGTCATGATCTCACGATGAGTTCCTGGAAGGCGTCGGGGCGTTCCGCCCGCGTCTGCTGGAGGCACTCGGCGAGACAACGAATCGCGCTCAGGCAGTCGGCCGGCACCGAGACCTCCACCCCGGCATTCCAAGAGAAACGCACCAGGGCCGCGTTCGCGATCCTGCCTGTTGTGGCCACGGGCTTCACGGACGGGCGACTCCGCTGCGGCGGATTGCTGGCCACCGACGTGGACGGCCGGGTCGAGTTCGATCCGACACGCTTCGCCCAGTAGTAGAACGTATGCACCGACACTCGTTCTTGTTCGCAGAATCGGCTGACCGAAAGGCCACTCGCCCGAAACCGCTCGAACCGCACCTCCCACGCCCGCCGCTTCTCAACATCCTGCCGACTCACCATGACTCTCGACTCCGAAGTGTGACTGAACATGACCCATCGGTCCCGTTCAAGACTACACCCCAAAATGCCGCGCGGCCGATCAAATCCCTGGTGGTGCTGGTGACCGCTTACGTTCGTGGTAACGGTGCCCGGACCGGCGAGGTTGACCTGCCCCGAGCCGGTTACCAGGTTGCCTGCCTGCCGTGGGGTAAGCGTACCGCCATTGATGTTCAAGCGGGACGATGTGGTGCTGAGGTTCACGGAATTGGCGTTGAGCGTGCCGCTGCTATTGAGATTGACGGCGTTGGAGTTCTTGACAATGATCGTGCCGGCGGCGTTCCAAGCCGCGCCGTTGTTCACTGTCGCGACCTGGTTGCTCGTGCCGGTGCCAAAGTCCACGTTGCCGGTGTTCCATGTCGAGCCGGAACCGTCCACGGTGATCGTGCTGGCCGAGCCACTGTAGTAGCCGACGTAGCCGGCGCCGCCGTTCATAGTCGCCGTGCCGCCATTGAGCACGCTGAACTGGTTGCCCGCCCCGCGATCGGCGATGTCCCAACTGGAACTCACCGTCAGGGTTGAGCCGCTGACGGTGACCGTGTTGTTCGCTGCCCCGCTGGGATTGCCGGGACCACCGCTCAGGTAGAAGAGATAACCGCCTGTGGTGCCCGGTCTTGCGGTGCAAGTGCCAGTCGCTATTCTTTCTTCCCATTCGTTCCATGATCGCTGTGCGCGGCGGGCTCCTCTTTGACTTCAAGCCATATCGGGTTGCTTTTCAGTGTACCAGTCCATTTTAGCCCAATCTCTCCTCCATTCATGGATTTGTCATCGATCTTGTAAACTGCTTCCAGTTCGTAACGACCGGCGGAATGAGGACGAAACACGATATGAGTTGGATCGGGAAGCGTGTGGTAGACCACTTTAGGGTCCAAAGGCGTTTTCCGCATCGCGCGGTCAACCTGATAACGAAGAGTGGTCTCCATCTCGACACGCAACCGGTGACCCGGCTCAAGTCTATAAGAGTCCTTAGCGAAAACCTTAATTGGATTTATTTCGTCTTTTTGGTAGATGGTGCCTATCTTTTCGGGAAGCTTCGTCCGACCATCAGAATCCAATAACCGTGCGGAAATAGTCGTGTCACAACCTTCGCAGGCTATTTTGTAACGTCCAACGATACCTATTTCCACTTCAACGTTTGGCGCCCTGACCCAAATCGGAACCTTCGCAACTCGCTCAACCTCAAGCGTCAAACGCAACTTTTCTTTAAGCGCGACGGAATTCTTATCGATAGAAATACGCATCCTCAAACCATTGGCGGTTTCTCCCCATTGCGAATCGGGCTTGTCGGCTGGGCCTTTTGGCGAGCCGTCCGCCGCGGCTGAAACTGATTCACGCGATGCGGGCGCTGGTTCTTGGGCTGGCGCACTCGCGATTCCCCAATTCAAGAGTAATATTAATAACAAAGCCATGATTGAATGATACATGGGCACATTCATGTCAATTGAGTTATAAAATCCATTAACGAGCATTAATTAACAACTGCGTCGTACTTAGAAACACGCCCGCTTTCCAACTGTCTCCGTCATATTCGCCGAAAGCATCGCTCGAATACATAATGTTTGGCGAAGAGTCTATATGACCATTGCCATCGTCGCCACCAAAGTCCGCCCCTATCGCATGCATCAACTCGTGCGCGACAACTATTCGGAAGTCGCTGTCGTTGGCATAGGCGCGGAAAGGATCGCCAGTTTGATGTGTGTTTGGTTCGCCGAGGAATGTTAGGCCTGAAAGGACGTCGACCGGAATGATCGCTTGTGTTGAAAGGTCTGCCGCGCTATTAATTGGAGTACCATACGCACCTCGCGTGCAGTTGGTGTATTGAAAGGGATAGTCAACCGCACAGCTTAAGGTATGGGCTGCGGGCACCGATCCCAACTGACCTCTCCTTACACCGGTTAACTGCGCTCCCTCATTAACTGGTGAGATTCCAGTATAAGAAATCCACTCAGCGTCAAGCTTTACGTAGAGTATCTGTCCGGCTGGCGGCTGCTTAACCGCGTTGTTTGGAACCAAAACGATCGCGCTCCCTGGGGCGGCAGTACATGCCTGACCCAACGTGTACACACCTACCGAGGCACCACTAAAGTATGAGTCGCGTCCACCAACCGTGATTACTTCATTTCCAATTTTAATATTCGAAAGAACTTCATCTGGTACCGTGTCGAATGGTATTGTGGCTGAGTCAGTAGGTATAATTCCGCCAGCGACTGTCTTGGCGTCGGGATATGTAGTAGATGCGATGTATTGCTCGTATTGAATCACGTCCCCATCAATTGTAATCCTACCTTCCTTCGGCAAGAAAGCCTTGCTTGTATCATTTAATTGTGTTGTCGATGCATAAATAATCGCAGTTGAAGTGTAATCTACAGGTACCGCTAGTTGAAATGTCTTATTGAAATTGTATGTATCAATTTTAACGGATTTGTTAGTGCTGGGTGTATATCCATCGGTAACCCCTGCAGCATATTGACCGCGACTCACAAGTGGGTGACCGCCGTTATTAACAAATATAGCTCTTTGCTGGACAAAATTATTGGTCCCTACAGATGGCGAATTAAAGTCGATACTATGGTTGGCACCTGTTTCAGATGCGAGGACCTCATGAAAATTGACATTGGCAGCGCTCGCGAAGATGCTGAACGCATTGCCCCCACCATCGGTAATGCTATAGCCCGTCTTATCAACCGCAAAAACATCCTTCACCGTTGGGTCGGTGCGAACATGCGTTGGCTGGCTATCACTACCTTTGACAAAGAACCCGCGATATTCGTCTGAAGCGGGAATAAGGTCGCCATACTCTGCCCCCTTTGCGCCGCCGACATTGGTGTCGCCATCGCGGGATCCATCATTCGTTCCGGCGATCGACTGGGCCTTAGTCTTGTAGAAGCGTTGAGCGACGTACTGGTCTTCCCACTTGTCCGGCAAACCGTCGCCGTCGCTGTCGAGCGGCACGGTCATCTCTGCGAAAATGAGACCGCCCGTAGTCAAAATCTGAACGGTCGTCTTGCCGCCGAAATCGCTTACCATCATCGGCACCGTCACACTGCCAGTCCTTATGCCATCGATTGTCGTATAGGTGACCGTTTGACCATCGAGGGTTTGCGAGCCGGCGCGGTCGAAGGCGTAGTCCGGATCGTTGGCCCCGCTGTTGTAACCGTCCGTTCCACTATTATAACCGGTGGAATTCATGTTGCTGGCGATGCCTTGCCAATGACTTGTGCCCGCAAGGCGGAAGTTGACCGTGTTCCCCACGCTAGGATTGATGTTATTGACGACGACATTCACCGCCTGTTGCTGGCTCGGAGTCAACACGGGCGTATCGCCCCGATAGCCGGGCAGGAAGTTTGCAACGCCATTACCGGGCGAATCGGGATTGCCTGTTTCAAGCTGATCGAGCTTCATGTTGGCGGGCGGCGCAACCGTGAACTTGACCGTGTCGCGTGCTTGCGTTGCGGCAAGCGTACCGAACGGACCGCCAACGAGTGCGTAGGTCACGCTCGCGGCGCCGTAAGTATCTCTTCCATGAACTTTGAGGCTTCGCGCGGCGATCGATGCGCTGTTGATATTGGTCAAGACCGTCTGGCCCGGTCCCGCAAGCACCGAACTATCTTCATTAAGAAGATCGACATTGCCCGAGACGCTGATTGCCAGTTTTACGTCCGAAGTATCGATGCCGGTGAGGTCGATCGCGCGGAGTTCGACGTCGGCCAAGCCGGAGACGAATTTTCCGGCCCGGTTGGGATCGTTTTCAATGGGATCGTCGGTGCCGGTCGTCGGGTCGTCGTTCGTATCGATGCGGTCGTTGTTGTTCGAGTCAGTGTCGATGTCGACCGATACCGCGTTAATGACCCAGTAGGCGTCGTCGTAGTCGCGATCGTTGTTGGTCATATTCGTCAAGTCTTCGAACACGATCAATTTCGTGTCGTCGGAAACGATTCCCGGATAGACGAAAGAGCCATCGGGCTTCTTGTCATAGAGATTGAATTTGCCTGTCGTCAGCTTACCGTCGACGGCCATCTTGAGTTCCTTCACCGTGCCGACCAGGAACGCGTCATGCGTGGTGGGATCAAGTTCCGGCGCACCGTCCTTCGTTGGGAACTTGAGCAATTGCTGCGTCTGCGGCACGGAAACACCGCCCCGAACGGACTTGTAGACCGCTGCCCGCCAGTCCGTGGCAAAGACTTGATCGGTCGGACCGACGAGCGAGGTCGCATTGTCATCAATCGCCGTACCGTCGGCATTCAAATACTTGTAGGTGCGGTAGGCGGCTTCGCCATTGATCGGGCTCGGCACCAACACGGTGTAGATCGGGTCAACCTTGCCCAGCAGGTTCGGGTCGCCCGCCCCAGGCACGACGCTGACAGGGCCGATAAAACACCCTGTGACGTCGAGTGTGCCATCGTAAACCTGCACCGCGCCGCTGTTGTTGCTGACGCCATCGACGGTCAATTTACCTGTGCCAAATTTGTCGATCGCCAAATTTCCGTCAAAATGTCCGCCGAAGAAGTAATCGGCCGAGTTGGTGATCGTCAACTTGGCAGCGTTACTTGCCACGGAGTTGAGGACTTCGTCCCAATACGTATTGTGGGCGTCGCTTTTTGCGGCCGTGAAGAGGCCGGTCAGCGCCAGGTCGTGGCCGTTGAGGTCCAGCACGCCCGGACCGCTGTTCACGTCGCCCAGTTGCAGGGGCCGGTTGGTCGGCAGCGCGGTGTCGGAGCCGAGTTGCACCGCGCCATTGCCGCTGAGGACCGTGCCGCCGGTGTAGGTGTTGTTGCCCGAAAGCTTCCAGGTCGCACTGGCGCTGCCGCCATAGAAAGCCAAGGCGACCGTGCCCGCACCGTCGCGCACATTGCCGGAAAACTCGTGGCTGCCGAAGATGCCTACATTGAGAACAGCGGGCGTTGTCGAGCTATTGGTGATGACGCCGGTGCCTCGCGGCTCGGAGATACTCTGCCCGCCCAGCGCGTCGCCGTTCAGATCGACCGTGCCGCCGGTCATGGTGAAGTTGAAGTCCCCATTCTGGTTCATCTGGTAATAGAAGACACCGTCGCTGTACGGGGCGAACCGGAGCGTGGCCCCGGTGTCGATGGCGTTGATATCGCTCACGGTCGTGTAGAGACCGGAGTTGGTTTCCTTGGCGGCCAGAACGAGGGTGCCGCCGTGAACGCCCGCGGAACCCCAGCCGAGAACATTCACGCCGGAGAGCACGAGCGTGCCGGGGCCGGTCTTGGAGAGCGACTGGTTGTAGTTGTCGTAGCCGCCGTTGAGGGTCAGGCTTGCGGCGCTTTGGGAGACGTCGATTACCGTAGTGCCCGCGATTCCGCCGCCATAGCCGCCGGCGTTGTAACGGCTGGTCGAGACGGCGTCGGTGCCCGTGTACTGGAAGGTGGCGTTGTAGACGGTGATTGTGCCTGTATTTCCCAGGGCACTGGGGCCGCTGTCGGAAAGCGTATTGACACTGAGCGTGCCGCTGCTTACCGTGGTGCCGCCGGTGAAGGTGTTGGCCCCGGAGAGCGCAAACAGCCCCGTACCCGTCTTGACCAGGCTGCCCGTGCCACTGATGACGCCGCCAAAGCCGGTGCTCGTATTGTCCCCGCCGAGCGTAAGGACATTGCCGCCGACGGTCACATAACCACCGCCGGCCAGGGAGCCGATCGTCTCGCTCGACAAAAGGCTCAAGGTTGCGCCGGAGGAACCGTCGAGGCTCACCGCACTGGCGTCGGGGATGGCCGCGCCGCCGGTGACGGCCAGCGTGCCCGCTGAGACGATAGTGCTGCTGGTGTAGGTGTTAGCCCCGGAGAGAGTCAGCGTGTCCGCGGCCAGCTTAGTCACAGTACCGCTGCCGCTGATGGCGCCTGCATAGGTCACGTTGTCCGAGCGATTGAAGCTCAAATTGGCGTTGTCGACAATGTTGCCGGCGATGGAGCCGGTCGTACCGCCGGCACCGACCATAAGCGTGCCGGCGCTGATCGTGGTGCCGCCGGTGAAGGTGTTGGCGCCCGACAAGGTCAGGGTGTCCGCAGCCAGCTTGGACAGGCTGCCACTGCCGCTAATAGAACCAGCGTAGGTGAGGTCGTCCGCGCGATTGAAGCTCAAGTTGGCGTTGTCGACCACGTTGCCGGCAATCGACCCGGTCGTGCCGCCATCGCCGATTTGGAGCGTGCCGCTGCTGATCGTGGTGCCGCCGGTGAAGGTGTTGACGCCCGACAATGTCTGCGTGCCGCTGCCCACCTTGGTCAAACTGCTCGTGCCGCTGATAACGCCCGCATAGGCCGTGTTTGTGCTGTTCGCGCCCACGGTGAGGGTTGAGAAGCCCAGGCTCACGTTGCCGCCGCTCGCGCCGCCGCCAGCCAAGCCGCCGATCGTCTCGCTGGAAAAGAGATTCAAGGCCGCCCCGGACACATTGGCCAAGGTCACGGTGCTCGTATCGGGAATCGCCGCGCCGCCGGAAACGGCCAGTGTGCCGGCGTTGATCGCAGTGCCACCGCCATAGGTGTTTGCGGCGGTGAGGCTCAGCGTGCCCGTGCCCGCTTTGATCAGGCCGCCGCTGCCGGAGATCACCACGGGGATCGTGGTCGTGGTGTAGTTCGTGGAGACGGTGCCTGGCCCGAGGAGGCTCACCTGGCCCGAGCCGGTCACGAGGCTGCCAGCCTGTCGGGCGGAGAGGGTGCCGCCGCTGATATTCAGCCGAGCACCCATGGTGCTGAGGTTCACGGAATTGGCGTTGAGCGTGCCGCTGCTGTTGAGGTTAACGGCGTTGGAGTTCTTGACGGTCACGGTGCCGGCGGCGTTCCAAGCCGCGCCGTTGCTCACCGTCGCGACCTGGTTGCTCGTGCCGGTGCCAAAGTCCACGTTGCCGGTGTTCCACGTTGAGCCGGCACCGTCCACGGTGATCGTACTGGCTGAGCCGCTGTAATAACCGACATAGCCTGCGCCGCTCATGCTCGCCGTACCGCCTGCCAGGACATTGAACTGGTTGCCCACCCCACGGTCGGCGAGATCCCAACTTGAAGCCACCGTCAGCGTCGAACCGCTGCCGCTGACAGTGACCGTGTTGTTCCCTGCCCCGCTGGGATTGCCGGGACCACCGCTCAAGTAGAAGAGATACCCGCTTGCCGTGCCGCCGTTGGCGACCGACAGGCTGTTGTAGCTACCCTGGCGGCCTACGTCGAGCGTGGAGCCCGTGGTGAAGGACGAGCCGGGGCCCGTCACTGTAACGGTATTGTAGTTGGCGCCGCTGGCGTAGCCGATCGTGGCGTTGCCGGTGGCGGTGACCTGACCACCGCCGCTGACGGTGAGCGTGTTGCCGGAAGTGCTGTTGCCCACGGTCAAGGTGCTGCTGGAGGTCCACGAGGATCCCGTGCCGCTGACGACGGCGCTAGCATTAGGGCCATCGATAACACTGACGACACTGGAGAGCTTGCCGCCGCTGGAGATCGCCAGCGTGCCGCCGCTGACGGTAACATTGCCGCCGATCGATGTGCTGCTGTTGCCCGTGAGGGTCAAGACGCCGGTGCCGCTCTTCACGAGGGAGAGGTTGCCCGTGGAACCCTTGCGAAAGATTCCGGCGAAGGTGCTGCTCGTGGAGGCGTTGACCGTCAAGGTGACGGCGGTGCCGCTGCCGTTCTCCACGGCGGCAGTGCTCGTGGCATCCACTGTACTCAGTCCGGCCACGGTGAGCGAGTATCCCGCCAGTCGCAGAATGCCGGTGCTGCCGACGGCGAAGGTCACGGCGTTGGGCGAACTCGCGTTGAGCGCACCTGCACTGCCGACTTGCAGCACGCCCGATCCGCCGATCGCCACCCCGCCGCCAAAGGTGTTGCTGCCCGAGAGGACCAGCGTGCCGCTGCCGCTCTTCGTCAAGCCGCCGGTGCCGGTGATTGTCGAGCTGAGCGTGGTCGTTCCCCCGTCGATTTCGAGGTTCGTGCCGCCGGAGGTCGGCAGGTTGATCGTGCCCGACTGGATGGTAAGATTGCCGCCGGTGACGGTGATCTTGCTCGCCGAGAGGGTGCCCGAGAGGGTCACCGTGCCACCGCTGCCGGTGAAGACCGCCTGCGCGCCGTTGACCCAGGGGCCGTCCTGGCCGGTGACGGGATCGTACCAGAGGTTGCCGCCGCCGGCGGTCCAAGTCCCGCTGCCGCCAAGCCCGGCCCCGTTGCCGACCGAGTTGTTGGCCGCATTGCCGTCCGCATCCCAGTAAAGCGTCAAGGGCGCGACCGGCACGACCCGCACGGCGTCGGCGACCACGTAGCCGTTGGCACTGTCGGAAAGCTTGACCGAGAGATTCCCCGAGGTCGAGCAGAAAGTGCCCAGGTTCTGCCAGGGCTGGTTATCGATGGTTGGCCCGCTGGGGGCGACTTGCTGGTTGATCGGCACGGTGGCCAGGGTATTCGTGCCGTCGAGCACCGTAAAAGGCGCGTTGGAGGCATGGTTACTGTCGGCAGGATAGGTGGCAAGGAGCTGGTAATACCAAAGCGGCGTCAGACCGCTGAAGCTCCAGGTGGCCGTGTTTTGGCCCGTGCCCGCCGGGGCGTAGCGGCAGTCACCCTGGTAGGTGCCCGCACCGCTCCAGCCCAGCCACGCGCTGCCGGTCTCGGCATAGGCCGCGTCGCCGTCGTCGATTACGCTGGGGGTGGTCGTCTGGAGGGGAAGCTGAACAATCCGTACCGCGTCGGCCACCACGTAGCCGTTGGCGTCGTCACTGAGCTGGACAGTCAACTGCCCGCTCGTGGGACGGTAGATGCCCGCGCTCTGCCAGGTGAAGTTATCGAACGCAATGTCGGTGGGTGTAGCCTGCTGGTTGAGCCTCACGGTCGCCAAGGGATTATTGCCGTCGAGGACCGTGAACGGGGCGTTGCTGGCATGACCGCTGTCGCCGTTCCAGGTGGCATAGACCTGGTAGGTTCTGGCGGGGTCCAGTCCGCTGAAACTCCACGTGGCCTTGCTCTGGCCGCTGCCCGCCGGGGCATAACGGCAGTCGCCTGCATAGACGGACGAGCCACTCCAACCCAGCCAACTGTTGCCGCTCTCGGCGTAAACGGCGTCGCCGTTGTCGATCACGCTGAGCGGGGGCGTTGCCGGCGTGACTTCCACGATCCGTACGGCGTCAGCCACAACATAGCCGTTGGCGTCGTCGGAAAGCCGGACAACGAGCTGCCCGCTTGTGGAACAATAGACGCCCGCGCTCTGCCACTGCCAGTTGTCGATCGTCGCGTCGGTGGGCGTGGCCTGCTGGTTGAGGCGCACGGTCGCCAGCGGACTGGCGCCGTCGAGGACCGTGTAGGGGGCGTTGGAAGCATGGCCACTGTCGGCATTCCAGGTGGCGTAGACCTGGTAGGTCTTGGCGGGGTCCAAGCCGTTGAAGGTCCAAGTGCTCGTGTTCTGGCCCGTGCCTGCGGGGGCGTAGCGGCAATCACCCTGGAAGACGGACGAACCGCTCCAGGAGAGCCAGCCCTCGCCAGACTGCGCGAAGCCCACGTCCCCGTCGTCGACCAGGGTGGGCGGCGCGGCGGGCGGCGTGACTTCCACGATCCGTACGGAGTCAGCCACAACGTAGCCGTTGGCGTCGTCGGAAAGCTGGACTGTCAACTGTCCGCTGGCGGCTTGATAGACACCCGCGCTCTGCCACTGCCAGTTATCGAGCGTGATGTCGGTGGGGACGCTCTGCTGGTTGAGCCTGATCGTGGCCAGCGGACTGGCGCCGTCCAGGACGGTGTAGGGGGCGTTGCTGGCATGTCCGCTGTCGGCGTTCCAGGTGGCATAGACCTGGTAGGTCTTGGCGGGGTCGAGGTTGTCGAAGGTCCACGTGGCCTTGTTCTCGCCGGTACCTGCGGGGGCGTAGCGGAGATCGCCCTGGTAGGTGCCTGCGCCAGTCCAACCCAGCCAACTACTGCCGGTTTCGGTGTAGGCCGCATCGGCGTTGTCCACCAAGCTCACTGCGGTGGTCGGGGGCGTGACTTCGGCGGCGCAGAGGGCGTCGGCGACCACATAGCCGTTGGCCAGGTCCGAGAGCGACACGTTCAGGCTGCCCGTACTCGCCTGGAACACGCCCAGGCTCTGCCAGTTCTCGCCATCCAGGGTCGCCTGGTTGGGCGTGGCCTGCTGGTTGATCCTCACGATTACCAAGGGATTATTGTTGCCGTCGGACAGCGCGTAGGGGGCATTACTGGCGTGGCCACTGTCGGCGTTCCAGGTGGCATACAACTGATAGGTTTTGGCGGGGTCCAGTCCGCTGAAGGCCCACGCCGCCGTATTGCTGCCGTCGCCCGCCGCATGATAGCGGAGATTGCCCTGGTGCGCTGCGGCGTTGCTATAGGTCTGCCAGTTGCTGCCGATCTCAGCGTAGGTCGCGTCCTGGTTGTCGATCACCTGGTGCGGCATCAGCGAGAGATCGACCGCGAGCATCTGCCGGGTTTCCAACCCTTCAAAATTTCGCGATCTCGATTGCTGCCGTCGCTGCCGACGCAGTTCGTTCTTCCGCAGTCTGCGGCGAACAAAACCCAACTGAGTTAATGTGCGACTCCACC
>Ga0118677_10014312_pt1 | contig 11230 bp, 7 predicted proteins | sample AliMusrvi5mmetaG_FD_86154 | JGI IMG/M metagenome (GOLD analysis project Ga0118677, IMG submission 86154)
CTCCATAACCGACGAAAGTTAAAAGCCACCACTACGGCGGCAATTAATCCGATTTGGCCGGCATAAAAAACAAACTCCCAGTATTCCCACGCTCCCGAATGCCAAATCGAGTATCCATACGACTCCTTATCCACCCCCCAGAAAGGCACCCCCCCCGGGGTGCCACTGGAGACCCCAAAAAAATTCGGAACAAGTCCATGAATGAGGTAATACCAAGGAAGGGAATCATTCGCGATTTCGAAATAAGTGTACTTCTGACGGGCACTCATCATCCAGTTTTCCGCAACGGGAAAGAATTGCGCCGCACCCGCAAAAATCACGAACAGAAAAACAACACCTACTTTCACCCCTTCTAACAGAACACCTCGAACCGTCTGTATTCCAGACAATTTGGATTCCCCATTTTTCCTCAGGAAATACAGAAACAGCCAGTAGGCTCCCACAAGGTAAGAATTGTACATGACGACCTGAGGGAAGCCCGCCAGGAACGACATCAGCGTCGCCCCTATCAACCCGAGGTAATATCCGGCCGTGAACGGCCTTCCCACAATCCTGTTTACGAACAGAAACTGAAGAGGAAGCCACAAGAAAGCCGTTATGACATTCGCATGAACAATATGCAGCGACATAAACGCGGAAAACACAAACACGATCATTCCCACAATCGCCGCGCCAACCTGCAGTCTCAAATCACGCAGGAACCAATAGGCAAACAACCCGCCCCCGACCAACTGCAAAATCAGATAGACTTGATAGGCGACAACCGAGACATGCCCACCCGGTACAACCAGGGCCAATAGCCATAGCGGCGGATAGAAGGCCGTCAGATTCAGGTTTGTATAAAACGGCAATCCATCCCGCATCCCACTAATCCAGAGAGGGAAGCGACCGGAATGAAGCGCATCAGAAAAATAACTGGCGCTTGGATAGGAATAAAAGAGGAGATCTTCCCAGAGGTAGGTTTTCCCCAACAAAAACTGCCAGTAATAAAAAGCCACAGCGACCAAAAGGGCCAGTCCTGCAAACAGAAAGCTTTTATTTCTCATCATGACATCGCCACCCAAGGAACACGCTACTTGGTTCCCCTCATTTTGATGGGAATTCCCGTATTGCTGACTTCCGCGAACAAACCAAACGGACAAACAACCACGAGAAATATCAACAATTGGAGTGATAGCACAAAGGGGAATTTATTCGCCAAATATGGTGATCGAGCTAAACCCCCACTTTGCGTCAACCAATAAATGATGCCAAACTCAAGGAAAACCCCCAAAAGGGCCCACCGCTTACCCCCGTAGGTATAAGCGTACAAAAAACCCATCATCAAAACCGTCAAAGGGCCGAAAAGGATGACAAGCTTATAATCATTACTTGAGTTCGGCAAAATATTCATCACTGGTATAGAGATTATAAACATGAGCAGAAGATTAATCGGAGATAATCCGCGTCTCCAGAGAATAATTGCAGCTATTCCCCACATGAAAAGCGATAGAATAATGAGAGCCCGTTCTGTTGCGATAACAGAGAACCCGAGCGGCTTAAGAACACAATAGGCGAAAGAATAGGCCGAATGATCCCCCCACCACCCAACTGGCGTCGCGGCAAAATCCTTCAGTGAAACCAAAAAGTTTCGCGCATTCTCCGGACCCCATGCAAAAAGCATGCTGACATTAATCACCAGAAGAGGGAATAAACATTTCCAGCCATGCCGCCAGAATAGGAGCGGCACGAAAATAGCAGGCGTTATCTTGATGTTGATAGCGCAAGCAAGCAACAGAGCCTGAATCCACATTTGTTTTGGTTTTTCAATTAGCCAGTAAAGAAATAGCCAAGAGAGCGCCGCGGAAAATATGTCACAATTCCCTCTCTCAATACTGAAAAAGAAACCATAACTAGACACTGCCATGAAACTCAAGGAGGCAATGATCATATACGGGAACATATCAACACATTGTTCGCCCTGAGGCCCGACAAATTTTCCAATTTTTCCCGCCATTCGCCCTGCCAGAAATATCACGCCGATGTTCGCAAAAAAAAGCAGACTCATTTGCACCGTATACGCGACGGGATACGGCATAAGAAGGTAGGGAAAGTACAATATGAATACCAGTGGAGGATAGACGACCGCCATTTTCACAACGGGTTTCATTTTTTCCGGAATATCGTTCGGTAAATTCCGGTAATCCAACCCTCTGCGCAACAAATCAGCATAAGCACATGCAGCCCAAAAGTCGTGACCCGCAAGTTGACCCGTGGGAAACAATGGCCCAAAATAATAGACAATATTTCCGTTTTGCGGCACAACCCTGGCAGAGATATTATTCCCAACAAATACAACACAAGCAAAAATCCATAAAATACTAACCGCAAATGTGACGCGTTGAGTTAAGCATCGCTGCTCTTTTGACCACCACCCGAACCATGACTTTTCAGTTGTCGCGCCATTTTTTAGAGGAGCTACTTTTTGATTATTCAAGCCCATTACATACCTCCATAAATCAATTCCACCACCAACCCGCGATCACCGAACTAAAAGGCCCATTCTTCTAACGAAGGGCCCTCATGAGTTTTTCCCAGAGCAGAATCTGCATTTTTTTAGGGAGAAGCCGCGCGATGACCGCCATCCCTTTCCCTGATGTTCCAATGATCACGCTCCGGCTACCCCTCCCAATGAATGCAAAGATGACCGAAGCAACCTCCTCAGCGCTCAGCAACTTTCCTGCATCCTCGTTTTTTACGCCGGCCGAGAGCTGAAAATTTGTTGCCGTACCAGACGGCGAGACAGAAATAATCTCTACATGACTGCCCTTTGATCGCATACATTCGCCGGTGATCGCATCCGAAAAACTGAGAAGGCTGGCCTTAGACGCCGCATAGACCGCCATATAGGGTAGCGGCTGATAAGCGGCAGATGATGCTACATTGATGATCGTCTTCGTTTGGGCAGATTGCAAAAACGACTCCAATACGGCACGCGTTGCGAGCATAGGAGCGATGCAGTTTACCTTCATCATTGCCCAAACGTCCTGAGGATTGCTATCCGAGAAACACCCTCTCTTCCCCACCCCGGCATTGTTGACGAGCACGTCAATTTCGCCGGCCCGATCCTGAAGGTACTGAACAACCTGGTTAATCTCAGCGTCAACCGACAGATCCGCCGCATACACTTGCGCGTTCAAGGGGTACGCGGCTTCCTGCGCCATTTGAATATCCCTGTCGATGATTGTTATCTCATATCCGTACGCATACAAAAGCCGACACACGGCTTTCCCAATGCCACTTGCACCTCCGGTGACAACGGCCTGCCTAACCCGGCGCCCCTGTATTCTTTCTTTTTCCTGACAGTGCCAATGCACTGTTTCATAGATGCCTGCGCAATGATCTCTCCTCGGACTATATCCTAGCGACGCAAGCTTTTCACCCGTGGCACACAGCACATCGCTGAACAGGTTTTGCACGGTAATCGGGAAATAATTCCTGAATTTCCTCATGAGAAGAGGAATTCCACAGCCAACTTCGATCATGCCAGCCTTTATGCCGGTCATTTGCCCAATCAACTTAAAAAGAGCCCCAATGGAAATACGAAGACTATCTGTTGCAAAATAGGTTTCCCTGACGCTCGCTGAGTGATGGGCAAGAAATATTAAAGCATCAACCAAGTCATCGACATGAATAAGGGACACATTTCCAGGGAAATTGATCTTTGTAAAAAGTTTTCCATGAATGACCGCCTCTATGAAAACCCGGATATGACTGTCATTTCTCATGCCTGGCCCATAAACCCATGTGGGGCGAACAATGATATAAGGCAACATTGAGCTTTGAAGAATCTCTTCACAAAGCCGCTTCGATCGTCCGTAGTCACTTTGCGGATTGGACAGTGACTCTTCACTGAGCGGACGATTGCAATCGTCATCCACGGCCCGATCCACAGCGCCGATTGAACTAGTAAAAACAAAACGCTTCAGATTGGTTGCTGCCTCAGCAATCGCAACAAGTTCTCTCGTAAAGTCAACATTATCAGCCTGATACGCTACTCCATCACCCAATTTTGACCGGGCTCCCACATGAAAAATATAATGACACCCCTCGATAATGTGACGATGCTCATGGAGGTTCGCATGATCTCCCTTCAAAACTGTTATGCGCGAAAGGAGCGGGGCCGGAATTTTCTTCGGATCGCGAATCAGACAATAGAGCTCTAGGGCTTCGCCCTCATCTTGTTTTTCCAAAAGCTTCTGTACTAATTTGTGTCCAATAAAACCTGTGGCCCCAGTAATGAAGATTTTATTCATTTCGGCCTCCTATATATCACCTCAACGCATGAAGGACTCTTGACCAGCGCGGCGAAAGCCGAGCAGAATAAAACAAGGGGTAAGAGAACAATACCCATGCGTGTCAGGATTTTCGCCCAGACTGGATAAGGCAAATAATCCTCATCCAAACGGTTCTTTTTGGTTCTGTTGTAAAAATAGTTGTAAGAGCGCGAAAGAACATTGAGCCAAGTCTGATACCATCCGAAGACATCATATTCCAAGGAAACCGGGAAGGATCGTAGCGGAACAAACCCCGTCTGCTCCAACGCCCACGCAAGACCGCGAGGTGTAAAATGAATCAAGTGATGCGGCACATCAAGATAGGCCCAAAAGTTATTCCCAAACCGAGCCTGACTACTCTGGATGTTCGGAACACTGATTAAGACTATTCCTCCGGGCTTGAGGAGGCGAAAGAGAAGCTGCAAAGTCTCGCCTGGATGAGGAAAATGCTCCAAAGAATGCCACATCGTGACGATATCAAACGAGTTTGGCTTCAGGAACCCCTGCTCAAGAAGCGCAGGAGTAAAATGTTGCGCAACGAATTTTACATGGTGGGGTGTATCAGCAAACACCGAATTATTTCCATTCGGCTCAATCACCGTAACGTCAAAGCCCCCGCGTGCTGCGAGATTCGCAAACGCACAGCTACCCCCACCAATATCAAGCAACTCGCATTCACGCCCCCTAACACCCTCTATCCGGATACGAGCCACCCGTCGTTGCATGAAAAAGCTCAGCAACGACTGCGCCCAACCAGAAAGACTATGTCTGGGAATATCCGGAGGCAATTTGTAAAGCTCATCAGGAACCTCCGGAGCGGTAAACCCGTTACCACATTTCGAACACAGAAAGACAAAATACGTCCCCTTATCTCGACTATCTCCCGAAGTCGTTAGGTCAGTCTTAATGATACGGTCAGCTGCCCCACATACGGGACAGGATAACGATCCAGCATCATGGTCTATTACTGCTGTGGCCATCATAAAGCTCTTTCAGTCGGCTGCCCAAAGTGCAACGAAGAGGCGTCAGCAGAATAAAGGCCCGGATTGAGCGCGCGTATCTCTGAGGCGATCGCCAACATCTCGTCATAACTGTACTTTTTCAGCACTTTTCCTCTAGATCCGTTAAAAAATAACGCCCTTTTGATCAGCGGTAAATAAAACCGACTCGTAATGGACATCTCGGGGAAGCTTCCATACAAGCAGCCGCCACACGCCGATGTAACAGCACGCACATCCTGGCGAAAACTATCGGAAAAGAACAGGGTCGGGAAGTCCCGATCAAGCGTCGAAACCGTCCTTTCAATGCGATGATCGCAACAAGCCGCTACACAACCATTAGGCATAATAGCAAAGTATAGGTTTGGACTATCACAAACACCTTCATTCCGATCACGCCACCGCACCCGTTCACCACGAATCAAGCGATACATATCCTCCAAGTACTCGTCACTGTCGTATATCAAACAGCCTTCGTCGCGCATTCGGCGAATCTCATCAATTGTTTTTCGCGCCTGCGGATAATGAGATGGCTTAAAGCGACAGGCGTCATCAAACGATCTGAAATTCTGCGGTGTGCGGTGTTCCGTGGTATGCGCGGGCACAACGGACACGTACCAGCCAATGGCTGTGGCAAAACGCACCAGGTCGGGAATGTGCAACATATTTCGAGGAGCCAGCACGCAACCCATAGCGGCAAAGCTGTCCGACGGAAAGATCCGGTTCACCATCTCAAACGCCAAGACCGCCTTATTCCATGTCCCGCCAAACCCGCCGTTAATCTGATCCTGCACGCCAGGGTGAATTGAATCTAAAGAAATCGAAATATCATTGGCGCCAGCCTGGATGCATGCTTTCACAGCACTCTCACTCGCAAGACCATTTGTCTGAATACGAACATGGATACCGCGCTTACTGAACTCTGCCACGATTTCCGGCAAATCTTTACGCACAAAGGGCTCACCACCCGTAAGCAACACAATACCAACGCCTATACGCTCCAGGTTTTCGGCAATCTTCCTGACACCTGCTATCGGCACTTCGGAGGCATCGCTATTCGCGTATATGATGTTACATTGCTCGCACTCGAGGTTGCAGCGTGCGGTAACATAGAATTGAACATACACCGGATGATCACGGGTAAGGATACTGCGCATCAGACGAAACTTGGTGCGGCGCGAAAAGAAGGCACTCATTTTTCATCACCTTTTAGAGGCACTTTTGTACCCCACTGCACGACGTTCCAAGCCAACAGCCTGATGCCGGGCAGATATAGCAGCGCACGATCCAACGCCTGAAGGGGCTGGAACCACCATCCTATCGCACCAGGAGACTCGCGCAGGATAACTTTCCAGTAGCGCTCACGGTTCGGATTCTTTCCATCAATGAAGTAGTATTTAAGAAACAAGAGCAGCGTAGTCAGCCAAAACGAGCGATACTGTAGATCTGGGAAAAAATGCTTTCCACGTCTCAAGTCTTCAAGTCCAAGCGGCATTTCGTCTGGAGTCCGCATATCCGTGGCCTTGCGTCTATACACCTTGATGGCCGGGTTATATTTGAGTGGATCCCAAGCTACAAATACCCCGCCCGGTTTAAGCACTCTGCGCATATTGCCAAGGAAACCCTCCCTGTCGTGAATGTGATGCAATAGGTTCGCGGCATACACGATATCAAAACTCTCCGCCTGAAGGCCGAGATCTTCCCCTGTTGCTACATGGGTCGTAACCACAACCCCATGGCGCCTTGCATTTTCTGCACATATTTCAATCATCTTCGGAGATATATCAACGGCCGTAACTACCGCGCCCAACTTGGCAAAGTAGATGGCCGACTCACCCAATCCTGTTCCGATATCAAGCAGCTTCCGGCCATGAAGACTACCCACTTTTTTTAAGATGAAACGATTTTCCGGTGCCGTCATGGCCTCAAAAGCTGAAATGATTTCAACATCACCCGCGGTCTCGGCAGCCGCCCAGTTATCGTGGAATGTTCGCTCTGAGTCATGCAATGCAGAATTTGCATTCACAGGAAATAGCCCCCCTCGATGTCACGGAAAAGACAGCACATTAAGACTCGTCCTTCCCGTACCAGTGCATGGTCATGAAACTAACCAAATCCGAGAGAAACGTCCCGGTTCGAATCGACGTGACTAATCTTCGGGAAAGGTAACGCGGGTTAAAATAGAATCGACGGTAGAACTTCCGCTGAAAAGACGACACTACATCCCAATCAAGCGAAGGATGCCGATACACGAGGTGAGGCGGCACGTAGGCATTGTATGCCCTGTAGTCAACAGTTGGATACAAAAGATTCATTCGCGAGTACTTCTCGAAAAGCGGCGATCCGGGAAAGGGCATCATAATGCTCGCTTTCGCAAGATCCAAAGGAAGCCTCCGGGCGAAGTCTATTGTTTCCTGCATCGTCTTTTCGGTATCATCAATGAATCCGAAAATGAAAAAGCCAAAGACCTCAATCCCCTCCTTTCTGGCAAGGAGGATAGCAGACTCGATCTGCTCTAGTTTAATTCGCTTTCCAAGATTGTCCAAAACCTTCTGGTTGCCGCTTTCAATGCCGAAGGAGATCCTGTAACACCCTGCGGCTCTCATCTTCTGAAGCAAAGCTTGGGATACACGATCAACACGAATTCCATTAACACAGGACCACGTAACGGGGAGTTTGGCTTCTATCATCCCGTCACAAATCGCCTCCGCACGCTTCATGTCAGAAGTGAACCCATCATCGGCAATATGAAATTCACGAACCCCAAGGTCGGCTAATTGCTTCATCTCGGAAATGACTCGATTGACCGATTTCGGACGAAAGGTCTGACCGTGGACGATTTTATTGCAGATCTGACAATCAAAGGGGCACCCCCGACTGGTTTCAATCCAGACAACCGGATTTCTGCGTGCCTGAAGCCGTGAAATCCGGTACTTTGAAAGATCGTACACCGAGTAATCCGGAACGGGATAGTCGTCAAGATTCTTCAGATAGCAAGCACTCTTCCGGATCTGAACGTTTCCACCCTTGTCCCGAAACGCAACCCCATCAATTGATTCAGGAGGCAATCCCTGGAGAAATTTCATCAACGATAGCTCAGCTTCTCCAATAAAAACGAAATCAAAGCACTCATGCCGCAGGGTTTCCTCAACTAACGAACTGACATGCGGCCCGCCAATTAAAACCTTCGCGTCCGGCAGGAAGGCTTTTACATGTTGCGCAATCTCAATTGCCAAATAGAACGTTGCACTCGTGCAGGTTATCCCGATGCAGGCCGGCTTCAACGATTCGAGACTCTCGTCCAATTGCGACCATGGCTGGTTCACATTTCCTAAAGTGAGATCAATAACTGTGGGCGTGTAGCCACACTGGCGCGCAAGCGAAGCAAGAACTGCGAACGCTAACGAAGGCAGATGGAAGGCCCCGACCTTGACATGAACTGATTCGTAGACTTTTCGCTCGTCAGGAACGATGAAAAGTATATTCCTATTCATCGCAATGTCGGCTTTCTTTGCTATCGGCATTGAAAACGGACTTGACGATATAGAGGGGCCTATTCTTCACTTCCTCAAAAATCCGCCCAATATACTCACCAATGATGCCTAACATGAAAATCTGTATTCCACCCAGAAATATCATCGTCAGAATAACCGCTGTAATCCCTGGAATGGTATAGTTCGTGAAGAGGCGAAGATACAGAATTAGCAATCCGCCAAAGATCCCGAAGACAACCGCTGCAAGCCCCGTGTAGGTCGCAAGGCGAAGCGGCTCATTTGAAAATGAAAATATTGCATCGAGAGCGAACTTCAACATCCTCCTTAACGGATATTTCGTCGTTCCCGCATACCGCTCGTCCCGATGGTAAAATAAAGGCTCGCTGGAAAAACCAACCCAGGGAATCATACCACGAAGAAATCGGTGTTTCTCCCGCATCGACTGCATGGCGACAAGCACTCGCCTGCTGACGAGCCGAAAATCCCCGGTATCCCGCGGAATTTCTATGTCGCACAAGGCATTGAGGACACGATAGAAGACATGAGCCGCTATCTTCTTAAACCAAGTCTCCCTCTTTCGCGTTAGTCTTTTGCCATAAATGATGTCGCCCCCCGAGGCTTTCGCTCTTCGGTACATGTCCTCGATCAGCTCAGGAGGATCTTGCAAATCCGCGTCGATGATGGCAACAAAATCGGCGTCGGCATGGTCGAGCCCAGCCGTCACGGCGATCTGGTGGCCAAAATTCCTACTAAACTCAATGACACGGACAAAAGGAAACTTACCTGCGTAATCAGAGAGCTTTGCGATGGTCGCATCGGTTGAGCCGTCATCAACAAAGATCACGGCGATATCAACATCAACCATCCGGACTCGCAGCCCATTAAGACGGCGCACTAACTCGTCGATACAGTCCGCTTCGTTAAAAAGCGGAATGATTATATTAAGCTTATCCTTAACCAAGGTCATGTCCTATATCCTATCCCTCTTACCAGTATTAAATCCAAGTTGAACGGCCAGCCCCGCTTTTATGTGACACAAAGCAATTCCCGGACAGCCTTTAACCGTTTATGAATCGTTTTAAGTTCAATTAACGCACACCCCTAGCACTGAAACAACCGTAAATAATACTGAAAATCCAACCAGTACAACAACTGCACGCAAGCCATAAATTTTCGCGCCTGCGCGACTTGCCACCGCCAGCGTCAAAGCCACAAGGGCGCCCAGTCCCTGTGTGCCGCCGAAACCTTTCGCCTGCATAGCACCAAGACAGGTCACAAACAGCACAACGGGCAACAACATCGAAACAGGTCGCCGATAGATTCCCGAAATCCAGCCAAATACAACGAACCCCCACAAAGGCAACAAAAACGCAATCCAACACCAGTTCGAATAATGGTAATGTTGCACTAGTAACGGAATGTAATTCGTCATTATATTAAAGCGCGTGCTCCACGGCAATCCTGTGGTTCTCTCTATCATTGGCCTAACGGTATCGTGACTAAGGGGCCACCACGTGGAAACACCAAACATAACTGCAATACCCACGACCAACCCGATGGACGCAGGCCAGGGATATCGAATAAACAGAAACTTTCCAACAACCAGCACAACAATCAGACTAACCAGGAAAGGCGCACCCACATCGAAATTACTCAAGAGCGCCGCCCCGGCCGCAACGCCAGCCGTAATCGACCAGCACCAAGCCACAACACCCTTTGCGTTTTCCGAACGAAGCAATGCCCCAATAGTTAATGTCGCAGCTAACACCGCATCATAACTCGAAGAGGGCTGACCAACGAACGCCACACCCGTTACCGCTGGAATTAAAGCAAAAACAGCATTGGTACGCGGCGAACTGTCTACAGCCTGACATGCCCAAAAGACAACAAAGACGACTAACGCATGGACAATAGAACAACCCAAAGCGATCAGGGCTAAGGCTCCTAGGCCGATCCACACCCAAGGCGAAATCGACGCCTGCGCCGCCACTAATGAAGGCATGCCTTGGCCGGCCAAAACAGTTGCGGTCGCAGCATCTAATGCACGCCCAAGGCGCGCTTCATGAAACTCCGCGAACAATGCCCTTGCTTCGGCGGCATTGTGTGCTTGCACGAAGTCCTGTCCCGCATCCAAAAGCCCGGAAGCCTTGCGATCATAAAGACTAAACCGCGAAATCGGAACCCGCCTTTGCAGTTTAACCTCCCCGGCCTCGATCACCCATATATTCACCATTTTTTCAACAGATTCTTCTTCACCAGCTCCTGTCACCAACGACTTGCGATCTATGGCATCAAATCGCAAGCCATCAGCCGTCCGCTCCACTTCGGCTGCGGATTCGGCGTGACCCGCATTCAATAATGCTCTTGCAGCCCGACTCGCCTCGGCAAGAACAATGTGTCGAATTGCCTTATTAAGCTGCAT
>Ga0118677_10014313_pt1 | contig 11229 bp, 13 predicted proteins | sample AliMusrvi5mmetaG_FD_86154 | JGI IMG/M metagenome (GOLD analysis project Ga0118677, IMG submission 86154)
CGCCAGCAGCCTCGGCGTCTCTTCCCCCAGGTACCACGCCAGCAGCGCCATTAGCCCGTCCACCTCTTCGGCCGGCCTCTTCCAGTTGTCCGACGAAAACGCGTAAGCCGTCAGCATCCCCGCGCCCAGATCCGCCGCCGCTTCCACCACCCGCCGCAGCGCTTCCGCCCCCGCCCGATGTCCCGCCAGCCGGGGCAATCCCCGCCGGTTGGCCCACCGGCCGTTCCCGTCCATGATGACTGCGACATGCAATGGAGTTTGTTTCATAAAGCGTATACGGAAATTTTTTTAGCGGACTCTTCTTAACTCTGCCGTGTAGCCCGGATCAGCGCTTCCATATGCGTCAGATAGCCTTCCAGCGCCGCCCGGCCCTTCTCCGTCAGCCGGTACTCCGACCGCGGCAGACGCCCTTCGAACTTCTTCTCGCACTGCACATACCCGGCGTCTTCCAGCTTCCGCGAATGGACGCTTAGATTCCCGTCCGTCGTCGCCAGAATGCCCTTCAGATCTTTGAACGTCAGGGTCTCATTCACCGACAGCGCACTGACAATCCCCAACCGCAGCCGCTCATGAATAATCCGATCGAGCGACCGCGCCCCCGACCCCGCAGAGACCACCTGCGGACCCGGACTCCCGACACGAACTGAGGCAACTTTAGCCACCGAATTTCCTCGCAATCACCAATCCGAAAATTATATGCAGCCCGCCGAAACCCGCCGCCATCAGCGCATCCGCCCACTCCGCCGGACCCAGCGCCGCCACCGTGCCCACGCCCAGAAAGCAGATCCCCATCAGCGGCACCACACGGACCGAAAACGCCCCGCCCGACGACACGCCCACGCCATACAGCAGCAGCCACAACGGCGGCATCAGTTGCGTCAGCCCCGCCCGGTAAAACGTGAACGTCAGCAGCGCGCCCACGAACACCGCCGGCACCATCGCCAGCACGAATCGCCGGAACGGCTTCGAGAGCAGCGAAGCTCCCCCGCGCAGCGCCTTCCGGTACGAAAACGCCAGCCCGATCGCCAGCGCCAGCAACGCCTCCACGCTCCAGATCCCCAGCCACGCCAGCGGACTCCGGCTCAGATGCGCGGCAAACGCCGCAAACATCGCCGTCGCCCCCATCAGCACCCCGCCCACGCCCGGCACCGCCGTGAAAGAACCGGCATTCTCCATCGCCGAACGAATGAATCGCAGATTGTCCATTGCCTGCGTATGCAGGCCCAAAGCTTCGGGACCGGGTTCTCGAATGGGACGTACCGCCGCCATAGTGCGATTATGGCGCGGGCCGAAGAGCTTTGCAATATAAAGTTGAGGAGGCCTTATCGGGCCAATCGTCGAAAAGCCTTTTCGATGACCGCCGGAGTCCCCTCCGTAATCTTCAGCCCGCCGATTTCCTCTTCGGTAAACCACGCCACCCGGCTCGCATCGTCCGCCGCCGCCAGCGTGCCCCCCGCCGGATGACACAGATAATCCATCAGCACGTAGTGGTATTCCGGCCGTCCCGCATCGTCGTGCATGATGCGCTCGAAAACTTCCAGCAGACAAACCACGCTCACCTCGAGTCCGGTCTCTTCCCGAACCTCCCGGCGCATGGCGTCTTCCAGCCGCTCGCCGGTCTCCACCGCGCCCCCCGGCAGCGACCAGTATCCCTTCAGCGGCTCATGCCCCCGCTCCACCAGCAAAATGCGCGGCCCTTCGACAATCAGCGCTCCCACGCCCAAAACGGGCCTCGGCGGATATTGCCGGGAATCGCTCAATACTGCATGGCGCCTTTGACGCCAAGCCGGATCTTGTAGATGTTCTTCCGCCCGGAAACGTACAGCGTCTCGAAGTCCGCGTCGCCGAACGCGCAGTTCGTGATCGTTTCGCCGGCCAGCAGTTGCCGCACCAGTTTCCCGTCCGCGCCGTACACGCCCAGCCCCTTCGCGCCGACATACAACCGTCCGTTCACATCTGTCCGGATGCCGCCGGGCACGCCTGCGATGTTTTTTACCACGTCCCGCGGATTACTTCCCGCGCCCGAACTCTTATCCAGATCGAACGCCACCACCGCATGACGATCCGAATCGGTCACATAAAGCGTCTTCCCGTCCGCCGAAAGCGCGATGCCGTTCGGCCGCGTCGGCCACTTCGCCAGCGCTTCGATCTCACCCTTGGGCGTGATATGGAAAATCCCGTTGAAATCGAGTTCCCGCGTATCCACCGCGCCCGCGAACGCCGGATCGGTGAAATAAACGTGGCCATCCCGCCGGACCGCGATATCGTTCGGCGAATTCAGTTTCTTCCCCTGAAACCCTTCGCTCAGAACTTCCTGCCTGCCCTTGTTATCGATCCGCACCACCCGCCGTTTCAGCGGTTCGCAAAGATAAAGCCGGCTCTGGACATCGAACGCCAGCCCCTCGGCGCCGTTGTTGTCCTCATCGGTGGGCTGCGGCGGCTTTCCAGGATCCAGCCGGTAAATCTTTTTCTTTAAAGAGTCGGAAAAAACCAGAAATCCGGTCCGCGCCCAGACCATTCCGTCGATAAACTGCAAATTCGTCGCCACCCGCTCCGCCAGCAGATTGTCGAAATCCTGTGCCCGGATGCACCCGGCCAGCAGGCAGAGCAGCGCGGCCTTTTTCACGGCTTCTCGATCTTGATCTCGTTAACCACGCTCTTCACGCCGCTCACCTTCTTCGCGATGCGCTCCGCCTTGTCCTTCTGTTTGGACTCCTGCACTTTGCCCTTCAGCGTGACCACCCCGGCCTTGACATCCACCTCGATGTTGCCGCCCTTCACCAGCGAATCCGCCGCCAGCTTCTGCTTGATGGTGTCGTTGACGAAATCGTCCGTGACGGGCTTCGCGGCGGGAGCCGCCGACAAACTCCCCAGGAAAAATGCAACCGACAGGCCCGCGCGCTTAAGTGTCATCTCTACCGGCCATTGTACGCCAGTCGAGTGAATTGAGAAACGCGCCGTTCTCCCGCCACCGCGATTCCACTTTCACGTGCAGATCGAGATAAATCTTAATCCCGAACAGCGATTCCATCTCTTCCCGCGCCAGCGAGCCGACCTTCTTCAGCATCGCCCCCTTCGCGCCGATCACAATCGCCTTCTGCCCGTCCCGCTCCACGAAAATCGTCGCGTAAATCCGCACAATCGCCGGCGTCTCTTCCCACTTATCGATAATCACCGTCGTCGCGTGCGGAACTTCCTGCCGCGTCGCGATCAGAATCTTCTCGCGAATCAGTTCCGCCGCCAGAAAACGCGCCGGCTGGTCCGTAATATGATCCGGCGGAAAATACTCCGGCCCCTCCGGCAGGCGGTCGATCACGTGCTTCCGCAGCGCCTCGATCCCCTCGTCCTTCAGCGCCGACATCGGCAGCGTTTCCGCGAAACTGTACAGCTTGCCGTACTCGTCCATCAGCGGCAACAGATCGTGCTTCGCCTTCACCGCGTCGATCTTGTTCAGAATCAGAATCACCGGCGGCCCGTCCGCCCGCAGCATGCTCAGCGCGCGCTGGTCTTCTTCGGAAAAGGTCTCCGTCGCGTCCACCACATAGATCAGCAGGTCGCGTTCCTCCAGCGAAGCGCGCACCGCGTCCATCATGCGTTTATTAATGGCCGAATCGGACTTGTGAATACCCGGCGTGTCGACGAAGATCACCTGCGCCTCGTCGGTGGTCATCACGCCCTGAATAGCCGTGCGCGTCGTCTGCGGCTTATCCGCGACGATCGATACCTTCTGCCCCACCAGCGAGTTCAGAAGTGTGGACTTGCCGGCATTAGGCCGGCCGAGAATAGAAACGAAACCGGAGCGATGGATCATTCCTGTTCACCATCCGCGCCATGTCCGTCCGCGTGCGCACCCGCGTGCACAACTCTGCTCAGGCGGACCTGCTCCACCCGCATCTCATCACTTGCCATGACCTCCGCGCGAATGCCTTCCCGCTCGATCGCTTCCCCTGGCCTCGGAACCCGCCCCAGCCACTCCATCACCAGACCTCCGACCGTCGTCGACTCCACTTCCTCTTCGGGTCGAAAGCCCAGCAGATCCTGCACCCGCGACAAATCGAAATTGCCGGAAACCAGAAACCCGCCCTTCCCATCATCGGTCACGTCGCTGTCCGGCTCGTGTTCATCGCGGATCTCGCCGAGAATCACCTCCACCAGATCTTCCATCGTGACCAGCCCCGCCGTGTTCCCGTACTCGTCGATCACGATCACCATGTGCGCGCCTTCCTGCTGCATCTCGCGCATCAGATCGTCCACCGGCTTGGTCTCCGGCACGAACCGGATCGGACGCATCAGTTCGCGCACCGTGCGCGTCGTGCGGCTGCTCTCCGCCACCTCGAACATGTCGCGCACGTGCAGAAAGCCCACCACCTCGTCAATCGACCCCTGCCACACCGGAATACGCGAATACTGCTCGTGCACCACCAGCTCATGCAGAGCCTGCAGCGTCTCGTCCGCCTGAATCGTGACCATATTCGGCCGCGGCGTCATGATCTCCCGGACGGTCTTGTCGCCGAACGCCACCACGCTCTGAATCAGCTTCCGGTCCTCTTCTTCGATCAGCCCCTCTTCAGCGCCCGCCGTGATCAGCGCGTCGATATTCTCCGCCACCGTCGCCACGTCGTCGCCCGGCGCATCCTGCTTCACGATGTCGAGCAGCGAATGCAGAAAGCCCAGCCCCAGCACCAGCGGCCGCACAATCAGCGCGCTCGCGTTGTAGAACGGCAGCAGGGAGTGCAGCCACTGCCCCGTCGTCCGCCGGAACAGCAACTGCGGCACCAGATACGCGCAGAGCAGCATCGCCAGCCAGGACGCCGCAATCGCCTCCAGCAGCTCCGGCACCTTCATCGGTTCGCCGTCGATAAACTGCGCCAGCACCAGCACGCCAAAAGCCACCAGACACGAATGCTTCCACAGCGAGAAACTCAACGAGCCCTCTTCCGAACGCAGCCCCAGCCGCGGCTCGAACTCGCTCTTGAAGTACTGCAGCGCGGGCAGTTCGCGCGTGCGGAGCCGCATTCCTTCCAGATAAAACGTCTGGATCGCCGTGAACAGAATCACCAGCACGAACAGCAGCAATAAAACGCCGATGATCATGCCGTCCGCTCAATCAGGCCGCTCGCAAGCCCCAGCTTCTTCCGCCAGCGCCGCTCCGCCCGGTCCATCTCGCCCGCATCCGTTTCGTGGTCCAGCCCCGTCAGATGCAGCACGCCATGCAGCATCAGCACGCGCAGCTCGTCTTCCACCGAATGGCCGAACGCCTTCGCCTGTGCGCGCGCCCGCCCCAGTGAAATCGCGATATCTCCCAGGTAACCGTCTTCGCCCGGAAATGACAGGACGTCGGTCGCATAGTCCTTGCCCCGGAACTCCCGGTTCAGACGCTGCAACTCCGCGTCGCCGGTCACCAGACAGTGAAATTCCTTCCGCTTCGCGACGCGTTCACGGAGCGCCTCCGCGAAGGCGTCGAGTGCGGCAAGGTCGAGGTTGGCCGGCTTCCGCCGGAAAGTTAATAGTGGATCAGAGTTCATTTGTGGCCGGCAAAAATACTGCCGGCTCGGGCTTCGTTTGCGGCGTCGGGACGGGGTCCGCCGCGGGAGGCTCGGCCAGTTTCAGCGACAGCTGGCGTCCCGCTATCCCTTCATTGTACTTCTCGTAAGCGCGGACAATACGCTGCACCAGGCTGTGCCGCACCACGTCCCGCTCGTCGAAATGCACGAAGGATATCCCCTCCACGCCCCGCAGCACCTCGGTCGCTTCCAGCAACCCGCTGCGTTTGTTGCTCGGCAGATCCATCTGCGTCAGATCGCCGGTCACCACCATCTTGGAATTGAAGCCCTGGCGCGTCAGCACCATCTTCATCTGCTCCGTCGTGGTGTTCTGGGCCTCGTCGAGAATAATGAAACTGTCGTTCAGCGTGCGTCCCCGCATGAACGCAAGCGGCGCCACTTCAATCGACAACCGCTCGATCAGCTTCTCCACCTTCTCGGCTTCCAGCATGTCGTACAAAGCGTCGTAAAGTGGCCGCAGATACGGATCCACCTTCTCCTGCAGCGTGCCGGGCAAAAACCCCAGCCGTTCGCCCGCTTCCACCGCCGGACGCGTCAGAATAATCCGGCTCACCCGCTTGCTCACCAGCGCCTGAATCGCCATCGCGACCGCCAGATACGTTTTCCCCGTGCCCGCCGGCCCAATGCCGAACGTCAGATCGTTCCGCTCGATCGCTTCCAGATACCGCCGCTGCGTCACCGTCTTCGGCGCCAGCAGCTTCTTGCCGAAACTCCGCTGCTTCCCGCTGTTGACCAGATTTCGCAGCGTTACCTCGGGATCGGCGGTCACCACCCGAAGCAGGCTGTTCAGGTCTCCGTTCTTAAAGACCTGACCCTCCCGGACCAGCGCGAAGTAATCTTCAAAGATCTGCTCCGCCCTCGCCACGGGACCGGGTTCGCCCTCGATTTCAATAACGTCGTCTCCCAGACGCGTCGTGACGTTCAGCCCCGCTTCGATAAGCCGGAGATTTTCGTCCTTCGTTCCAAACAGTCCTTCAATGCCACGGCTGACCTGTACGCTTGATTTCATTGAGGTGAAGGTAGATCGAAAACAGCAGGGAATGAGGCGGTGCTTTGCGGAATGACGTGAGCCCCTTTGAAGGGGTTGGACAAGACCATCCGTTCGGAGTATAACACCGGCCGCCGGAACATCTATGCGGAAACAGCCAGTTTGGCCGCGCTGATCGCCTGCCCCACATGACGCTGCCCGTGCTCCGCGATGTGGATCGCGAGGCCTGCCGCCGTGACGCGCAGCCGCTGCCGCCCCACCTCGCGCACCGCGCCGAAATCCGCCGGATCCAGTTCCCGGACCAGCGCCTCATACCACTGGAAAGCCGCCTCGATCTCCGCCAGCAGTTGGTCCGCGGATTCCCCGCCGGCGTTCTCCATCGGAATCGCCCAGAGCTGTTCCTCGGAAAGCTGACCGCCCGCCAGATACGTACACAACCGCCGTGTGCTGCCCGCCAGATGTTTTGCGTGAAATCCCGCCGAAGTCATCCCGAACGGCGTCGCCCACACCTGCGCCGAGTTCAGCGGCCGCAGCGCAAACTCGATATCTTCCCGAATCTGCGCGCTGGCCCGGAGGAGATGGCCCGTGACCGGATGCAGGTCAGGCAGCACTCCCCTCAGCCAGGGCTCAGTCATTAAGCTCAATCATTAAGCTTTGGTGTCAATGATGAACGTCGGAGCAATCCCCGAAGCCGGCGAGTAAGTCCCCGCGCCTTCCGAAGACACATAGCTCGAACAGCTCGCCACTTTACCCAGATAAGCCTGCGGCTGCACATCCACCTGCATCTCTTTGAATTCCAGATGCCCGTAACTCATCAGCGGAAACAGCGTGCGCGTCGGCACCACGCGCTCCTGCACCACGTACGGCGCTCTCTGAGCCTCGCGAATCGCCCGCGCCCAAGCCCCGTCGTCATGCTCGAAACCGACAAAACTGTGCAGGTCCGTATACTCATCGTTCGGACGCAGCACCAGCTTTTCCCGGTTCTGCTTAATGAATTCGAGCAAGTCCACGGTTTCTTCCTGATAAGTGGCCTTACCCGCTTTCACTACCCGCGTCCACGGCACATGCTCTTTAATCGCCTTGCGCTCATGCAGCGGGAACCGAGCCACCAGCGCGTCTTCCGTAAGCAGCGCGAACATCGCCTTCTTATGCGAAAGCTCCGACCGGAAGCTGTTCACGATGCAGACATTGTGATCCTGATAAGCCTGCACCAGCGGATGATTCAGCGTAAAGCGCAGCAAGAACTCCTGCGCGCTGATACGCCGGTAAATCAGATCGATATCGAACCCGTTCGCGCGCAGCACGCCGTTCTTATATTCCAGCTGATCGGGCGCAATCAGTTCCGTCTGAAAACCTTCCGCCCGGAAATACTCGCGGAAAATCTCATACTCACTGCGGCCAGTCGCGCTCCGGAACTCGAGAATGCCGATATTGGGATTTCTTCCCTGACCCGCCGCGCCCGCGCCCTTGCCAACGCCGAACATCTTATAAGCCTTCAGCAGCGCACTCAGGAACGGCTTCTTCCCGCCCACCCGCGTCAGGTTATAACGGCGCCGGAATTCCTTCACCGGCGGACAGTCGTAAAACAGATCCGACAGACCCTCCGCGTACGCGGCTCCCGAAAGAGCGTCCGCGTTATACTGCAGGACATGCAGCGAGCCGTTCTGAATCTGCAGATCGAGTTGGGCCGATACCTCGGACATCTCGTATCCAGGATCGATCGCGGCCAGCATTTTCTCGGCGGGAAACAGCTGCATGCGGGACAGCAACTGAGGAGAGGCCAAAGCAAGCCGCAGCATTCGATCCACGGCTGAAACCAGAGCTTCGCCGGTTTTGACCAGATTGTCGTACTGCTTCTGGGTGACAAAATTCGGCCGTAAGAAGGGACAGAGAAGTCGGCCGCCGGCGGATAGCTGCCGCGCCTCCATCTCGTCCTGTAAATTTTTGACCCACCGCAGGTCGCGGTAAGGCTCGGATTCGAGGATCCGATGATACCGGGCGATCGCCTCGTCCAACTGCGTCATTTTTCGGGGGTACCGTCTCTGCAACGCAGTATGACACAAAAAATTGACGTTTGTGTAACCGCGTACCCTCTCTTCGCCTGTAAACACCTGATAACAATCCAAATAATTTATGCGGAGTGGCCTCCCGCCCGTGTCATAATTACCACGCCTGCGGGAAAACGGCGCCTCGGGAGGTAACATCTCCAGTTTGCGCACCCTCCGCCCCCGCGGACGGTCCGCCTCTCCCCGAATCGGGTTGAACGACGCCGGAAGTCCTTTCGGTAGAATTAGGATTCACAAGGCTTTTCCATGACGCAAAAGCGCAAGAGCCGCCTAACTCGGCGCCAGATATCGGACGAACCACCCGTCCAGCCGGGTTCGGCGGCTGAACTTGCGCGCACTCCTCAAAAGCGCAAGAGCCGCCTAACCGGGCCCCAAGCATCGGCCGAACTATCCGTTCAGCCGGGTTCGGCGGCTGAACTTGCGCGCACTCCTCAAAAGCGCAAGAGCCGCCTAACCCGGCCCCAAACATCGGCCGAACAACCCGTTCAGCCGGGTTCGGCGGCTGAACTCGCGCCGACTCCTCAAAAGCACACCGAAGTTGTGGCCATCTACCCCGGCTCTTTCGACCCCATCACCACCGGCCACCTCGACGTGATCGAGCGCGGCTCCCGCCTCTTCGACCGCCTCATCGTCTCCGTCCTCCACAACGGCTCCAAATCGCCCCTCTTCAGCGTCCCCGAACGTATCGAAATGCTCACCGAGGCCGTCGCCCCCTTCCCCAACGTGGAAGTCGACTGCTTCGGCGGCCTCCTCGCCGACTACGCCCTCAGCAAAGACGCCCGCGTCATCCTGCGCGGCATCCGCGCCATCTCCGATTATGAGAACGAACTGCAGATGGCCCTCATGAACCGCCGCCTGCAGCCCGGCCTCGAAACCGTTTTCCTCCTCGCCGGAGAAGCCTTCTCCTTCATCAGCTCACGCCTGGTCAAGGAAGTCATCTCCCTCGGCGGAAATATTGGCGGCCTCGTGCCGCCACTTGTAGAACAAAGACTGCGTGAGCGATTGCGGGCGCCCCTCGCCTCCTCGCAGGCGCAGTAACATCCCACGAAAAGACATTTACTTATGAGCACAGCATCACCGACCGCCCCTCCCATCCAGATGGCCGATCGCATCTCCGCGATCAGCGTTTCCTCCACCATGAAGGTCATGGCCGACGCCGATAAACTGCGCCGCGAAGGCGTCGACGTCGTCGATTTCAGCGCCGGCGAGCCCGATTTCCCCACGCCCGACAACATCAAACAGGCCGCCATCCGCGCCATCGACGGCAATTTCACCAAGTTCACCCCGGCACCCGGCACCCTCGAAACCAAACAGGCCGTCGTGGAGCGCCACAAAGCCGAATTCGGCACCGATTACAAACCGTCGGAATGTATCATCACCGTCGGCGGCAAGCACGTCCTCTTCAACTACACCCAGGCCCTCGTCAACCCCGGCGACGAAGTCATCATCCCCGTGCCCTACTGGGTCACCTACAAAGACATCGTGAATTACGCCGGCGGCAAGTGCGTCTTCGTCGAAACGGACGAGAAGGAAGGCTTCCTCCTCACCGCCGACATGATCGAAAAGAACATCACGCCCAAAACCCGCATCGTGATCATCAACTCGCCCAGCAATCCTTCGGGCGCCGTCATGACGGACGAGGAATTCGAAAAGCTCTATCACATCACGGCGAAACGCGGCATCTTCCTGCTCACTGACGAGTGCTACTCGCACTTCCTCTATGACGGCAAGCCCTGGTCCGTCGCCTCCCTCGCCAACTCGAAACCCACCGTCCTCGTGGCCGGAACCGTTTCGAAGACCTACGCCATGACCGGCTGGCGCATCGGCTACGGCCTCGCCCCCGAAGCCATCATCGGCGCCATGACCAAGCTGCAGAGCCACTCCACCTCCAACCCGACCTCGATCGCCCAGAAAGCCGCCGTCGAAGCCCTCCGCGGCTCGCAGGATTCCATCCCCGGCATGCTCGCCGAATACCGCAAACGCCGCGACTTCGTCATCCCCCGCCTCCGCCAGATCCCCGGCGTCGAATGCTCCATGCCCGCCGGAGCCTTCTATGCCTACCCGAACCTGCGCGGCGCGCTCACCCGCGGCGGCATCGCGACGCCCCTCGAATTCGCCGACCGCCTGCTCAAAGAGGCCAGCGTCGCCGTCGTTCCCGGCGAAGCCTTCGGCACGAATGACCACGTCCGCATCTCCTACGCCACCTCCATGCACGAACTCGAGCGCGGTCTCGACCGCATTCACAAATTCGTGGAGACACTCGGTTGATTCTGCCCACGCGCCTCGTCCCCACACCTCACTACCGGGTGTGGGGCACGGCGCAAACGGAACCCTGGCACCCCAATCCGGAACGCCGCGAAATCGGAGAAATCTGGTTCGCGGCTTCCCCCAACATCCCCCTGCTCGTTAAGCTTTTGTTCACCTCCGGCCCGCTGTCCGTCCAGGTCCATCCCGAAGACGACTACGCCCGTCTCCACGAAAACTCCGCCGGCAAGACCGAGATCCCGGTGCGCAATTACCACATTCCGCTCATTATCTATTCCCCGGCGCATATCAAGCCTGCCAGGGTGGACACGCCAAAACGGCTAATCCAGTCCGAAGCGCCCTTCCA
>Ga0118677_10014314_pt1 | contig 11228 bp, 7 predicted proteins | sample AliMusrvi5mmetaG_FD_86154 | JGI IMG/M metagenome (GOLD analysis project Ga0118677, IMG submission 86154)
TGACTCCCCGACTCTTGCATAGCGGCAAACAGAATCCGGAATTCTACCGGCAGATGTGGTCGGTGCTTGGTGCGGGCAAAGTGTGGCGTGGCCGCATAGTTAATAAACGTAAAGATGGCACTCTGATCGACGAAGAGGCATGCATCTCTCCTGTATTTGATGCTTCCGGCAAGATCGTCAATTACGTCGGAGTCAAACGTGACGTGTCCCGTGAACTCCAGCTTGAACAACAGTTCTTTCAAATGCAGAAGATGGAGGCGATTGGCCGGCTGGCCGGTGGCGTCGCTCATGATTTCAACAATCTTCTGGCCGTCATACTGATGAACGCATCGGAATTGAGAACCGATAGCAACGCTTCTCCTGTCCAGGCCAATGGGCTAAACGAAATTATTTTGGCCGCCGAGCGTGGAGCCAACCTCACCCGGCAGATGCTGGCATTCAGCCACCGCCAGGTCATGCAAATGGTTGAATTATCCATGAACGAGGTGGTCGTTAATATCACCAAAATGCTCCAGCGGCTCATCGGTGAAGATATCACCCTCCACACCCATTTGTCGCCTGGTGAGATGATAGTGCAGGGTGATGCCGGAATGCTCGAGCAGGTATTACTGAATCTGGCTGTAAATGCCCGCGATGCCATGCCTGAAGGCGGCCAACTTTTTATTGAGTTGGATTGCATCGCGGTAGACGAACTCTCTTTCGCCGCTCATAAGGCCACGGCTGGTGAATTTATCCGTCTGACTGTTCGCGACACAGGTTGTGGTATCGCCCCTGAACATTTGTCACATATTTTTGAACCGTTTTTTACAACCAAGGATATGGGAAAAGGAACCGGGCTGGGTCTTTCCACCGTGCATGGCATTGTGGAACAACATCATGGCTGGGTTGAAGTGGAAAGCCAGGTAGGGCAGGGAACAACATTTCGTGTTCTTTTGCCGCGTTTGCTGGGGGCTCAGAAACTTAAGGATAAAAGCCAGTCCGGGGTGAACGTTCACGGCGGCAGTGAAACGATTCTTTTGGTGGAGGACGAACATTCGTTAAGGATGCTGGCACTGCGTATTTTGCAGCAATATGGTTACCGGGTTCTTGAAGCGCCTCATGGTAATGAGGCGTTAGAGTTATGGCATCAGCACCATCGTGAGGTGGACTTACTGTTAACGGATGTGGTCATGCCTGGAGGCATTTCCGGCGGAAAACTGGCCGAACAGATGCTTGCCGATAAGCCTGAACTGAAGGTGGTTTTCATGAGTGGGTATCCTGGTGAAATGTCGGAACGGGGATTGCACCTGGATGGCGGTCCTAAATTTTTGCAAAAACCATTTGCCCCCTCCAAACTTGCCCAGACAGTAAGAGAATGCCTTGATGCAGTATGAAATGTTGATCACGTATGACCCCTGATAAACAGAATCATCCAACGCCACGCAAATCAGATGTCCTCGCTCTGACTCTTGCCTCTCTGGTTTCAGGAACGGGTATTCTGACATTTTGGGGTTGGATCATGAGATATCCCAGGCTGACTGATTTCGGGACGGGTATGATCCCCATGGCTCCGAGCACGGCCTTGCTTTTTTTGCTTTTTGGGCTGGCGGTTATGTTACGGGTAAAGCAGCCATTGAATCGCCTCTCTTTTAGAACGGGCATGGCTGTGGGTTGCGGGGGGGTATTGGTGGCATCCGGCCTGTTCGTACTGGCCTGCATGGACATTCACTGGGATGTTGAGCACCTGGGTTTTGATATTTCCGACACCGTGGGCAGATCGCCCATAGGTCACATGTCAACGGTGACCGCTATAGGTTTTATACTCGCCGGCCTTTCATTTATTGCGACGCTTACATCCGCCAAAACATGGTCCCGGCGAATTGTCTTGGCGTTGGGGATTGCGGGACTTTTGCTGGGAATGAGCCTGGTATTCCTGCTTGCATACCTTTTTGGCAAACCTCTGCTCTATGGGGGGAAACTCATCCCGCCTGCATTCAATACGCTTCTGGCTTTTGCAATGTTAAGCTTTTCACTTCTGATCTCGGCCTGGAATTCACCGGGTATTCAGGGCCGGAGGACGGAAGGGGCGCCTGAGTCACTGTATCTACTGCTTTCGATTTTCATCCTTCTGTCCGCCGGTATCATTAACCTGGGTACCATGATGGGCTTTCTAATGTTCGGGGCCGGCATTTCCATGGGACTCATCTTATGGCGGCAACGCATCCGGTTCAACCTGGAACGAGCGGAGGGGATGGAAGCGTTGCGGCAGAACGAAGAAAAATTCCGCGCTATCGCCAATTATACAGTGGACTGGGAGTCCTGGTTCGGGCTGGATGGAAAATATCTCTGGGTGAATCCTGCTGTGGAACGGATTACTGGTTATTCGGCAGAAGAAATTCTGGCCATGCCGGACTTTGTCCCGATCCTTATCGCCGCGGAAGACCGGGCCATGTTTACTGAGCGATTTCAGGACGCACTCAAAGGTGAACGGGGGGAAGATTTCGATTTCCGGTATCTGCACAAGAATGGCTCCAAGTATTGGCTGAGCGCTTCCTGGCAACCGATTTTCGACACGAATGGACGTCCCTTGGGCGTCCGCGCCAGTGGACGTGATATCACCAAACGTAAACTCACCGAGGAGGCGCTGAGAGAAAGTGAGAGCCGGTTCCATTCCCTGTTTATTCACATGACCGAGGGAGTCGCCCTGCACGAAATGGTTTATGCTGAGGATGGCAAACCCATCGATTACCGGATCATCGACGTCAATCCTGCCTATGAGTTACACACAGGGATCAAGGCGGAAGATGCCCGTGGACGCCTTGCTTCGCAGGTCTATCATATGGCTGCCGCTCCTTTTCTGGAACAGTATGCGAGCGTGGCTCGATCCGGAGCCCCTTACTTGTTCGAAAATGAAGTTCCCTTGCTCAATAGAATTTTTTCGGTTTCGGCCTACTCACCCAAACAGGGGTGGTTTGCCACGGTATTTACCGATATCACTCAGCGTGTGAAGACCGAGGCATCTCATGCCCGGTTGGTAACGGCAGTGGAGCAGGCCGCCGAGACGATTGTCATCACTGATGCCGAAGGTAAAATCCTATATGCCAATCCAGCGTTCGAGAAAACGACTGGCTATTCGCGTGAAGAGTCTCTTGGGCAGAACCCAAGGATTCTCAAAAGTGGAAAGCATGATGCCGCGTTTTACCAACAGATGTGGGAAGTTCTGTCATCTGGAAAAGTCTGGACCGGCCGTATCGTCAATAAACGGAAAGATGGCGTTTTGTATGAGGAGAATGCCAGCATCTCGCCTGTATTTGATGCGACTGGAAAAATTATTAATTTTGTTGCCGTTAAGCGTGATATCACCCGCGAGGTTCAGCTTGAACAGCAGTTTCTTCAGGTTCAGAAAATGGAAGCCATCGGACGGTTGGCCGGCGGCGTGGCACATGACTTCAATAATCTCTTGTCGGTGATCTTAATGAATGCGTCAGAGATGAGTGCCGATAAAGCAATCACCCCTGCTCATGCCACTGACCGTGGGGCCAATCTCACCCGGCAGATGCTGGCGTTCAGTCATCGTCAGGTGATGCAATTGGTCGCATTGTCACTTAACAGCGTGGTTGAGAGTGTCACCAAGATGTTGCAGCGACTTATCGGGGAGGACATCACTTTACTACACCGCCTGTCGGCTGACGACGCGGTTATACAGGGGGATGCCGGGATGATCGAGCAAGTACTCCTGAACTTGGTGGTAAATGCCCGAGACGCCATGCCTGAAGGAGGACAAATTACCATAGAACTGGGACACATCGCCGTGGATGAATCCACAGCCAGTATCCACAATTCCAAGGCTGGTGACTTCGTTCGCCTGACAATCAGGGATACCGGATGCGGTATCCCTCCCGAAAACCTGACACATATTTTTGAGCCGTTCTATACTACCAAAGGTCCGGCCAAAGGCACCGGTTTGGGGCTTGCCACGGTACATGGCATCGTTGAGCAGCATCATGGGTGGGTTGAGGTAGAAAGCGTTTTAGGGCAGGGGACGGCGTTTCATGTTCTCCTGCCGCGACTATCGACCAATCCAGAGGTAGTTTCCAAAAATGAGGCAGGTGGGCGCGTTCATGGCGGAAACGGCACCATCTTGCTGGTTGAGGATGAGCAGGCGTTACGAATGCTGGCGGTTCGAGTTCTAAAACAACATGGTTACCGGGTATTTGAAGCGCCTCAAGGCAACGAAGCCTTGGAACTATGGCAGCAGCACAAAAACGAGGTGGACCTCCTATTGACCGATGTCATCATGCCTGGCGGTATCTCCGGTGGAAAACTGGCCGAACAGTTACTTGCGGAAAAGCCGGGACTGAAGGTGGTGTTCATGAGTGGTTATCCCGGCGATATGAGCGAGCGGGGGCTGAACCTGCATGATGGTCATAAGTTCCTGCAGAAACCATTTCTCCCCGCCAAACTTGTTCAGACGGTTCAGGACAGTCTGAGCAGGGTTTGACGCTTATTTCACTGCGCTGAAATTACCGGAATAGGTACCAGTGCCCGACGTTGTAGTCAGCGTGCCCTGGATGGACCCAGCGATACTGTTATTGACCACGGTTCCCAAGAATTGAATATCACCAGTTCCGTTAGTTGCAGTAACTGAGGCAACAAGCAAAAAGTTATTTCCTGAAAGCTTGCCTTGGAGATGTTTGCCCTCGTAAAGGGCATCGCTGCTGACAATCCCATTTCCATCAATAAAGATGGTCATGGCGTGTGAGGAACAAGTAGAGCCACTCCCGGGTGGCTGGACACATGTGGTTACGGTGCCACTGTAGGTGCCGGCGGCATTGTTGGTGGCGCCGTCCGTGGAGCTACTCCCGCCGCCTCCTCCGCCGCCACCGCCTGCCAGCGCCAATGCTGCCCCGCCTACCAGAACAACGCCACCGGCAATAAGCGCAGGCTTGGTCCATGAACTGCCTTTCTCCGGTACGGGATTGGTGGTGGAGTTTTCTGCTCCCACCCCCTTCACAACAATTGTGTACCATGGAGTTTCGGCAGTGGTATCCCCGGAATCACGGGCTTCGATATAGTAAAGAATCTGCTTAAGATCCGCTGTCATATTGGCGGAAATGGAGCCTGTGAACCAACCTGCTCCTGAGTCCTGCATGGCGACCTTGTAGGGGGCGGCATCCCGTGAAACGGCGTAGTATAAGGTCGCATTCTTGACAGGCTGTGCCCCAGGCACCACTTGCGCCCGGAACAGCACATCCTGACCCCGTACTGCAAGGGTAACAGGGGAATGCACAATCCGGAGGGTTTCGGTAGGCGCCGAAAATGCCGGAAGAGAAGCGAACCAGGTGGCCAAGACCACGCCCAACAACCTATAATGTTTCAATTTCATGCTGGATTCCTTTTGCATAATCAACGGGAACAAAGTCGGAAAGGTAGGATGATTGGCAGGGGGAGACAAGAATATAAATCTATTCATTCCTCAAAGCCTCGGAAGGGGAAATCCGGGCGGCGGCCCGAGCGGGCCAGTAACTAAAAACGACTCCAAGAATGATGCCTGACAGGAGTGGTATGATGATGACGGCAGGACCGAGTTGGACAGGAAGGGGCAACCATGCCAGCGTTAACTTCAGGAGAATCCAGGCTCCCCCTGTGCCCACCAACGTGGCCGATAGGGTAATCAGCAGGGCCTCACACATGAATAAGGTGCCAATATCGGCAGGGGACGCCCCTAATGCGCGGCGTAAGCCAATTTCTGGAACACGTGTTTGAACGCCTGTCAGCAGCAGACTGGTCAGGGTAAGGCCGCCCAAAATGAGGCACAGCAGGATGATGGATCCGCCTGCAAGCATGATCCGCCGCTGGTATTGCATGAGGTGGTGTACCAGCGATTGTGGAGTGACCCATGACAGCCCTTCCACAGCATAGTCAGGCTGAAGCATCAGGGTTTCGGTCCGGTGCATGAGGGCGTCTAAAGGGGCAGGTGTGGAGCCTTTAATGAAGATGGAATCTATTCGGGTGGTCGCGGGAATGGGTTCGGTGGACCAACTAGCTGGTACGCTCCAAGGTACCAGTAGCAGGAGGTTCCCAGGAGTTATCATGCGTTGGGTATCGCCGGTTTCTAATGATCCGGCATCGATTTCTGCGAGTCCAACTACGCGAAAAGTCATATTGTGGAGGGAAATATCGTGGCCGACTGATAGATTCATGGCTTGCGACAAGGCTGTACTGACTATGGCGCAACGAGTCTGGTCCCTGATATCCGCGGCATCGAACGGGCGGCCTTGAACGATTTTCCAGGGACGTACTTTGAATAGGGTTTCATCACATGCGATCAGAACGGCGCCGTCCGGGAGTCCTGCTGACTTGCTGTCTTCCAGCCGGAACCCCGTCACCACGGCGTTCGGGAGATTGGCGGCCAGATAATCGGCATGTCGACGGGATAACAAAGTATGGGCGGCTCTGAGTTGGGACGCTGGCTGCTGGACGAGACCGAAAACGTTAACACCGAGCTCGCCGATCATGAGTCGAGTTTTTTGCCGAACTCCGCCCAGAATGGCCATCAGCGACACCAAGGCGGCCATCCCGATCGAGAGACTGGCAAAGGAGAGTCCTGCCCGGGCCGGCTGGGCCCGCGTGCTTTCTACGATGTCATGTATGAGCGCCATCCTGCTCACAAGCTGACTCCTGTGAGAGGTGTTTCGACCACTGTTCCGTCGCGGCAGGTGAGGCAACGGTTACAATATTTCAAGAGAGCTGGATTATGGGTCGCCAGTAGGATGGTGATCCCGCGCCGATTCAGATTCTGAAAACACTCCATCACCCCATGGGCGGAGTCCCTATCAAGATTACCGGTCGGCTCATCGACGAGAAGCAAATCAGGAGGCACGGCCACGGCACGGGCAATGGCCGTGCGCTGCATCTCTCCCCCTGAAAGCAGGCGCGCCGGCTGATCAGCATGCGGCGTAAGGCTCATTTCCTTTAAGGCTTCTCTTGCCAGGCTCATCGCCCGGGACCGTGGAACATCAAGATATCGGAACCGGAAGACCACATTTTCCAATACTGTTCTGTGGCTTAAGAGACAGAAGCGCTGGAAGACCATCCCGATGCGGTGCTTGCGAATCATGTTCATGCCTGATTCGCCCAGTAAGGACACATCCTGTCCCGCGAAATCAATGGTGCCCGACGTCGGACGATCCAAGAGAGCGGCCAGATTCAGGAAAGTGGTTTTGCCTGAGCCGGAGGGACCCATGATCGCCACAAACTCGCCTTGGAAGATGCTTAGGTTTAATGAATTTAATACCAAAGCCGGGCCACGTGGGGTCGGAAATGACTTGGAGACGTTCTCCATCTTCAGGATAACTGGGCGGGAATTGGTCATGGCAATATCAGTCGATCGCCCGGAGTGACGCCCTCGATGACTTCATGGAAGCGGGCATCACTCCACCCGAGTTTGAGAGGGCAACGCCTGCCGCCTTCAGGCGTGCGTACCCGGCACGAGGGTTTCCCCTGGTCCCATTGTACGGCGACTCGCGGGATCAGGGTCGCATCCGGACGGGTATAGGAACAAATTTCCACGTGAAGCGACATTCCCGGACGCAGCCTTTTATCAAGCTGGTCAATACGAATCACCACCCTGAAATACTTCTGCCAGGCTGGATAGCCAGGTTGAGTCTGCGCCATGATGCCAAGGCTTTCCACGGTTGCCGGCAGATGCAGGTCGGGGTAGGCCAGGGGGGTGACCAGAGCTGGCTGTCCGACCCGTACTCGCGCCAGATCGGATTCCGGAATGAAACACGGAACAATGAATTCACTCATATCGGGAATACAGAGGAAAGGCTGATTGGGATAAAGCGTGTCGCCTATCCGGAGGGATCGGAATTCATTGCCGACATGGAGGGGAAGGTAGACGGTCAACCCGTCTGAAGGGGCGGTGACCACGCAGTTGGACAGTTGCTGTTGAGCGAGTGTCAACTGTTGACGGGCCGACTCCACCGCCGCGCGGGCTTGTGTCAATTTCGCAGGGTGTAGATGGGCTTCGGCGAGATTCTTGTGCTGCTGAATCTGGGCGATTTTTGCCTCCAGGCTGGCCAGTTTCAAGGTCTGATCCTCAACCTCGCGACGTGAAATCAATTTACGTTCAACCAGTTCGCGGGTGTCTTCCAGAATCTTCTTTTCGGTGTCACGCTGGTATTGGAGGTCATTCAGTTGCACATCAAAATCCTGTATTTCCAGCGGGATGGTGGCATATTGCAAGGCATCCAATTCAGCCTCAGACCGGGCGGCCTCACTTTTCAGTTTTACCAGATCGGTCTCCAGTTGCGAACCATCCAGGCGCACCAGCAGGTCGCCTCGCTTAACCTGTGAGCCTTCCGGAACTAATTCCACGATCGTGGCGCGGCCTTGGAACTGGGAGAGAATGGTTTCCATCCGGCGGGCTTCAAGAGTGCCATCGCAGGGGGTCCACACTGACAGGGGCCCTCGGGTTACAAGGGTTTCAGCCTGTGAGGTGGGGGCGGAGGCATCAGGCTTCCCACAACCTCCGGCGAGGACAGTGAGGAATAATGCAACGACTATTGATGAAAGCAATTTCAGGATGAATGTATTCATAAAGGCTTAGGTTTTAGGGACGTCGGGGTTTCGGTAAGCGTTCCCATTATTCGGAGAAGGTTGAAACCTGCCACGCAAATTCCAGCGCGTGTGGACAAGAGGGTGGATTCGGCTTCCACGAATGCATTTTCGGCATCGGAAACGGTGAAGTTATCGCCACGTCCCATCTCGAAAAGTCGACTTGCCAGTTCGGAACGGGCCTGCGCTGCCTCATAATTTCTGCCAGCAATCGTGAATTCAGCCCGGACTTGCCGGTAGGCCGAGACCGCCTGTTGGACTTCCCGGGCGAGGGTTCGCATTTTAATATGAATGTTCTCCAAGGCCGCCTCAACGTCCAGTTTGGCAGAGGAAACCGCGGTCTTATCCCGGTGTTGCAGGAGATCCATCTGCCCGGCAAGTCCAACCGTCCATAGATTTTGCCTCAGATCCGTGGAATCTGAAAAATTCTTATCCTGACCAAACTGTTGGTTTTCAGCGACGATATAAAGATCCGGTTCAAGTCTGCGTTTGGCCAATTTAACCTGGCGCTGAAGGCTGCGGTAATCATCGATGGTTTGGGCATAGTCAAGGCGATTGCTCAGTGAGGTTTGAATCGCCGCCTCCATAGGTGGAACTTCCAGATCGGGCAGGGGGGTGATGGCTAGTTCGAGCGACTTTTCAGGTGGGTAGCCAAGCAGTTCCGACAACTCAAGCGTGGCAGAGAATAACTCTTCCTGGTGGGTCTCCTGACGCGATTGCGCCTGACCGTAGAGCAACTCAATCCGCAGGGTATCCACATGGGAGGTGCGGCCTTGTCGTTCGCGTATACGGGTCAGCTCGCGGAGTTTATCGGTTCGTTCGAGAATGGCTTTATCACAGGCGATTTGTTTCTGAAGTCGGATAATCGTTTCAAACGAGCGGACCACATCCATGATGATATCCGCTTTCTGAAGTTCCCAGCGCCGCTCCTCGGCACAAAGCCTTTCGCCTGCGGCAGTCATGCCCTCTTCGTGAACCAATCGCCCGAAATTCCTGAACAGGGGCTGGCGGACGTCAACTTTCACGGCCGAACGCCAGGAGTCATCAACGAACGAAGGGTAGCGGTTAACCTCTGCGCCAAGGCCAATTTCCGTCCCCCATATCAGTTTCTTGCGGGCTTGGATTCCGTATTGCCAGTCTGTGTCGCCTCCGGTGTTGTTAACCGAACCCACAGGAGAGAGCTCGGTATCAAATTCCTGATGGGCCGAGGTGACATCCAGACGTTGGCGATCCACCGCCAGACTGCCGTAAGCCAGTTGGGCATTATGCTGCAGGGCTGTTTGGATAGCCGTATCCAGCACAAGCGGTTCGGCTGAACGCGACAGATTTGAAAAAAACAACAAAACACAGGAGAGAGCCAGGAAAACTCCCGGTCTCATTGAAATCCATCCTTCATGGTTTTCCGGTCGGGCATTTCTTTGTAGTAGCGGGTGTGTTTCAGGGCCAGTTCCCACTGTTTGGCATACTTGAGAAAGGCGCCGTAAGAGGCCATCAGGGCAATGGTTAAACCGTGCTTGCCATCGCGGAAACCTTGCTTGAGAAAGTATCCCTTAATGAACCGGGCCAGGGGATGAAAAAGCATTTCCGACCAGTGAAATCGTCCGCCTTGTACAAAACGCTGCTGTGCGGTGATGGTCGAAAACCGGTTCAGGGTATTAATGTGGTCTGAAAGGTCATCATAGGTATAGTGCCAGATGGGATGCTTCAAACGCCTGATGGGGCCACGGACAACAACTTTATCATGGGGTTCCTGCCCTTCGGTACGTCCGTAATCCTTTTTGAAAAGACGGAGTTTGACATCGGGATACCATTCACCATGGCGGATCCAACGTCCAAGGTAGAAAACCTGACGGGGAAATTCGTATCCGACAACCTTGTCGTTTGCAGTATTCATGGTGGCCAGAATTTCATCGCGCAGGGCGGGAGACATTTCCTCGTCTGAATCCATGAATAGTACCCAGGGATGTTGCGCGAATTCGCGCACCGTGTTGCGCTGGCCAACATAGCCCAGCCATTGCCGTTGATAGACCTTGTCGGTGTACTGGCGGCATATTTCCACGGTACGATCAGTGCTGAAGCTGTCCAGCACGATCAGTTCATCACACCAGGTTAAGCTGCTGAGGCACTGGCCGATCTTTTTCTCTTCGTTGAAGGCCAGTACACAGGCTGAAATTTTATCTCGCATAATTTTTGGGTTGCCTTAGTTCATCCTGAAGTTTTTCGGAATAATAGACGCGGATTATAAACCCGTAATATTGCATCAGGCGTTCAGATGTGCTTTTTGTCGCTGGCACCACGTAGGACGTCGCCACAGATTTCTGTTCGTCCATCGACCACTTTCCCTGCACGGTCAAAACCTTTGGTTCTCCGGGGGCGGGACTGATCTGGCCGGTAAACTTATTTTTCTCCAGGAATGTCACCTCCACACGTACGGCTTCGGCATCGATTTCTTTGAGCTGTACCGAGGCGGACAGGCGGATCGTGAGCAGCCTCATCTCTTTGAACTGATCGCTTTCCGGAAACTTGTTGATGTCTGTCTCTAAAATTGTGATTAGACGGCCAGCAGGTAAAACGAGGGGCACCTCGGCCTTGGGTGTTACTTTAAGGGGTAATACCGTTTCCTGTTT
>Ga0118677_10014315_pt1 | contig 11228 bp, 11 predicted proteins | sample AliMusrvi5mmetaG_FD_86154 | JGI IMG/M metagenome (GOLD analysis project Ga0118677, IMG submission 86154)
CTCCTGATGCTCGGTCGCGAAACGTCCATCCGCCAGGCGTTTCCGAACTACTTCGTCGACTACCAGGAGCGTCTACCGGACACGGGGGCGATCGAGTGGATCGACCGTGTCTACCCTGACGGCAGTTGGTCCGGCAACCTCTTCGACTTCTACCGAAGGGTCGTCGTGAAACTGCACGCGGACCTCAAGGTGCCGTTCCAACTCGGGCCGGAAATGCGCCGCCTCGACGAGACCCACGTCCACGAGGCCGTGCGCGAGGCTCTGGTCAACACGCTGATCCATGCGGATTACGAAGGTCGCATCTCGGTCCTCATGACGAAGGAGGTCGGGGCGTTCACTTTCCGCAACCCCGGCGGCCTCCGGATTCCCGTTGAGCAGATCCGGGCCGGGGGCCATTCAGACTGCCGAAATCGGACGCTCCAGAGGATGTTCTCTTTGCTGGGCATCGGGGAACAGGCCGGCTCCGGATTCTCGCGCATTCTTCGCGCGTGGCAGGAGCAGCAGTGGGAGGCGCCGGCCCTGGTCGAGGACATCGCACTGGACACGACCACACTGCGCCTCGGCATGACGAGCCTGCTCGTCAGTCGCGAACCGTACCAAGCCAAAACCATCCAGGGGAAATAATCATCATGCGCGCATTGATCAAAGAAGGTGTCGGACTGGAACAAGTGGTCTTGCGGGAGTACCCCCGGCCCGTGCCGGGCGCGGACGAAATCCTCGTGCGCGTTCAGGCGGCGGCCGTGTGCGCGTCGGATATCCACCTCTGGCGCGACGAGTTTCCCTGCACGCCGCCGGTGGTGTTGGGCCACGAGTTCTCCGGGCGGGTCGAGCAGGTCGGCGCGCAGGTGACGACTGTGCGCCCCGGCGACCGGATCGTCTCGGAGAACAACCCGTTCGCCTGCGGCCGGTGCCGGATCTGTCTGGCCGGCTTTCCGAACGTGTGTCCGGACAAGCGCGCCATCGGGTTCAAGTCTGACGGCTGCTTTGCGGATTATGTGAAACTGCCGGCGAAGCTGGCGCACAAAGTGCCGGCGGGGCTGTCGCCGGTCGCGGCCGCGTTGAGCGAGCCGTTGGCCGTGGCGGTTCACGCGGTCGAAGACCGCTGCGGCATCGAAAGTGGCGACACGGTGGTGGTGCTCGGGCCGGGAGCCATTGGATTGTTGTGCGCGCAAGTGGCGCGTGCGCAAGGCGCCGCCCGGGTGATTGTGGCCGGCACCGACCGCGATGAGCCGCAGCGGCTGGCCTGTGCCCGGCAGCTCGGGTTCGAGACCGCCAACGTCCAGCATGAGAACCTGGAGGAGCGGGTCAAGCAACTGACCGGCGGCCTGGGCGCGGACGCGGTGGTGGAAGCCGCCGGCGTGCCGCCGGCCATCGAGTCCGCCATCCGTCTGGTGCGACGGGCGGGACGGATGGCCGTGCTCGGCCTGACCGGCAAGAAGTCGGTGACGGTGGAGTGGGATCAGATGGTGAGCAAAGGACTGCGCGTGGATTTCTCGTTCAGTTCCCGCCCGCGCAACTGGGTCAAGGCGATGGAGTATCTGGCGGCTGGTACGGTGGTGACGTTGCCGCTGGTGACCGCGCGCGTGCCGCTGGAAGATTGGCGCGCGGCGTTTGACAGCATGGTCCGGCAGGAAACCATCCGGACGGTGTTCGAAATCGAGCGGAGCGGCGCATGATGGAGTGGCCGCAAGTCGAGCAACAATTGGCGGCACAGTTGCCGGCGGCGGTCGGCGATGCGCGGCGGATCCTGTTAATCGTGCCGGATGCGACGCGCACGGCGCCGGTGTCGGCCATCGTGCCACGGATCCTGCAGGTGCTAGCCGGCGCGGGCAAACAGGTGGACATCATCATCGCGTCGGGCACGCACCAGCCCATGCCGGACGCGGCGCGGTGGTCGCATGTGGGCCTGATGCAAGCGGAAGCGGCCCGCCAATATCCCGGCTTGCGCGTGATGAACCACGAGTGGAACAACCCGGCCGGGCTGGCCACCTACGGCGAAATCCCGGCTGCGCGTGTCGGCGAACTGACGGGCGGATTGCTGGCCGAGCGGGTGACGTTGACCTTGAACCGCGTGGTGGCGGAGTATGATTTATTGTCGATCCTGGGACCGGTGTTTCCGCACGAGTTGGTTGGATTTTCCGGGGGCAGCAAGTATCTGTTCCCCGGTATTTCCGGGATGGAGACGATCGATCTGGTGCACTGGATCGGTGCGTTGCGCGGCAACCTGAACACCATCGGCGTGGTGGACACGCCGATCCGCCGCGTCCTCGAGGAAGGGGTGCGGCGGCTGCCGTTTCGGACGGCGGCGATCAAGATGGTGGTGCATCAGGGCGCGCTGGCGGAGTTGTTCATCGGGGGCGTCACCGAAGCGTGGCGACAGGCTGCGGCCTGCGCGAGCCGGCTGCATGTGCAGCGACTGGCGAAACCGTACCGGCAGGTGCTGGCGTGTTGTCCGCCGATGTACCCGGACCTGTGGACCGGCGGCAAATGCATGTACAAGTGCGAAGGCGCGGTCGCCGATGGCGGCGAGTTGATCATCTACGCGCCGCACGTGAAAAGCTTCTCCGAGACCCATGCCGCGACCATTGAACGGGTCGGCTATCACCTGCGCGATTACTACCTGGCGCACTGGGAGCGGTACCGGGGCGAGTCGCGGGCCGTGCTGGCGTATTGCATCGTGATGAAAGGCGCCGGTGTCTACGCCGACGGTGTGGAAACGCCCCGCATCCGGGTCCGGGTCGCCTCGCAGATTCCGGAGGCCAAGTGCCGGGCGGTGGGCCTCGATTACGCGGATCCGGCCAGCATCGACGTGCCGGCGTGGAAAACGCGCGGGGATGTGCTGGTGGTCGAGAAAGCGGGCGAGATGTTGTACCTGGCCGACGGCATTGAAGGTGAGAGAAATGTGAAGGGTTAGATCGTCCCGGCAAGAGATGCGACGCATCTGCGTCGCATCTTTGGAGGGCCAGCGGCCTCGCTGGCCTCAGGTCGCCGGGGCCGGCGACCCTCCAGTTGGATTGCGGGCGACAGGGGAAATACAGATGAAAATGGAAAACTTGAAATTCGAAGTCCGGGCCTTGGAAAACTTCTGCCGGGATGTGTTCATCGCCTGCGGGTTGGGCAAGGAGGCCGCAACGCAGTCCGCAGGTGTGATGGTGGCCGCAGACGTGCGCGGCATTCCCTCGCACGGCATCGGCCGGCTGTGGCGCTACGTCAACGGGCTCAAGACCGGCCTGATGCTGGTGGACGCCAAGCCGGAGGTGGTGGCGGAGACCGGCAGTTCGCTGGTCATCGATGCGCACGGCGGCATGGGGTTCCCCGTGAGTATGAATGCCATGAGCCGCATCATCGGGAAGGCGAAGGATTCCGGCGCGGCCTTCGGCTGCGTGCGGGATTCCAACCACTTCGGCATCGCGGGCTACTACGCCATGCAGGCGCTGGAACATGACATGATCGGGATCGCGGCGACCAACACGGCGGCACTCGGGCTGCCGACGTTCGGGCGGCAGGTGATGTTCGGCACGAATCCTCTGGCCTTTGCGGCGCCCGCCTCCGCGGAGAAGGCGTTCGTGCTCGACATGTCCACCACCGTGGTCACGCGGGGCAAAATCGAAGTGTACGACCGCCTGAACAAGCCGCTGCCGCAAGGCTGGGCCGCCGGCAGCGACGGCAAACCCACGACCGATGCCCACGCGATGCTCGATAACCTGCTGCACCGGCGTGGGGGCGGTATTCTGCCGCTGGGCGGAGAGGGCGAGCAGTTCGGGGGCTACAAGGGATATGGCCTCGCCATCATGGTGGATATTCTGTGCAGCGTGCTCTGCGGGGCCCCCTTCGGGCCGCAGGTCAGCGATACCGCCACGAGCTCGGCGCGCGTGAGCCATTTTTTCGGGGCCATCAAGATCGGCGCCTTTCGGGATCCGGCGGATTTCCGCAAGGACATGGACAACATGTTGAGGGACCTGCGGCTCAGCCCTCCGGCGGCCGGTTCGGAACGCGTCTATTTCGCGGGCCAGAAGGAGTTCGAGCATGAGGACGAAGTGAAGCGCATGGGCCTTCCGCTGTTCCGGGAGACCGTCGCGTCGCTGGAGAAGATCAGCCGCGAGACGGATGTGCCGCTGCCGGAGGCGTTATGAGCAGTGATGGCGCGAGTGTCCTCATTGGAGGGCCAGCGGCCTCGCTGGCCTAGGCCGCCGAGGCCGGCGGCCCTCCAGTTGGGTTGCGGGCGGTAGTCCGCTTTGGGGCGTAACTTTGGGATGATGTCACCATGATCTTCCGACTGATGCAGAACTGGCGGATCGCCTGCGATCCGGAGAATCGCGGTCGCGAGTCGCATTGGTTTGAAACTGTTCCGGAATCCGCGCAGGCGACGCCGGTGCCGGGGATCATCCAGCAGGTGTTTCCGGGTTACCACGGCGTGGCCTGGTACTGGCATTCGTTCCGGCTCGCGTCCGCGCCCGGCCGGGGCGAGCGTGTCCTCTTGCGATTCGGGGCGGTTGACTACCTGGCCGAGGTGTGGGTTAACGGCAAGGTTGCTGGCTCGTTCGAGGGCGGCGAGACACCGTTCTCGTTCGACATCACCGACCTGGTCAGGGGTGATTGCGACAACCTGCTGGCAGTGCGCGTGCTGAACCCGACCGACGAGCCGATCGACGGCTACGTCCTCGATCAGATTCCGCATCGCAACAAGGTGATGACGCTGCCGGAGAAAGGCCAATGCATCGGCGTCTTTGATTTTCTCTACCATAAGGAGTGCGTGGCCAAGCGGCACCCGGTTTTCGAAGGACTGCAGGGGCCGGGCGTGATGGACATGGACTACTACGGTCCGGTGATTCCCAGCGAGGTGTTCATCGATCAGACCACGCCGGACGAGACCCTCTGCGCCGGATTCAACACGGGCTATCATGCCGTTGCCGGCGGATACCGTTCGAGCCTGCTCCTGGCCGCCTACAACTCCGGCAAGGGACGATTCATCCTCAACACCCTGCGCATCCTCGAGAACCTCGACAAGCATCCGGCGGCCGATCGGCTGGCGGTGAATCTGATTCAATCGGTTAAGTCGAGGCGTAATTACTCAGGTATTTAGAATTCAGGAGTCAGAATCCAGAATGGGACAAAGAAACGGCGATCAAACTGGAGGGCCGCCGGCCTCGGCGGCCTGGCCAGCGAGGGCGCTGGCCCTCCAAAGATGCGACGCAAAAGAGGGGATGAACCATGACCTCACGTGAACGAGTCTTGGCCGCTTTGAACCACGAGGAACCGGACCGGGTGCCGCTGTTCTTCGGCACCTCCGGCGTGACCAGCATTCTGGGGGCCGGCTACGGCAGGCTGAAAGACCACCTGGGAATCAAGTGCGGGCCTACCCGCTGGTTCGCCAAGCAGTTCCAATACGTGTGGTCGGACGAAGAAGTGCTGACGCGGCTGGGGTCGGATGGCCGCTCCGTAATGGCCGGGCCGGACTTGTCGCACCCTTCGCGTTTCGAGGGGCTGGCGGCGCGCTGCAAGGCCATCCATGATGCCGGCCATGCCGTGGTGCTCTTGAGCGGCGTCACCCTGTTCGAGCAGGCCTATATGCTGCGCGGCGTGGAAGAATGCCTCATGGACCTGGCAGGCGATGAGGAGTTCTACCTGGCCCTGCAGGACCGCATCAAGCGCCAGACGATCCCCTTCCTCCAGGAGCTTTGCCGCCAGGCGGGTCCCTATGCGGACGTCATCTGCACGGGGGATGACCTCGGCTCCCAGGACGCCACGCTCATGTCACCGGAGGCGTATCGCCGCCTGATCAAGCCGCACGAGGCCGAGGTGCTCGCGGCCATCCACGCGAACAGCCGCGCGAAGATCTTCTTCCACTCCTGCGGCAATATCCATGCGGTGATCGGCGACCTGATCGAGATCGGCGTGGACCTCCTGAACCCGGTTCAGGTGTCCGCCGGCCCGATGCGCGACACCGCCCGCCTCAAGAAGGAGTTCGGGAAACGGCTCAGCTTCTGTGGCGCGATCGACACCCGCAACGTGCTGCCGCATGGCACCACGGACGAGGTGCGCGCCGAAGTACGGCGACGCATCCGCGACCTCGCGCCCGGCGGTGGCTATATCGCGTCGGCCGTGCACTGTATCCAGCCCGACGTGCCGCCGGAGAACGTGGTGGCCATGTGCGAGGCGGTGCGGGAGTTTGGGAAATATCCGATCGAGGGATGAAGTTGAAGAAGAGTGAATTCACCGCAAAGAACGCAAGGAACACAAAGAAAGGGAATTTGAAGTGACAGCGAAACATGAAGTGATGGCCGCGTTGAGAGAGAGCGGCGTGGTGGCGGTGATCCGGACGGAGAATCCGGGCGATCTGGTGTCGGTATGCCGGGCGTTGGACAAGGGCGGAGTCAAGTTCGTGGAGATCACGATGACGGTGCCCGGCGCCCTGGATATCATTCACGAGGCTGTAGGGCAATTGAAGGACACAGACGTCTGCGTGGGGGCGGGGACGGTGCTCGACGCGGAAACCGCCCGGGCCACGATTCTGGCCGGCGCGGCGTTTGTGGTCGGGCCGTCCTTCGAGGCGGAGATGGTCAGGGTTTGCCAGACCTACGGCGTGGTGGTCATGCCGGGCGCGTTCACGCCGACCGAGATCGTTACGGCCTGGAAAAGCGGCGCCGATGTCATCAAGGTTTTCCCGGCTGACATAGCCGGTCCCGGCTATCTCAAGACCATCAAGGGGCCTCTGCCGCAGGTGGATCTGATGCCGACGGGGGGTGTGGATTTCGAGACGGCGGAGGCCTTCATCAAGGCCGGGGCCATCGCGGTAGGCGCCGGCGGCTGCCTGGTCAACAAGGCGCTCATGGCGGCGAAAGACTATGCGAAGATCACCGAAAATGCCGAGCGGTTCACGCGGATCGTGCGCGAGGCGAAGGGGGGCAAAACAGCATGAAGCGAATGCATCGCATCTTTGGAGGGCCAGCGGCCTCGCTGGCCTCAGGTCGCCGAGTCCGGCGACCCTCCAGTTGAACGGGCAAAGTATGCTTTGGAACAAGGAGAAAACATGAATAAGAACAGCGATAGCGACCGCGTGCCGAGGGAACAACTGGAGATGTTTTGCGTGGCGGCCATGTGCCGCGGCGGCCTGGCCGAAGCGGATGCGCGGGTGACGGCCGAGGTCCTGGTCGCGACCGACCTGTGGGGCACTCACACGCATGGGACCAAGCAAATCCGCAACCTGATGAAAAACTTCCGCGACGGGCGCATGGATGTGAAGGCGCGGGCGGAGTTGGTAGGCGAGGGACCGGGCTGGGCACGGTTCGACGGCCACCACAGTATGCCCATGCCGACGTCAGTCCGGGCCATGCAGACGGCGGTTGAAAAGGCGAAGAGCACGGGGATCGCCATCAGCACGGTCTGCAACAGCGGCCACTACGGCGCGGCCGGCTACTATGCCTGGCTGGCCACACAGGCCGACATGATCGGCCTGAGTTTCACCAACGTCGATCCCGGCGTTGCCGCGCCCGGTTCGCGCGGTTCCGTGCTGGGAACCAATCCCCTGGCTTATGCCGTGCCGGCGGGCAAGGAACATCCCGTCATGCTCGACATCGCGACCAGCGTGGTCGCCGCGAGCAAGATCTACGCCCTGCGTCAACTGGGCAAGCCGCTTCCCGAAGGGTGGATCGTGGATGGCGAGGGCCTGCCCACGACCGATCCGGGGAACTATCCGCTGGCCGGGGCACTCCTGCCGATGGCGGGACACAAGGGGTACGGACTCGGCCTGATGGTCGAGATCCTGACGGGCGTCTTGGGCGGGGGGGCGTTCGGGAACGGCGTGCGCAGTTGGGTCTTTGGCGAGGCGGCGCCGGTCAACCAGTCGCACACGTTCATCGCCATCAACGTGGGCGCTTTTGAACCCGTTGCGGAATTCAAGGCGCGGACGGACGCCCTGATCCGGCAGATCAAGGACGCCCCCAAGGCCAAGGGTGCCGACCGCATCTGGCTCCCGGGCGAGAAGGAGTGGGAATATCGGGAAGACGCGCTGGCCCGCGGAATGGCCCTGCCGCAGGACGTGCGCGCCAGTCTGCGCGGACTGGCGGAGGATTTGGGAATGAGCGCGGCCTTCCTGGGAAAGGAAGCGTGATTCACCACAAAGAACGCAGAGAACACAAGGAGGGAAGGATGCGGATTTGGAGGGTCGCCGGCCTCGGCGACCTGAGGCCAGCGAGGCCGCTGGCCCTCCAAAGATACGATGGGTTGGCGGTTCATTCACAACCAAACAAGGTGCAAACATGAAAAAGTCAGTCGTAACCTTCGGCGAACTTCTCCTCCGGCTGGATACCCCCGGCCACGAGCGGTTTGTGCAGGCGGAATCGTTTGTCGCCCGCTACACCGGCGGCGAGGCCAATGTGGCGGCGGAACTGGCGCAATGGGGCGTCTCCTCGTTCGCCGTGTCCAAGGTCCCCGATCACGAGATCGGCCAGGCCTGCGTCAATTACCTGCACCGGTTCAATATCGACACCGACTGGGTCCTGCGCGGCCCGGGCCGCCTCGGCATCCTCTACGTCGAGACCGGCGCGTCGCAGCGCCCGTCCAAGGTCATCTACGACCGCGATCACTCCTGCTTCCGCGGCCTCCGGCGCGGCGAACTGGATTGGGACGCCATCCTGCGCGGCAAGGACTGGTTTCACTTCACGGGCACGGCGCCGGCGCTCGGTCCGAACGTCCTGGCCGTGCTCAAGGATGCCCTGAGCGCGGCGAAGCGGCGCGGCGTTGCGGTGAGTTTCGACTGCAACTTCCGCAGCACGCTCTGGAGCCGCGCGGAAGCCGCCCGCGTCCTGAAGAGTCTCATGCCGTTCGTGGAGGTTTTCATCGGCACGCACCACGACGCGCGGGCCCTGTTCGGTATCGAGGCCGAACCGGCCGAGAGCGCCGCGCTACTGCGCCGCCGGTTCGGTTTCCGGGCGGTCGCCTACACCCTGCGCGAGGGTGCGAGCGCCTCGGTCAACCGCTTCGGCGGGCTGCTCTGCGATGCGAAAGGCTGCGATGTGAGCCGCCGCTATGAGATGCAGATGGTGGACCGCATTGGAGGGGGCGACGCCTTCTCGGGCGGACTCATCTACGGCTTGCTGCAGCGCTGGTCCCGGCGGAGAACGATTGAGTTTGCCGCGGCGGCCGGGTGCCTGAAACATTCGATTCCCGGCGATTTTAACCTGGCCTCGGTGGCCGAAGTGCAGCAACTGGTCACATCCGGCGAGTCCGGGAAGGTGCAACGGTGAGGCCAGAATGCGGATTTGGAGGGTCGCCGGCCTCGGCGACCTGAGGCCAGCGAGGCCGCTGGCCCTCCAGAAGACAAGTTACCTCCCGGGCGCAACAACGGTCACCGGGACGCGCGCCTTCCATTCGGCCTCGAACACGGCCGGGGGCGCGGCCGAGAAGACGCGGCCGGTATCCAGGTCATGCGCCACGCGCCGGGCCATGGCGATCCAATCGTGAACCAGCAAGTCCACCCGGCCGTCCCCCGCGTATTCAGGGGGAATCGGGAGGGGGAGCGGGGTCAACACCGGTACGCGCCGGATGAGCGCGCCCATGGCCCGCGGGGCCTCGCCGCACAGAGTCCCCACGAAGAATTCGTCGCTGAGAATGACGCCAGCCCCTTTGTTGCGGCCCAGGCCCTCGACACACTCGCGCCACCCGGCCGCGGGGCTGCCCTCAAAATGGCATTCCAACCCGGCCTCCCGGATCCATTGACCGAGCGGCTCCTCCGCGCTCCCGCCGCCCAGGCCGTACACGGCCGCGAGGCCCCGCTGTTTCCAGGCCTCCAGACAGCGGCGGGTCCCGCGCTCGTTCCGGAGAATGTAACGTCGTCCGCGAAACTCCGGATCGGACGCCTTGCCCAAAAGGATCGGCCGCACCCCCTTGTCGGTGATCATTTCCAGTATGGGCGCGGAATTGCCCGGCGGCATCAGCCAGATGAAGTACTCAGGACTGTGCGACAGCACGCGGTGCGCGAACTCGGGCCGCATCTCTTCCTCGTAACGGTAGAAGATCAGGTTGGCGACGAAGTTGCAGTGCCGGAGTCGTTCTTCGAGCTCGATGAAGAACACGCGCCAATACTCGAAGATCAGGAAGCCCGGCAGCCAGATCGGAACAGCGACGATGCCCCGGTGAATGATCCGGCGGGGATTCCTGGCGGCGGTGAGTTCCGTCACCGAACTGCGCCGGCAGAGCAGCAAGCCTTCCTTCGCGAGTGTCGTGTAGACCCGGCTCACGGTTGAGGAGGGAACCCCGAAAAAGGACGCCACCTCGCGCGTGGCGAAGAACGGCTGGGCGTTGGACCGGCGGCTGCGCAGCGCGATCTTCCGCACCCACCGTTCCACGGCGATGGTCTTGTTCTCGTCCGGCTCGAACCCGCGAAAGGCGGCGGCCTGTTCCGCGAGCGGAACCAAGTGACGTTGGACGGTTTTTCGGGCCATGGCGGTATGCGACCCGATTACGATGAAGTTGTCAAGCGCGGAGGCGGGCGATTTGGAGGGTCGCCGGTTTACCCTGAGCCCCGTCGAAGGGCCTCGGCGACCTTAGGCCCGCGAGGCCTTTGACAACCCCACAACTTGCCGCAGGTCTGCCCGCGCGCGCTTCATGATGGCAACGGCGGTCTTGGCGTCCTCCTTGAGGTACTTCTCGACGCACTGTTGCGCGTGGAAGCACACCGCATTGTGGGCCGGGTAGCGGCGGGAGCGTCGTAGTGACAACGCGACGTGGAAGTCTTCCTCGGCCTTTTCAATCCACTCTTCGACGGGACTACTCATAGAGCACCTTGCCCTGTTCGAGGATGCTCTGAATGAAGGTATCGTTCATCGCCAGGCGTTCAGCCACCTCTGCCGGTCGCTTGACCAGCAAGTCCATGGGGAAAGGCGTGTCCGTTTGCAGGCGGATGGCGATGGCTTGATCCACGTTTCGGGGCTTGTCGTGATCCATGATCACCAGGAGGTCCACATCGCTGTCCTCCGTGGCTTTGCCACGGGCGTACGAGCCGAACAGAACCACGCGTTTGGGCCGGAACTGCCGACCCAGTGTCCTGGCGTACTTCCGAATCTGTGCACGATTAATCATGATCGGATTCCCCACCCCCCACATTCCGCTAACGCCCGGAATGTAACAGAACCTCTGAGTCAATGGAACGGAAAATCCGATACGGAAAATCCGATGCAGGAGTATCGGGTGTCGAGGGCCGGAATCTCGTGTTCGACACCTTCCACCTC
>Ga0118677_10014316_pt1 | contig 11228 bp, 5 predicted proteins | sample AliMusrvi5mmetaG_FD_86154 | JGI IMG/M metagenome (GOLD analysis project Ga0118677, IMG submission 86154)
GAACGGCATCCAGCCATTCCTGATGAAATACACTGCCGCCTGCCGAATCTAAGTGAAATTGCAGATAATATACTCCTAAAGACGCCTGACCGTCAGGACTGCGATCCAGACCGGCTTCAACTCGCGGATCAACCATTAAATCACCGGAAAATGAATACCGCTGCCAGGAATCTGTCAGGGAAAAAGATTTGCTGCGAATTTGTTTCCATCCGCAATTCAATGAAACCGTAACCGGGACATGCGGACGATCTGATTTGGCATAAAACGAGACCATTACATTGGTTTTACCGTCAAATTTAATCGGAGGAAAAATAACCTTGACACTATCCATGCCGGAAAGATTGGATACTCTTAAGCTGTATTTGCCGTCGGCGGCAGTCTCATCGGTCACCTGCGGACGTACCGCATTCGGCCAGTTCTGCACAAACGCATTCAGAATCGGATCAAAGCCCCAGCGTCCAACTTCAAACGAACTGTTTTCCTCCAGTAGATTCGCTCCGTTTACAGTTCCGCTCAATCCGGCTGCCGCCAGCAGCAACAATATGGTCTTAGATATTTTCAATTCCATTTGCCTTTTTCATGGTGATATTTGAAGATTAATTAAATCACGCAAATAGAAGCCGCATTTATATCTTAAATACGGCTTCATGCATATATTGTTAGTGAATCAGAGATCCAGATTCACCGGGTAGGTTTGATACCACTGAGCAGGAGACTTATACGGGATATTGGCAGACTGAGCATAAGGGTTCAACCAATATACGTTAGTAGCGCCGCCCGGCGTGGTGAACGGGCCTTTGAGCATTTTGACATGCCCGTCACCAAATAGAAAGTTGGCGCTTCTGTCATGCCGGGAGGCAATATAGCCAGGACCGGGTAATGTTGGGTTAGACCAGTCAGCGCTGCCATTGACCCAACTTTGAATAACAGTACATTCCCTGGGCCCGGTAGCATTGGTTGGATTTGCAGCGTCGCCAACTATTGGCATAATTGAAGCCTTACGCGGAGTCTTTCTGCCAAAATCACCAAATTTCATATTATTTGCTTTCATGTCAGAAGGAATATTGGGAGTATACTCAGTCGGGTTTGTATCTTGCGCGACCCCTAAATTAATCCCATAACTTAAGCCACCGTAACCAGATGCATAATAGGGGTTGGCATCAGAGGGGCACAAAAATATCGATTTAACTGTCGGAATGCTTGTCATCACGCTCTGTGCCTTGCCAAAACCGCCAGTCGTCAGCAAATAGCCAAACCAGGTAACGCTGTGCCATTGCGTAGAACCCGTATTTGCGTTGAGATATCTCTGGGGAATAATCCAGTCCTGATAATCATTAGCATACATCATTATAGCAGTTCCCTGCTGTTTAACATTGCCTGCACAACTGATTCCCCTGCCCTTTTCCCTCGCTTTATTCAGGGCGGGAAGCAGCATTGAGGCCAGAATTGCGATGATGGCGATCACAACGAGGAGTTCGATGAGTGTAAAAATTGTCTTTGCCGGTTTACTCGTTTCCATTTCAACATCTCCTTTTCGCGTTTGGTTTTGCTGGACAAATTGTTTCATTTTAAAGCTCCATTTTTTTGTTTTTCAAAATCTATAATTTAAAATAGTTATTTATCCCCTGGCGATTAGCTGCGGCGTAATCCTTATTATTTTTCCATACTGGCGTTTAGTATTGGTAATCAGTTCAACGGCCTTTTCGCCCATTCCTTCAAAATCAATTGCCACGGTCGGAATGTTTTTGTCTCTGGTCACATGCGGCACAATATTATCGTAACCGGAAACTTCAATGTCATTGATGCCTGCTTCTTTCAGATACATAAGAACGCCTTCGGCAATCAGGTCATTGACGCAGAGAACAGCATCTGGACGAGTTCCTTTTTTTAACAGGTCGTCAATAAGTTTACGGCCGACGTCCTGTAAGCTCTGTCCTTTGTCACGCGTGACCAGCTGCACTGTATCACTATTGAAAGGAATGTGCCGGTCAGTGAAAGCGGCTTTGAAACCTTCAATACGCATCCGGTAGTTATCGTTAGCCAGATGAATAGATAAAATATTAATATTACTATGGCCTTTTTTAATCATAAACTCAGCCATCTGATATGCGCCGGCAAAATCGTCATTGAATATCCCGTAAATATTTTCAGGGGTGTATTCAAATTCTTTAATGTAGTAGTTCAAATAAATGAATCTGGTATCCGGATATTTCAGCGCCAGTTCAATCCCAGTCGCAATATCTTCGTGATGCAGCATGACCATTCCTGAAAAGATAAATTCTTTGCTTTCGCCGTACTGCTTGATATATTTCTCCGGCTCACCGGGAACAAAAAAGATATCAACCTCGGAATTAGCGGCCTTTCTCGTCAATCCCCGGTAAATAGCGCCCTGGATCAAATCATTTTCCATAGAAGACGCCTTGCCGCCATAATGTATACCCAGTACCTTGCGCCTGTTGCCTGCTATACTGCTTTCCAGCACTTTTCCGACAAACGTACCTTTTTTCGGACGGCGGAAGCATATGCCTTCGTCCACCAGTTCCAGCAAAGCTCTTTCACTAGTTTTTACGCTGACGCCGGCGCGTTCCGCCAGTTCTTTCACATTCGGCAACCTTGTGCCGAATGGAATATTATTATTTTCTATATGCTGTTTAAGCTGATCTTTAAGCTGCAGCCATAACATGCCAGGAGAATTACCGTTAATATCAAAATGCATTTTATTCATGAACCACTCCGTGATCGGAGAATGCCAAAGGTAAATGCCGTAGGAGATGGCACCGACGGCTGCAACCGGTGTCAGCCTGAGAAAGCGCCGTATCAGAGACTGATCAGTGGGACCGAATACAGCTGGCATCACTAAAAAGAATGCCGATAGACCGTATAAAGCTTGTTCTTCAATTCTGATGCGTGGGGAGAAGGGTGCATAAGGAGAAATCGGAACACCTATGTGGCAAACCCAAAAATAGAGGCCTGCCGCTATGAGCCAACTGATCCAGGGCATGAGCCTGGTATCCAGAAATTTTGTTGTGATACCAGCTCTGCTTAGCCATGCACTAGCTACAGCCAGAAGCATGCCAAACGCGAAAAGGTCAATCCTCGAGGGAAGCCATGTGGCCATGATTCCAGACCACGGAGTGTTCTCAGCACAGTTAGGAGCGCAGATTGCAACGAATTGACCATTCACCATTTTCAAAACTGGTTGGTTGAAAATCCACCAACGAAAGGCCAGACTGGCTAGTGAGAGAGTGAAAATTCCCAGCAGTTCTAGCCTGAGTTGGCGACTGGGGTCATCCGAACGTGATCGAAAAAAACTGGCATAAATTGGAAGCAAGAGATAGAAAGACATTTCAACGCAGAGGGTCCAAGCAGGAAAAAGTCCCGTGAAAGATGTCTTTTGAAAGTAGATTTGAAGAAACAAATAATTAGTAACTGGTCCTTGCCAACCAGGACCTAAGTTGATCACGTGAAATACATAAGCCATGAGACTTATTGCTATCCAATATGCGGGGACAATTCTTAAAATTCTTCGTTCCCAGAATCGCAGTTTGTTTGGTGGACCTATTGAGGAGAAATGAGATACGGCAAAAGGCCTGTAGAGTAGAAATCCTGAAATCACAAAAAAAATCGGTACACCAACTTCCAGGCGCCCAAGATACGTACCCCATGAAGAACGCAGTGAGAAACCTGTTGACTGGGATACATGGAAAACGAGAACCGAGACTGCTGCAATGGAGCGGAGGCCGTTGAAGCATGGAAAGTATTTCGGTTTTGTTCCATCGTTAATCAGCTCAGGTCCGATAGGAGATTCAGGCGTTATTCTCGGTTGGGCCACTTATGCTTCCCTCATCCTTCCTCGCATTTCTAAGGTTACTCCGCCATCTAATATTCCCCCACGAAAGGCAAAGGATGTCACGACGAGCAGCCTCAGCGGCGTCGCAGAATCATCTGACGTTGATCAATCAGATCTCTCGTATCCCCATTTATTTAAACATCCGAGCACTCTTGAGGGCAAGTGCTGGTCTCTCAATCAGCCACCAGCTTCCGACGGCGAATGGCGCCGTCACAACTAGAGTGATTGCCAGATATCCAAAGTAGCCAACTCGCTGAACATTCCAGATAGCAAGGAGCTGAGCTACAGGTACTGCATAAATGTAGAGACCATAAGAGTAGTCATTGTGTCGACCAATTTCCTTAAATGGTAAGTGAATGCCCAACCAGAGCATTGGGTAAGCAATTAGTGGAACGAAGAGGTCACAGACTTCAGCACTCGTGACTGGATGACTTCCCGGCAACCAGAGGCTGAGGAAAAAGAGAACCGTGAATCCTCCAGCCAACCATCCAGAATCTGGAATAATGTCCCGGTAGAGGTAGAGGACCGTTCCAAACATAAAGACAGATCCAAACTTAAAGAAGTTCATGCCCGCCGAGAAAGTGAAGAAATTAAACTGATGATTGAGAGTGGGTACGAGTGTTATTGCTGCATCCATCGCCCAGAATAATGCAGCGAAAAGCAATGTGAAAAGTCGATTACGTAGTATGCCAACTATCGCCAAGAAGCCAAGCAAGACATAACATGAGAGTTCATAGAACAGGGTCCACATCTGTCCGTTCCAGACAAGTGGATCAGGCACACCCTTGGGCGTGCCTGATATGGACTCCTGAATTGACCATGGGGTCGGTACCGGTAGGTTTCGGTAGATAAATGAAATGGGATTGTCAACCGAGTGAAGGTAATGCCACAAACTGTTGTTGGAGTGTCCGGTAGATAACCAGCCGATCAACCCAAAGAAAAATGAAATCATCAGAAGACATGCCCATGCTCCAGGGAAGATTCGTAATGATCGTTTCCAGAGATACCTGACGGAACTGGTGGTTAGGGCACTTCGGGCGATGAGGTATCCACTGATTCCAAAAAATCCGTAGACAGCAACAGTTCCCATACTCGTCCCATGCAGAAAGTCCTCACTTCCGAAGCCACCTAGTTTTATCGCATGTGATGAGATCACTGTTACTGCGAGAATAAGGCGAAGAAAATTAAGACTATTTTGATGCCCCTTGAGTCCTTGCCCGATTGTTGCGAACCTTGACACTCTTCCGACATCAACCGACTGCGACTCAGCATTCGCAGGATCCATTTGACAGATTGTATATGAACATGCAAATGGACTGATTATTCAAGGCCTGAATTTATACGAACTTTCAACCAAATTGCCAGTATTTTTGATTGACTCGCCATCAATTTGATATTGAAGCTAAGACAGCAATTAAGTAAGGACCACTCCACTGCTGCTGAGTGGTAGAGGCGCTTTCTCACAGTTTGTTCAGATTTCTGAATATCGGCGGCCCTCTTGATGGGAGATGTTCTCGTGGAAGAGGTTAAAACAATTTTATTGGCTAAAGGAGATTTCTGAACCCCACAAGGAAAGTACCCTTGTCGAATCGCCTTCTAGCGAATGACGCCAGGGAGTGGTGTCTCAAGACTATCGTTTGAAAATTGAGAATAAAGAGCAGTTAAGTAGGTGCACCCATGATGTTTATCGAAGGCATCGAAGAAAGAGAGGAGTGGACATTGAATTCGAAGAGAAGATTCGAAGGCAATTCTGTTCTGGCATTTGTAGGCTCAGACTCCGAACTCGATGAACTTACTCAGACGTACGCTAACAACTCTCCATATCCCCACTTGGTGATCGATGGATTCCTGAAAGAGGATTTAATCTCACAAATCCAAAGCGAATTTCCGGTCGTGGACGATTCTCATTGGGTTAGCTTGATACATACAAACGAAAAAAAATATATCAATCAGGAACCTTCATCTTGGGGACCGATGCTCAAACGAGTAGCTGAAGAATTAATATCTCAAGAGTTCGTTGATTTTCTCTCGGAACTTACAGGGATCCAGAATCTGATCGTTGATCCATCATTTCAGGGTGGCGGGCTTGCGGTTTCTGAACCTGGGGGCTACTTGAATATTCATGCGGATTTCACCGTGCACCCGTATCACCGCAATTGGCAAAGAAGACTCAACCTGATCTTATATCTGAATGAGGATTGGGATTCAGAATATGGAGGAGAACTAGAACTTTGGTCGAAGGATATGAAACTTTGTGAAAAGAAAGTTTCCCCGATATCAAACAGAGCTCTTATCTTTTCAACTGACCTTGATTCATTTCATGGCCACCCAGAGCCACTTGCATGCCCAAAAGACCGACAACGCCGATCCTTGGCTCTCTACTACTTCTCAGATGAAGTTGATCCCAAAGTCCGCTCGACTGAATACAGGGCACGTCCAGGTGATGGGTTTCGCTCTGTTTCGATCTACTTTGACAAAGAATTATTGCGAAGTTATGACTGGCTGAAGAGAAATCTAGGTTTCTCAGACAATTTTGCAAGTCGATTTTTGCGCTGGAGATCCTCATGGGCGAAAAGGATCAAAAGAGATTAGAGGTTTACGGCATTAGACGCCTCGGTCTTGATTTCTAGGGGGACGTGAATTCGCACTGTCTGCTTCACTCGTTCATCTATTGTTGAATAGGAGAACCACGGGAGCCATAGATAAAGAGTTAGTGCTTTAGGGTTGTCTCGTGTGTGTTGTGGGCCCGAGAGAGTATTCAGAAGTCTCGCCGCCCTAGAGAATCATTGTCCGGCTGGCTTTCGAAGGAGTTGAATGGCACTCATAGGCCACGAGATCGATCGAAAAGAATCCGACCGCACGGGAGCCACCAGTGGCACGACTCGACAGGTTTCAATTTTTGTTCGATTAATTTTGGCACTGGCCTTATCTGCGCTTAGCTGTGCGGTGATATGGCATTTCGTGCCGACTGAGCTCAATGTAACAACTCGCATAGTTGGATATGCGACTTACGCCAATTTCAATTTGAATCGCTATGTTGCTGCATATGTTCTCTCAGGTTTCATTGCTCCACTGCTAGCGGTATTTTTCTACACACTGCTGTCTTGGACTAAATCCACCCAGCCGAAAAGACCTTTCAAAATAGAATTGTTCGATAATCAACCGAGCGTTGAAGGCCCATCGCATGGAGACTCTCCAACTCAGAATCAGAATTTTAACTTTGCAAATAAGTTTACAAACCTCAGTTCGCCAATAGTCGAAAATGAATCTGGGAACCTATGGTCGATCGATAGTGGTTGGGCGCTCGCTCGCTCACTCATTCCCGCAGCCGTTGTGGTTATTGAGGTTTCTAGTCTGGATCATTCGAATTCGCACCTCTCACTCTTGGGAATGGCTGCTGGAATTTGCTATTTCCTGTCGGTACTGCTTTTCGCTTATTTCACAGCATCCAGAATTCTCAATATCTTCCCAAATGGGGGTGATTTTCGATCGAGGCTAAACACCATTGTCGAGTCGCTACCAATTGCCAACTCCTCCCTGGCGATAGTTATTCTCCCATTACTTCTCTTGGTGTCGTACGGAACCTCTGTCCTGGTCCAGTCAACACACACTTTGACCACGTATCCTTGGCTGCCTATCCCCGGAGTGGTGATTGCGACCGGCGTTTTGTTTTATCTGTCGGGTCGGGTCGTGCGGAACTTGAACATTCGTTCAGATAAAAAGGCTCATGAGACGAAGGTTTTGACGTGGCTGGTAGGTCCAATCTCAGTATTTTTGCTCACGGCTAGAATCTCGGGGCAAAATCATGAGCCGCTGATTCACACAATTTTTGGCCACACCTTCAATTTCTTCTGGGGCTTCGATGATACCCACTGGTTAGTTGCTCCTCAGCTCGTATTGCATCATGGATTGTTCCCTTGGCGAGATTTGTATTTCACGCATGGTCTGCTTCAGGACCTTTATGCCGGTCAAATAAGTCTTTCCATTTTCGGAAATACTTGGTGGGGCGGTCTTGCCGGAATGGGAATGATTTTCATCCCGATGGTCTGGATCATGATTTATTGTTTCGTTGCCTACTTCGCCAAAGACAACCGCCTTATGGTTGTGGCATTCATTATCGCGGCTACCACTGGATTATTGGCTGGCGAATGGGTCATCTTCTCCATCCGATTCCTCTTTCTGCCGTTGTTGTTCATCCTCTTTGATCAAGTTCTCAAGAAATCATCATGGTTCTGGGTCACGATGTTCATTTCTGCCCTTGTCATTAGTTTTTTGTTGACTCCAGAAATGGGGATATTCATCCCATGTTTCCTAGTCGTCCTGTTTTTCTTCGAGTGGTCAACCAGCGAAAGTAAGACTGCTCTTTTTAAACGGTTCCAACGTACGATTCATGCTGCTGCTGTTGGAGTGGCACTTAGCGCCGTGTGGTTTGTCTATTTGGCGATGAATCACGCCGTTATTGGCTTTCTTCAGTTTTTTCCAGACTTCGCACTGAGTAGGAATCTTGAAGTTGCAATACCCCCAACTCATTGGAACCCAATCTCGGATCCATTAGATCTGTTTTTTTTCCTAGCGCCCCTCCTGTTGTGGTGGATGACGCTGTGGAGAGTCATCTTTCTGTTGAGGGGAAGAAGAGTTTGGGCGTACACAGACTTTTCCATGGTGGTCGGAGCTTTAATAGCAATTCTTTTTTGGACAAAAGCACTCGGACGGCTCGATATTGTGCACATCACCGAGTCATTTCTCGTGACGATTCCTCTTTTATTTTTATGGCTGATAAAGATCACGCAGTCCATTGATGCCTGGGCGAAACAACACTTGTCGCGACGAAAAAAGTCACCTCAGATAAGATATGCAGGCACTGGGATCCTTGTCGTAAGCCTTCTTGTGGCCTCGACGTTATTCCCACCAAAAATTGGAACCTACACATTATCTAATTCAATCCGCCAAGCGATTTACTATGCGCCTCAACGCTTCCATTCTGAGACTCCGCTTCCTGCTCAAAGGGCTTTGGGCTATACGGTTCGTGGCTCCATTACGACCGACTACGTAGCTGGCCTTCGTAAATTATTGAACGAATACGCGGGACCAACGGCACCAGTTTTTGATTTTTCAAATACCCCCGGCCTCTACTACTACCTTCTCAACAGAGTGCCGGGGACTCGTTTCTATATTGCCGAAGTTGCTCAAACGCCAGACACCCAGAACCAGTTGATTTCGGATTTAAAAAAGAGTAGGCCGCCAGTTGTCGCATTTGACTCTGCAGGGGTCGGATTTTCCAACATCGACTATGTCCCAGACTCTGTGCGTTCGTACATGGTTTCTCATTATTTATTCGCTCACTATTCCCCTCTTGTGAACTACGGAGGCCAAATTTTGCTTTTGCGTAATGATTTAGTCGCTGCTGCACCTCCACTTCCTCCACTCCCTCGAGGCTCCTTTGCAACTGAGGTTGCGTTTTCTGGTCCGGCATGTTCCCTCGGAGATATACCCAATTTCTTCACACCACCCTCCAACATTCCTTCACTTCCAAAAGTCACTGCCACAACCACTCTGTTATCTACTCAGAGGGGAGTATTGAGTGGCTGGGCATTAAATCCCACGACTAAATACCCTGCCACAAGGGTCGTAGCGATCGACAGCTCTGGTCATGTAGTTGCCTCAGGTAGAACTGGCATAAGTCGTCCAATTGTGCCGTTTGTTACCGGTATCAGGACGGCTCTCCGTTCAGGTTTTTCGATGGCTAGTCCAACTTCTACCACCGGGACCGTCGCCGTCTATGGGCTTTCGTCTGGTGGAGAGGCATTTCTCATTGCTCCTGCTTCTCTTGTCACCCAGGTCCACACAACCCCGCCAAGTTCGACGATCACAGTTGATGGAAAAACGTACAAGACGGTTGGAGCGACCAATGGGAACTCCGGCATTGTGGAATCTGCGAAATTCGGTTTTGTGAAAACTTATAAAGTCGACATTCCTAAGGGAATTCAGTACTCCCAGTATCCCTGGATTCAAATGAATGGATCCGGCGTATTTGGCAACTCTTCCTTCATTGTGACGAATGTCTTGTCGCCTGGACTTGGCATCGTGAACAACCAAATATTGAACTTAGGCAATCAAATGTCTTTCAATACACTACCGAGGGCGGGCAACTCGGTCCTGATGAATGCAGATAGCTGTATTCAGTGGCATGCCTACGACTCCTCGAAGTCACTCTACGTTGTCCACAACGGAGTTAAGGCTGGCGACACGTTGTCTGTCTCACTTATTGGTGGGCCGGCACCTAGCTAGCGCTTCAAGCCACAGTCATGATCTCCTTGGGCCAGACGTATAGATTCGCTATCATAAGAAAACCACAGATATTTAGACGTCATGCAAACTGAGGGTCACGAGCAAAAACCAGAACTGAGGATAGGTCAATCATGGCAAAGTCGCCTGACAAGAAAATTGGCATTTTGATTGTGGCCTATAACGCTGCCAATACGCTGGCGAGTGTTTTGGATCGAATCCCTGAAGATTTTCGACCACAAATTACCGAAGTAATGGTAAGCGATGACCATAGCCAAGACGCAACCTACCTCGTAGGGCTCGGTTATCAACAGACGTCAGACTTACCAATTACGTTAATACGTCAACCCAAGAACCTTGGATACGGTGGGAACCAAATTGCAGGATACGAGCTAGCAATTGAACAAGAACTCGATATTGTCGTACTCCTTCATGGCGATGGACAATATGCGCCGGAGTGTCTGCCAGACATCGTTGCTCCTCTCCTTGAAGGGAAGGCCGACGCTGTCTTTGGATCTCGGATGATGACAAAGGGTGGAGCACTAAAGGGTGGAATGCCTTATTACAAATTTGTCGGGAATAAGATCCTGACAACTTTTGAGAATGCTGCACTTGGGACAGATCTGAGCGAGTTTCACTCTGGCTACCGTGCGTATCGAGTTGACGCGTTGAAGCAGATTCCGTTTTCGAAGAATTCAAAAGGTTTCAATTTCGACACTCAAATCATTATTCAACTTCATGACGCAGGACAGCGAATCGTAGAAGTTCCCATTCCGACTTATTACGGAGACGAAATAAGTTACGTCAACGGGATGGGATACGCAGGTGCCATCACGAGAGACGTGATCTCGTACCGACTTCAAAAGGCTGGCTTTGGCGACGGGAAACGAGTCCCGATACGTGAAAGTTACGACGTGAAAGACACCTTCAATAGTTCTCATGAGAGAGTGCTGTCGATGCTGTCGTCGCGTCCGAAGAGCAAGATTTTGGATCTTGGATGTTCTGGAGGGCTCGTTGACAGCCGTCTCCGGAATTTTGGACATGAAGTAGTAGGAGTCGATATCGCTGAAGTTGCAGGAGTGAGGGGAAACGT
>Ga0118677_10014317_pt1 | contig 11228 bp, 5 predicted proteins | sample AliMusrvi5mmetaG_FD_86154 | JGI IMG/M metagenome (GOLD analysis project Ga0118677, IMG submission 86154)
TTGCAATGACATTCATAATGTTTATGTTTTATGGATGTTCCAAAATGAGCGATTTAAATTCCTCAGGGAATTTACCCGTACCAAACCCAACTGCAGATGGCAAACACGTTTACGGTTTGTTGCCTATGACTCCTGATCAGTTTGCCGATTTACCGCTCTTTTCCAAGGAAACTTTCCCTCCCACCATGAAATTAAAGGCCGCACTTGCAGGTTCATATACAATTACATGGAATCCTGCCGTACGTGACCAGGGTCAGATTGGTTCCTGTACAGCGTTTTGCGGTGCAGAAGTGGATGAGATCCTATACCATTTTAAACCTGTACCTCATGACTCTATTTTAAGCCCTGCTTTTATCTATTATTGTGAGCGGGTGCTAATTCTGAAACAAAAAATAACTGCCGACAACGGCGCTTATATGGTGAACATCCCACAGGCATTGCAAAAATATGGAGATTGCCAGGAAATTAAATATCCTTATCCGTCAAGTAATACTTCCACAGCCTATAAAACAGCTCCATCAGGCTCTGCCCTCAACGATGGTTTGAATTTCCGTATAGGCCAAAACAAGACCAGCTATTCTGTGATTAATACCGGTGATGTTGCAGGTGTTAAAGCGCTGTTAGCTGTTAATATACCGGTAATGATGGGTTTTAATGTCTATGATAATACTTCAACCTATAAATACTTTGAGGGTTTAAATAATACAAGCTATATTTATAACCCTTTGACTACCAGTGGAGCTTTAGCATCTGGTGTAAGACTGCTTGGCGGGCACGCCACCCCGATTATCGGCTATGACGATGTTTTCGGAGGGGGATCTTTCCTTGTTCAGAACTCCTGGGGTACTTCGTGGGGAAAGGCTGGATTCTTTTATATGCCTTACACCGTATTCCAGAGTACCAAGATCGTACCTGCAGGCAACTGCTATGTTGCTTACCTGAACTAAGATCCATTTCAAAAAAGAAAATAGATTTAAAAAAGAGATTCAATCCTAAAACTGGATTGAATCTCTTTTTTATCCCCTGCAAAACCTGAACCTTAATAGAAGATTAAAAAGTCACTTTCCTAATTTTTCCCCGATAAACTGGTCCTCCTTGTTCTTAAAAAGGACATTAAAGGTGGTCAGGCTTCCGTAAATTCTGGTGATATATTGCTCCAGATCAACCTTTTCTTCATCAGTCAGGTTGCTCGCGTTGATCCGCTGTTCCATTACGCGCACCCTGTCACGGATCATTACTATTTTATGAAAGAAGGTTTCGACTGGTATTTCCTTCTCTTTTAAGGATTTATCTCCAGGGTAAAGCACCACTCTTCCGCCGGTCCATTTCTGCCCAAGTGGTACAGTTTCCTGGATATCGCTGAAGCGATGCAATACCCTTATCAGGCTCTTCTCAATCTTTTCATAAGTGGTCAGGTCAGATGGTGTTTCTACAACCTCGATTATCTCAAGTCCTTCGTAATCACGCATAATCTGTCTCACCCCAAAATCTATAAAGCCAATTTCATAAGCATCCGAACGTACCTGAACGATCACCCCTTTCCCCATCTGCGGATGTTTTACCCGCGAGCCAACTCCCAATATCCTTTCTGACATATGATTAATATTTAAAGTAGTTACAAATATAAAGATTGTTTCATCCTCTCAACATTAAAATTATCAATAAAATATCATTGTTATTTAGGAAAAAATCACTACTATTGATGGATAATAATCAATCAGAACAAGATTGTTTTACCAACACTCTTGTTTAAATTCTTACCTAATAATATTCGATTCAATGAAAACATTTTTTATCTATTTTTCTGCAATCCTGGTTACACTGGCCGTAACTTCATGCACTGTTAAACCTAAGGTTGAACCTGTAAAAAAAACGGATGTCAGTGAATTTTTAGGGCAATGGACCATTGATATTGCTGGTGGTTCAGTAGGTTGGCTTGAGGTGCGTCAGGAAAAGGATTACCTTGACGCAGATCTGCTCTGGATTGGCGGGAGTGTCGTTCCTGTTGCAAATGTATATCTGGCAAATAACAAGTTATTCGTGACCCGGACTGACAATGTGGTCAGGACAAAGGATGCCAGCAACGCACCTCTACGGACTCAATTGTTTACCAACTGGTTGGAAGTTGAGAAAAAAGGGGACAAAATTGTCGGATTTCTTTTAAATCCACATCGCAATGGTAAGGGGGTTGATTCAACAGCTTTCACGGGAACAAAATTACCTGCCCCTCCACCGGCACCAGACCTGACCAAAGTGAAATTCGGAACCCCAATTACCCTGTTTAACGGGAAAGACCTTACAGGATGGAGACTGACCAACGAAAAACAAAAAAATGGTTTCTTTGCCAATAATGGAATCCTGGCAACGGATCCCGTGCAGGTTGAAGGGGCTAAACATGTAAGCTACGGAAACCTCAGAACCGATCAGGAGTTTGAGGATTTCAATCTTAAACTGGAGGTCAATGTACCAGAGGGGAGCAACAGCGGTGTTTATCTGCGCGGAATGTACGAAGTACAGGTGTTCGATTCCTATAAAAAAGAACTCGATCCACATAATATGGGCGCCATCTACAGCCGTATTAAACCTACTGTAAGCGCTGAGAAGCCGGCTGGTACCTGGCAGACAATGGATATGACCCTTTGTGACCGTCATGCGACTGTCATCTTAAATGGTGTAAAAATTATTGATAATCAACCAATTTACGGACCTACAGGTGGTGCGATCAAATCCGATGTTTTTTCACCTGGTCCGATCTATCTTCAGGGAGATCATGGGAAAGTAGCCTACCGGAATATCGTCCTGACACCAATCATAAAGTAATGAGGATATCTCAAAAGTAAAAAATGAATTGACCACCTTTTGGTTGATTCATTTTTTACCTAATTTAACCTACCCTTTCTAGCCTCTTCAAATACAAAATTTTGCCATGGGAAATTCTAAAGCCAAAAATAAGGAGGTTAAACCTTATGCAGCACCTCTTCGTAAAAGAGCCGAGGAATTACTGAAACAAAAGTTTTCAAAACCGGCATCTCAACTCAGTGAAGCAGAGCTATTAAAGCTCGTTCATGAACTGGAGGTGCATCAGATCGAATTGGAATTACAGAACGAAGAACTTTTACAGGCAAAGAAACAGATAGCAGAATTAGCGGGTGAAAAGTATTTGAAATTATACAACGGGTCGCCATCAGGTTATTTTACCATTTCCAGAGACGGGGATATTATTGAGGCAAACCTGTGCGGATCCACAATGCTTGGCAAAGAACCTAAACAACTCATTAAATCCAGATTAGGTTTTTTTGTTTCAGAAGATACCAGGGGTACCTTTAACAGCTTTCTTGATATAGTTTTTGAAAGCAATGCCAAAGCAAACTGCGAAGTAACCATCATCCGGAATGACTTTTCCAAAATATATGTTCACCTTGACGGCATTTCGATTGAAGCGGAAGAGAAATGCCTGATATCGATGGTAGACGTCACAGAACAAAAGGTAGCAGAAGCGAAGATTCTGGAGAGTGAAAAGTTTTATCGCACCTTATTTAATATGCTGAATGGCTTTGCCTATTGCCAGATGCTGTATAAGGATGGAACGCCTGTAGACTTTATTTACCTGTTGGTCAATAATGCATTTGAAACCCAGACCGGACTTAAGGATGTTTGTGGCAAAAAAGTTTCAGAAATAATTCCCGAATTACGGGAGACATCTCCGGAGCTTTTTGAGTTCTATAGCCGGGTTGCATTGACTGGTAAGCCGGAGAGTTTTGAGATTTATCTTGAATCGATGAAAATGTGGTTCTCCATCTCGGCCTACAGCCCTGCCAGAGAATACTTTGTGGCGGTGTTTGACGTTATCAACGAACGTAAAAAAGCAGAGGAGGTAATCAGGAGTAGTGTAGCATTTCTTAAGGAAGTGCAAAAAATTGTAAGGCTTGGTTCATTTTCATTAGACTTTGTTCAAGGAAAATGGTCTGGTTCAGAGTTGCTTGATATACTATATGGGATTGATTCGGATTTTGATAAATCGTTCGAAGGATGGATCTCACTGGTTCACCCCGAATGGCGGCAATTAATGCGAGATTATTATTACCATCTGGCTGAAACGCATGATTCCCATTTTGAAATGGATTATAAAATTATCCGTTACAATGACAAGGCTGAACGTTGGATTCATGTCCAGGGGCAGTTAAATTTTGATCAGGATTATACTCCGATAACTCTGGTTGGTTTTAAAAGTGATATTACCGAAAAGAAGGAGGCATTAGAGGCACTCAAAGAAAGTGAATCGCGATTTAGAAATATGTTTTCAGGCCATTCTTCCATTATGCTATTGATCGATCCCGAATCAGGATTGATCATTGATGCGAATGATGCGGCCGTTCGATTTTATGGATATGATCTATCATCTTTGCGTTCGATGAATATTTTCCAAATTAATACGTTAGATTCAACACAAATAAAAATTGACTATACAGATGCTCGAAATAAAAAACGAAATCACTTTATCTTCCCTCACAAGTTAGCTAATGGCATGATTCGGATGGTAGACGTTCGGTCCTCTCCTATTTATTATCAGGATCATTCGATACTATTCTCTGTTATTCATGATGTTACTGATAGGTTGCAAGCAGAGCATTCGCTTAAAGAGAGTGAAGAAAAATGGCGGACGCTTTTTGAGATTTTGCCTGTTGGCGTTTCGATTCTCGATAAAGAAGGGAGAGTTAAAGAATTTAATCCTGCCCTGGAACAAATCCTGGGCATTAGTGATAAAGGACTTGAAAGTCAGGATTATGCCCATCGTACCTATTTGAACTCGGAAAGTAAACCGATGACCCAGGGTGAGTTCCCAAGTACGATCGCTGTAAACGAACAAAGAGCTGTCCAAAATGTCGAAATTGGTGTAGTTAAAGAGGATGGAGAAACCATCTGGACAATGGTCAGTGCGGCGCCATTATCATTACCCAATATATCCTGCACCATCGTAACAAGAGATCTAACCGAGCGAAAACGGGTTGAAAGCGAGCTTAAGCTGAGTGAGCAACAATATAAAAATCTTTTTGAATTTTCGGGTACCAATATTATTATTGTCGATCGGGAAGGGACCTATCTGATGGTTAATCAAAATGCAGCCCTTAGTTTTGGATTAAGCCCTGATGAGATTATTGGTAAATCAATGTTTGATCTGTTACCTGAAGAGTTAGCTAACAATTATATTAAGTTTAACCAGGTCCTGTTCGATTCAGGTTGTTCAAGAACATATGAAGACGAATTTATGCTGGAGGGAGTTAAGAAGACGTTTCTTGTAGTAGATCGGTGTTTGCAGGATCATAACGGATTTAATTACGCCATTCAGTCGAGTTCTATTGACATCACCGATCGTATCCATGCAGAGCTCGCACTTAAAGAGAGTGAGGAAAAATATCGGAATGTTTTTAATACAGGGAGGGATGCCTTTTTTCTGATCAATAAGGAATCTGGTGCTATCCTTGATATCAATGATTCAGCTTGTGATCTCTATGGATATTCACGGGAAGAGATGCTCGGGTTAAAAAACACCGACATGTCGGCCGAAACAGAAGAAACCAGACTCGCCACAAAAGAGTTTCACGATAGGATAGAACTTCGTTATCATAAAAAGAGAGACGGGACGATTTTCCCCGTCGACATTTCGGCCAGCCAATTTTTGATGAAAGGGAGCGAGGTTATTTTGGCCTCCATTCGCGACATCACTGAACGCCTAAAGTCAGTAGAGGAAATTAATCATGCCCGTATATTTTTGGATAGCATCATTGAGCATAGTCCCAATTCACTTTGGATTTCCGACGAACACGGAACCATGATCCGTATGAATCAGGCATGCCGGAATGTTCTCCATCTTAAGGATGAGGAAGTAATAGGTAAATATAACTTACTCAAAGATAACCTGCTTTATGCCCAGGGCTTTATGCCCCAGATAAAAGATGTTTTTGAGAAGAGACATACAGCCCGCTTTATTACCTCTTATAATACAGCAGCTATCTCGAATCTGGATCTGCAAAATCATGTTGCTCTTATTTTAGATGTTAATATTTGCCCGGTAATAAGCCTTGAAGGTAAAGTGACCAATGCAATCATTCAGCACATCGATATCACCCGGCAGGAGGAAGACCGACAATCCCTCCACGAAAGCGAAGAAAAATACAGGAGCGTATTTTCATCGGAGAAAAGTGCCTTATTTCTCATTGATAATGAAACTTATGCTGTCCTTGATGCGAACGAATCCGCATGTCGTATTTATGGATATACGAAGGAGGAGATGTTACAATTAAAAAATTTCGAATTATCAGCCGAACCGGAGGAATCAAAAAGAGCAAAAATTGATTTCAAGGAGAAAATTGAACTTCGGTATCATAAAAAGAGAGACGGGACGATTTTCCCTGTGGACATTTCAGCCAGCCAATTTTCGCTCAAAGGTCGTGAAGTTACTCTTGCATCAGTTCGTGATATTTCAAAACGGATCCGGGTGGAGGAGATGATAAAACATAAAAACGATGAACTTTCAAGAGTTAATGCCGAAAAGGACAAATTTTTCTCAATTATTGCCCATGATCTGCGAAGTCCTTTTAACGGATTTTTAGGTCTTACCGAATTAATGGTTGAAAAATTTGATGAACTGTCGCAGGAAGAGATCCGAAATATTGTATCGATTATGCGTACATCTGCCATCAATCTGTATCGTTTGCTCGGCAACCTATTGGAATGGTCTCGTATGCAACGGGGATTGACAACCTTAATTCCACTTCTATACCCATTGAAACCAAAAATTCTGGAAAGTACACTTTTGGTAATGGATTTGGCCAATAAAAAGGGGATCACGATCAGCTATGACATTGCTGATGATTTAGTAGTTATGGCAGATGGGAATATGTTTGACGGAATTATTCGAAATATAGTAATTAATGCGATTAAATTCACCCCAAAAGACGGGAGTATTTTTATTTCTGCGGCTTCCACCAATGAAAAGCTGGTGGAAATTTCTATCCGGGATACAGGGATTGGGATGACCCGGGAGATGATTGACAATCTTTTTCGTCTTGACAGCAACACTGGCCGAAAAGGTACCGAAGGTGAATACAGTACCGGTTTGGGATTAATTCTCTGCAAGGATTTTATCGAAAAACATCATGGGAAACTGTGGATAGAGAGTGAAGTTGATAAAGGGAGTACTTTTCGGTTTACCCTCCCTTCACGGTGATCTCAAATTAATCCTTCCGATTCTTTTCGCGTGAATTTTCCCGCACCCCTTTAAATTCAGAATCCTGATTCCAGGATGGCCATGCTTTGCTATTGGCAAGATTTGTCCCTACGTGGAACAGCAGTTTGGCATCCTCAACAATTCCACTTAAATCATCTGTTAAAGGGTGAAATTCATCGAAAGGTGAGTGGTAAATATTCTTCCAGTATTGATCCAGAATTTTCAGTGTTTCGGGTTTTCCATATTTCTCAGCATCAATATATCCTTTGGCATAAATAGCAGGAACCCCTTTTTTGACAAAAGGAAACTGATCGGACCTGAAGAACATCCCATTTTCGGGATTTGGATCGGGTGCAAGGTACCTACCTTGTTTTTTGGCCTCAATTTTCACCCAGGTATCCAGATCTGACTGCCCGGAGCCGGTCAGGGTGACATCTTTAAATTTTCCAAGAAACAACATCACATCGGTATTTATGCAAGCCACTGTTTTCGGCATTGGGAAGAATGGATGTTCTGCATAATAGGAAGAGCCTAACAATCCTGACTCCTCACTGGTCACCGACAGAAACAATAGAGACCGTTCCGGCCTGGGACTATTTTTAAACCCTCGTGCGATTTCGAGCATCCAGGCGACAGCGCTGGCATTATCGGTTGCACCATTGTAGATACTGTCATTCTTAACAGGTGTTCCCACTCCGAGATGGTCCCAATGTGCTGTATAGACTACTACCTCATCAGGACGTTTAGCCCCGCGGATTATTCCGCATACATTTCTGGAGGTATTGGTTTCAAAACTGCTTTTAATCCATCCCGAAACTTTTACGGGTAGCACCAATGGTTTAAAATCCTTCTGAATGGCTATTTTTTTTGCCTCTGGTAAACTCATTCTGCAAGCTGAAAATAATTGTTCAGCAGCTGATTGCGAAATCCACCCCTCCACTGCACACCGATCCTGATATCCGTTTTCGGGTTTCAGATAAAGCTTAGTCGTTTCACCGTTATTCCTGACCACCTGCCAAGGGTATCCTGCAGGACCGGTTTCGTGAATTATCAGACACCCTTTTGCACCCTGCCGGGCAGCCTCCTCAAATTTGTAAGTCCAACGACCATAATAGGTCATCGTGTTCCCCTTAAAATAGGAACCAGATGTTCCGTAACCCGGATCATTCACAAAAACAAGTATGGTCTTCCCTTTGAGATCTATCCCCTTGAAATCGTCACGACCATATTCAGGAGCGTTAATCCCAAAACCGGCAAAAACAAGCTCCGATAATTCAAGCGTCTGCTCTTTTTCTGTCCTCCTTGTAAAGGACACATAATCAACCAACTTTTGAAATTTCAATTCCCCTTTGGGTGTTACAAAATCGAGTGTATTTGATATTTTAGAATTAACAGCCAACAGGGGAACTTCCTGAAAATAGCTTCCGTTATTGGCCGGTTCCAATCCGATTTCCTTCATCTGACGGGCAATATAGTCGACTGTAATCCCCTCTGTTGCCGACAACGGCATTCTTCCAAGATAGCGGTCGGACGATAATTCTGCGATGTGCCTTTCGATGTTTTTATACTGTATAGCCTCTTCCCCCCTGTTTTTATTTGCCGGGGAACAAGAAAAAAGAAAAATGGCGCTTAAAAAAAAGAGGAGGAATTTCATAATATCGATATGGACTCAAGTTAACACGCTGCCGGCAGCCTCGAAAAGAAACGGAAAGGTTCACGGCGTTAACCAATTGGTTCATGGAAACGCGCTGCGAAAACACCGCATCACCGGATATCAACGACTTGGAGCCGCCCGCGCCATTGGCCCACGATCTGCATTGGTATTGTGCGAAACCAAAACTGAGATCGAATAGGAGACCCGCTCATGAAAAACTTAACTGCAAGTGCATTGATTCTGGCCGCCGCCCTGACCGGCAGCGTCACCACGGCATTTGCGCAGAACACAGGAAGCCTGAAGGCGGAGATCCCCTTCAACTTCCATGTTGGAAACCAGGAATTTAAGGCGGGAACGTATGAAACAACGATGATTCCCAACAGCAATGGCGTCCGGGCACTGCGTATCGCCAACACGGACACTGGCGTCGTGAGGCTCATTATCGCGAACATCGCCGCTTATCCGAACAGCGAGGCTGAGCGGGTAGCCGATGCGCGCCTTGTTTTCACATGTGCAGGATCCAGTTGCGCGCTTTCGCAGCTCTGGCCGGGCTATCTTGAAAACGGGATGGCGTTTCTGCCTTCCTCCGCCAAGCCCAGCGGACCTACGCATCTTGCTGTGATCCGCCTGCAGGCCCCGGCCGCGGACTAACCGTCACAGCAGCCATCGCGAAAAGCGAAGCATTCTTCTCAACAATCCTGCGAAGTGCCTTAAATTCGAACCCCGGAACCTCTAACCAGAGGTACCGGGGTTTTTTTGCCCAATAGAGCAAATGACAATGGAGTTTGCAGGAATCGAAGTTGTCGCGCGTTGGGTGTGCAGTATTTCAGAAGTATCCGCGCAGGGCAAACCGGGTTCAGACAGCGCAATTCCGGCAAAAAACGCCGGAAATGCGTGTCTGACCACCAGTTTGCGAAGTCGTACAACTCTTCAGAATTCACGGTCGACTGCGCCGGTCATACCGTGCAGGGCTGGTCCCGCTTCACGACGCTTTCGATCACCGCCCGAAGATCGCTTGCGCTGATCGGTTTTGAGAGGTAGGCGTCCGTTCCGGCTGCAATACAACGCTCCCTGTCGCCGGCAAGGGAATGCGCAGTCAGGGCGATGATCGCGGTACGTTTGCGTCCGGCCGCCACTTCCCAGGCGCGTATTTCGCCGGTTGCGGCCAGTCCGTCAAGTACAGGCATCTGTACGTCCATCAGGACTGCGTCAAACGCGCCACGGCAGAATGCCTCTACGGCCTCGCGGCCGTTCCGCACCAGGACCGGCGTGTGCAAGTCCTTTTCGAGCATGCGAAGGACGATTTTCTGGTTGACGGCGTTATCCTCAGCCACCAGAATGCGGAGCCCTGCCGGCCGCACGGTCTGGACGCCCGCTTCGCTCTTCACCGCAGAGGCCGGAAGCTGAGGCTGGAGTTGCAGGGCTTTGGCAACACTGCGCAGGAGAGGCCGCTTGGAGATTGGCTTTACAACGTACTGGCTGACCCCAAGATCGCGGCATCGTCTGGAGCCGGCGGTCACATCGATTGAAGTGAGCATCATGATTACCGAGGATCGCGCCAGATCCTCACTCTTGATTCGGGCAACCAGTTCGAACCCGTCCATCCCGGGCATTTGAAAATCGGTAACGATCAGATGGAAGGGGGTGTGGGCATCGGTATCCGCCAGGATGCGCAGCGCCTCGAGGCCGCTGGCGGCGGTGACAGTTCTCATTCCGGCATGCCCCAGATGATCGGTCAGAATTCTGCGGTTTACCTCGTAGTCGTCGATGATCAGCGCGCGCAGGCCTGCAAGCACTACCTCTTCGTTGCTTTCCTCCTGCTGCGGCTCAGTCCGGCCGGCGCGGATGGTAAAGCGGAATGTGCTCCCTTGCCCTTCCACGCTGTCCATGTCTATCTGCCCGCCCATCATTTGCACCAGGCTTCGCGAGATCGTCAGCCCGAGCCCTGTGCCACCGTAATTGCGCGTTGTGGAACCGTCCGCTTGCACAAAGGCTTCGAAGAGCTGATTTTTCAGACCCGGAAAGATCCCAATGCCAGTGTCGCGGACACGAAACTCCAGCAGTAAACCGGCCTCGTCTTCTTCTGCTACCGCTACCGATGTCACTACCTCGCCCACGTCCGTAAATTTAATTGCATTTCCAACCAGGTTCGTCAGCACTTGTTGAACGCGTGTTGAATCGCCTACCACCCATGACGGCACGCCTTCATCCAATGTCCACGCCAACTCGATCCCTTTCTGGTGGGCGTCGACGGCCAGTATGCGGTGGACGTCTTCCACCACCGAGAACAAGTCGAAGCGCGTCTCTTCCACCAGCAGTTTGCCAGCCTCGATTTTGGAGAAGTCG
>Ga0118677_10014319_pt1 | contig 11227 bp, 12 predicted proteins | sample AliMusrvi5mmetaG_FD_86154 | JGI IMG/M metagenome (GOLD analysis project Ga0118677, IMG submission 86154)
GTTCAGGGAATTCCTGCCCTCAACTCCTTGCTCCCCGCTTCTGGCCCTTTGCACCCAGCCCTTGCACCGATGGCCTGACCGGGGCATGCTTATGCCGTGAATACAAAGACCATTTCGATTGCGGGCACCTGCCTGGTGCCAATTGATCCTGCGCTGCTCAAGCAATGTCCGCTGGGGGAAGAGGTGGATGTCTCGGCGGAGCGGGACGCACTGGTCATTCGGCCCGTGCGGCGCCAGCCGCGGCAGGGCTGGGCGGAAGCTCTCGCAGCGGTTCCCGACCACGAGCTCGCACGTGACCAGGCGGATCTGGCGGCTTTCCGAGAGACGTCTCACGATTGGGATCGCAAGGACTGGGAGTGGTAGTGCGCTCAATCCAGCCACCGCAAGGCCCCTGCTGGCTACGTTGCGAGAACTATTTGAGGAATGACCGGCGAGTGGTCGCACGAATTTCTCCCCGCGCTTATGCTCGTTCTTGGATCAAACGCATTTGCCAATAGATTACCGTAACGATATGGGCTACACGCAGACGGATTACTACGAAAAGATCATCCAGCGGCAAATTCGCGCCGGGCGGGCTTCGAACAAGAGCGAGGTCATTCACCAGGCACTGGCCTTGCTGGACGCCGTCACCCAGGGCCGGGGCCCCGTCGGCGCGAGTTTTAGCAACGCGGACGAACTGGAAGCCTTGCTGTTACAGGCCGGCCCGGCCACGGCCATGACCGCCGAGCGCAAGGCGCGCATCTACGGGCATTTGAAGCGATGAGTTGGCAGGCGTCACCGGAGGCGGATGAGGACCTGATCGCCGCCCGGGATTTCATCGCCGCCGACAACGAGCAGTCAGCTTCTTAACTGCTTAGGTGTGGGTCAGACCTCCGGTCTGACGGTTCGCGGAGTCTCCGACTCCGCGGCCCTAGGGAGGGAGAAACTCCGGGCCAGAGGTCCGGCTAACCGTCAGACCAGAGGTCTGACCCGCGATTCGACCTGAATAGTTACTCGGCTTCTTAACTCAACCTGGATTCAGCATTCTGCCTTTTAGCCTTTGCACCGAGCACCTCCACTAGGGCATCGGCCCGCCGGTTATCGCCGGCTTCCGGCGCCGCCCCGCCTGCCACGCCTTTCCCTTCGTTTCTGGCGTAACCGCTTCGCCTACCTACGCTTCTGGCACCGGTTCTACGCGACCCGTAACGATCGGCACCATAAGAGCAAGACCCGTCGGCGCATCCTCTGGCGCTTATACCGCTACCAGAATGACCTGCGGGAGCCAATCCCTTCGCGCTGGGTTTTAAGCGAGGTCGCCCAGCTTGACGCTCACATCGCCGTGCTTGATTCGCGCAACTGAGGGGGGTTCAGTGTTTCGGTGTTTCGGTGAGGCGGTGGGCCGGCACTGAGATGCTGCCATACCGAAGGACTGAGAAACCGAAATACTGAAATACTGCCCCGCCGTCATTTGTCGTCCGGCTTCTGACTAGCTTGTCTCACCATAAACACCATCACGCGAAAGCACCGCCGGTCACGGGAGATGGGAAGAGGCGCGGCTGCTTCCTGTTTCTGCTGTCGGCCGCAGTCGTTTTCTTATTCATCGTGTTGCCGTTTTGGCTGCTCTATAAGCGCAGTGTTAAACCGCCAGCGCCCGAATCCTTCGGTCCGGCGGCCCCAGCCGAGCCTGGCCAGCCGGCTGACCCTAATCCCGAGCCCAAGCGCAAGCGGCCCAAGTCTGATGAGGACAAGCCACTCCGGTTCAGGTGAAGGGAGCAAAGGGGGAAATGCTGATGCCCCCACTCAAAGCAGAAATTGGGAAAGCAGCCCAGTGAAGTGGGGGAGACATCACGGGCCAAGGAAGGCGGAGGGTGGGGGACGGTGCTTCGGTGTTTCGGTGTTTCGGTGTTTTGGTGGTCCGGTAGTCCCGCAGTCTCCGTATTTCGGTGCTTCGGTGGGGCGTAAATCGGTGGTGCGAACAAGGCTGCACTGCTGAGGACAGAGGGTGGGTGGAGGAAAACGGGTCGGTCCATCACTCCATCTGAGTATTGTCCGTGCTTCTCAATCCGGACCTTCGCCGGACGTGATTCGTGGTCCGGCTCCAGCCTGGTCAGAGCCGGCTGACCTAACTCCAACCTCCTATCTACGAGCTTCCGTCTGTCATCTCCCCTCTTCTATCTCCTCCCCCTCGCCGGCTATTGGCTCATCCTGATTTACTACCTGGGCGCGCAGTGGTCGCTCTACGAGCAGTACAATTACGGCTGGGCGGTGCCGTTCCTGTGCGCGTATCTGCTGTATGCGCGGACACGCGCAGGAGATGGGAGATCGGAGATTGAAGATAGCGGGCCGGGTAGTGGTAGGCATCTTCCATTTTCCATCTTCTATCTTCTCTTGGCGCTCTGCGCCCTCCTCTACGCACCCACGCGCTGGCTCCACGAGGCCAACCCGGTCTGGCGCCTGACCAGCCTGCTCTGGACCCTCGAGGTCATTGGACTGACGCTTCTCTCGGTTCGGCTGGCGCTGGGCGCAACCCCCACCCGCTTCGGCTTGGCTTCTCGCCCTTTCCGCGCCCCATTTCAGCTTTCAGCTTTCAGCTTATCAGATTGTGTCTTCCCAATCTGCTTCTTCCTGGTGGCGGTGCCCTGGCCTTCGGGACTGGAGACCTTCCTGACCCAGTCGCTGATGCGGCTCGACGCCGCGATGACCGTCGAATTGCTTGGGCTGTTCGGAGTGCCGGCGGTTCAGCAGGGCAATGTCATCGAGGTCAGCTCCGGAGTTGTCGGCATTAACGAGGCGTGCAGCGGCATCCGCTCCCTGCAGGCTGCGCTGATGCTGTCCCTGTTCTTCGGCGAACTGTATGCGCTGAGCGCGAGGCGCCGGGCGCTTTGCGTTTTCGCGGGTTTCGCGTTGGCCGTCATCTTCAACGTGGGCCGCACCTTGCTGCTGACACGGGTGGCGGCGGCCAAGGGGGTGGGAGCAGTCGCCGCGTGGCATGATCCAGCGGGCGTCACCATCCTCGTGGGCTGCTTCCTTTGCCTGTGGCTCATCGCCAGAGCGCTGCAGAAAGCAGAAAACAGAAAGCAGAAAGCAGAAATTGGCGTAGCCTCGACTCCGAGCTCCAAGTTGGATGTTCAATGTTCGAAGTTCGATGTTTCTCCCGCATCCTCCCATCTTCCATCTTCCATCTTCCATCTTCCTTCGCTTTCCGTCGCTCTCCTTGCCTGGCTGTTAGTGGTCGAGGCCGGCACCGAGATTTGGTATCGGTCGCACGAGCGGGCTGCGGTCGGTGGTATGGAATGGTCGCTACACCGCCCTGCCCAAGGCTCCAGTTACCAGGAGATCGCAATGCCGCCCAGCATTCGCGGTCAATTTAACGCCGACGAGGGAATGCATCTTCGCTGGGAGGATGACGGCGGCAAATCCTGGCAGGCTTACTATTTCCGATGGTTTCCGGCTCATTCACTCAAGAAAAGGGTTGCGATCCTGTTAGCCAAGACGCACGGACCGGAAAAGTGCCTCCCCAGGGCAGGCATGAAGTTACAAGCCTACCTTGGGATCATCACGGTGCCCCTGACGGGCATGGAACTGGCGATGCAACATTACGTATTCAACACCGAAGGGACGCCGCTTCACGTCTTCTATGGCATTTACGAAGATCCAACCGGAAGCACCCTACTGTCCAACCGGAGACAAAATGCCAGGAGCCGTGTCGCCGCAGCTCTGGCCGGCAGCCGGAATTACGGCCAGCGGTTCCTTGAGGTGGCCGTGTTTGGTTGTGAAACGCCTGAAGACGCTCGGGCCAGACTGGTCCGGGAACTGGGGAAGTTGATCAAGGGGGATCGGAAATCCGAAATCCGAAACCCGAAACCCGAAATCTGAAACGCGGCATGGGACTCGATGAACAACCTCAGATGTCGGACCTGAGGGCGACCGGCAGGATCGCGGCGGTGAGGCGTTCCGGTCGGGTGCGCAAGAGTCGCTCTTTGCGTCCCCTGGACGTGCAGATCTATCAGGCCTGTGAGGCTCTGACGGAGCCGTTGATCTACCTCATGGTGCTTTTCAGCCCGTGGGCTTTTGGCACAACCCAGCCGTGGTCCATCTGGGGCATGACCATCGCCGGTTACCTTTTGGGGGGGATGCTGGTGGTCAAGTTGGCCATCCGCAGTCTAAAAGGTTATCGCCCACCGCGATGGGATGGGGAACTGGGGGGGGAAAGCAGAAAGCAGAAAGCAGAAAGCAGAAATGAAGAGGAAGGAGAGGGGATCGGAAATCCGAAATCCGAAATCCGAAATCCGAAGGAAGTCCGACGTCAGGAATCACAAGTCCGTAAGCCGAGGTCCGAGGTCAGAGGTCGGAGGCTCCTGACTGCTTCGCGTCTTACTGCCATCCTGGGCTGGCTGACAGTGGCGATTCTCGGCTACTGCCTGATCAGCGCGCTAAACGCGCGTGCTACCTACATGCCGCGGGCACTCAGGTTCGTTTACTATGACCGGTATATCCGCTGGCTGCCCCACAGCTTCGACAGCAGCCGGACCTGGTTTGCCTTTTGGAGCTACCTCGGGCTGGCACTTTCGTTTTGGGCCGTCCGCGATTGGCTGCTGGGAAAGTCCGCCATCGAGGAACGGGCCGAGGTCCAGGTAGGAGGCCGGAGCAGCGAGGCCCAGGCGGAGTTCGTTCCGGCTCGTATGCGGCGCCTTTTCTGGCTGTTGGCGATCAACGGCGGGTTGCTGGGCCTGGAGGGGATTATTCAACGGATTGAGGGGTCGGGAAAACTGCTGTTTCTCGTCAGACCGTATATCCATAAGACGGCCGCCACTCAGTTCGGTCCCTACGCCTACTACGCGAACGCCTCCCAATACTTCAACCTGCTCTGGCCGGTTAGCCTCGGATTCTGGTGGGTGCTCCACCAGTCGCACGGCTTTAAGCGCAACGGCCACCATGTCCTGCTCGTGTGCAGCGCTATTATGGCCGCGTGCCCGATCATTTCCACCAGCCGCGGCGGCGCGCTCATATCAGTCGGGATGCTCGCCCTGGCAGCGCCGTTTCTCCTGGTAACTCAGTACTTCTCAGCCGCTCACCGCCGGCAGGACCGGAGCACACGGACAATCACATTGGGTGTCCTGGCGCTATTCTTCGCCGGGGCGCTCGTTCTGGGCTTCTCCCTGGGATGGAAAGCACTGAAACCGCGCATGGCCACGATTCACGAAGGTCATCAGCGCAGGGAGGCAATGTATGACACATTCCGCCCTATGGCGGCGGATTACCCGGTTTTCGGCACTGGCCCTGGGACTTGGTTGAATGTCTCTCAGCTCTACCGGACTTCCCTGGCTGCCGAATGGCCTGCCCAATTGCACAACGACTGGCTGGAGACGCGCATCACCTTTGGCTGGGTCGGCAGCGCGTTAATCGCCCTGGCATTCACGACGGTGGTCCTGCGCTGGGTTGCGCGGGGAGGCATTCAGTGTGGCGGGCGATTCGTCCTGTTGATGTGGCTGGCGCTCAGCGGCTGCCTGCTCCATGCGCGCTTTGATTTCCCGTTCCAGATGCACTCGATCGTCTTCCTCTTCCTGGTCCTCTGCGCCACCCTGTTCAACCTATCACGCAGGCCCTCAGTCCACTGATCTTTTGACCTTCCTCCTCCTCAACCAAACGTTTCACCCGGACGTGATGGCGACCGGTCAGTATTTGACCGAGGTCGCCCTCCGTCTGGTAGAGCGTGGTCACCGGGTGACGGTCGTGACGAGCCGCCGTGCCTACGACCAGCCGGAAGAGCAATTCCCCAGACACGAGACGTGGCGCGGCATTCGCATCTATCGTGTCGCCTCGACCGGTTTCGGGAAAGGCGCCAAGTGGAGGCGTGCCACGGATTTTGCCAGTTTCATCACGCTGTGCGCTTTGCGCGTGGCGCTCCTGCCCAGGCACGATGTGGTGGTCGCGCTGACCACGCCACCGCTGATTTCTTTCCTGGGCGCCACGCTAGCCTGGCTGCGCGGCAGTCGTTTCTTCTACTGGGTCATGGACTTCAACCCGGACGAGGCCATCGCCGCCGGCTGGCTCCGCCACGGGTCGCTCGCTGCCCGGCTGCTGGAGTGGATGTCGCGCTTTAGCTTGCGGCGCGCGAAGAAGGTCATCGCGCTCGACCGGTTCATGCGCGACCGCATCGTGGCCAAAGGAATCGCCGCCACGAAAGTGGCCGTTATCCCGCCATGGTCTCACGACACGGAGGTGAGATTTGACCCCGAAGGGCGGGAACGATTCCGTAAAGCGCATGGTCTGGACAGGAAATTCGTGGTGATGTATTCCGGCAACCACAGCCCGGTGCATCCGCTCGAGACCTTGCTCGCGGCCGCCGGGCAGCTTGCATCCGACCCCGACATTGTCTTTTGCTTTGTCGGCGGAGGGAGCGAGTGGCGCAAAATACGGCAGGGAGTGGAAGAAAGCAGAAAGCAGAAAGCAGAAAGCGGAGGGCAGGGGGCAGAGGTCAGAGCTCCATCACCCCTCGACTTTCAATTGCTACCTCCCCCTCGCCCCTCGCCCCTCGACACTCGACACTCTGGCAACATCCTCTGTCTTCCGTACCAGCCGTTGGATCAGCTTGCCGGCTCTCTGTCTGCGGCGGATCTGCACGCGGTAGTGATGGGCGATGCCATGGTAGGCTTGGTGCATCCCTGTAAAATCTACAACATAATGGCAGTCGGTGCGCCCGTGCTTTACATCGGCCCGCGCCTGAGCCACGTCGCTGAAATTGTCTCCGCGGCCAATGGTGAAGCCCATTTCCATTCAGCAGACCACGGCGAAGTTGAGGTCGTCGTGAAGCAAATCCTGCGCGCGCGTGATGAGGCTCAGCAAAGCTCACGCCAGAGATCGCCCCTCAATCACTCTCTCTTCGCCAAGGAGTCCGTCCTGCCCAAACTGATCACCGAATTGGAATCGGTTTGATCTAGCCTTCTGCCTCCCAACGGAGGTCCATTGATTCCGTCAACTCGCTTCGGCCGGAGGTGTGTCCGCATCCGGCCGGGGTGTCCGTTTTTGCCTTACATTGTAAGGGTCACCCGTAGCACCTCTGGCTAGATTCTGACGGATATCATAGTTATGAGAACTATGATACCCCATGCAGACTTTTGATTCCAGCCGTCCTCGTAACGGTATTTTCCATGATCGCTCAAGCCGCCGCTAACAAAACTGTTTACGACTTCCACACCGTCACCAACGCAGCCGCTTGGCAGGTGGTCAACGACGACGTGATGGGCGGCGTATCCACCAGCAGCTTTCGCCTGACCAATGGCGTTGCGCTGTTCCACGGGAAAGTGTCGCTCGAGAACAACGGCGGTTTTGCCTCCGCTCGCTCGCTACCTGCACACCATGATTTGGCAATCGGCGATAGCTTTGTGATTCGCGTGCGCGGTGACGGACGGCGCTACAAGTTTACCGCGCGCACAGATCCTAGCTTTGATAGCGCGATCTACCAGTGCGGCTTCACGACAAAGAAAGACAAATGGGAAGAACACCACCTGCCGTTCAGGCAGTTCGTCGCGACGTTCCGGGGACGCGTGCTGTCGAGTGAGCCACCGCTGGAAGCGGCCAGAATCACATCCGTGGGATTCCTCATCTCCGACAAGCAGGATGGCCCATTTCAACTTGAGGTGGCCTGGATCAAAGTGGCGCTTACAGCGGGCCAGTGACCCGCAGGCGTTTCCAGCACAGGGGGCGGACAGATTTGACCTTGGAATCCACCGGCAATACGGTCAGCATTGCCTCCACAAACAACGTCCAGGAGCTCCCCAAAAACAGCAGGGGTCGCCGGAAGCAACTCGCCATCCGGCCGCTTTCCAAGCACATTCATAGAAGTCTCTCGCATACTCCTCCCCTCGGGCAGTTATGCTTTGAAACGTGTTATCTTCCGCTCGCAGCGGCTTTGAATCACTTTCGCAACAGCCACCGTAACAGGATGGTCGGTTGTGACCGTCGGCAGCTTTGACACGACCGCTTCTGCCAACTCCAACACTCGACGCTTCATCATGGGCTTGGCCAGGCCGGCCTCCTCAGCCAGGCGTTCGAAGTTCGCTGGCGCAATTCGTTCAGCAAGATACTCGCCGCCAAGCTTCATTGCCATTTTCGCGGAAAGCTCCGGATAGTAAACCGTGCTGATCAAATCGTAGAGTGGTGAAAGACGTGTTTGCAGTCCGGAACTGATCTCCCCGTGGTAAACGAGCGAGAAATTCTTGCCGTGTGCGTCGTTGTTGCCAATCAGCCAATTGAAGATGACCGCGTCGAGCAACGCCTGCAGGTCAATTACCGGAGTGGAAGAGGCTGCGCGGACCAACTCAAAACACTGTTTGATGGAGGGCCCGCCTTCGTTTTGATACTTGTGTTCCGGCACAATCCCCAGCGCCTGGCAAAAATCCTCCTGGTGTTCACGTCGGATACGCTCTGGCCCTTCCGGCGACTGCGGGGCCAAGGCTCGGTCATATCGCTGCACCAAGAGATAATCAATGCCCTCCACCTTGCCGATCTCGACTGTCGCAGTGTCCAGGCCGACCGCCTGGGCCAGACGCATGCACAGGGCTTCATTGAAGACCACGCCTTCAAGCCACTCGATGGCCGGTTTGAGAATGTGGGTGCTCGGCGCTCCATTCAGCGGGAGGGAAATCTGACCGCCCGAAACGTGCACGGCAATTTTGTCCTGCGCTCCCGCCAGGGAAAGCCGGACGCCTTCTTCGCCAGCCAAGAGCGGACGCCGGGGCAATTTCTTGACAATATCAGCCAACTCCGAAGCGCTCAGGGGGCGGTATTCATTATCAGGCTCAGGAAGGCTCGTTCCTTCCGCTATGAATGTCACGGCACCGGCGCACTCACCGCCAATCCGTTCCAGCATGGCAAAATCGTTTCGGGCGCTGATTCCGAGATTGCGAGCAATGATCTCCCGTTTGCTTTCATCGGGCAAAACGCCGGCGAAGAATCCTCGGCAATCATTTCGGGTGAGATGCTTTTTCGTGAGCGGTAACAATTGTGACAGCGGAATTGCCGTTGGATTGGTTAACCAGCTCGCGACGTAATCATAGACCAGGTGGCCATGGTCATTCTGAACGAGCTTTCCGATTAAGTGCCGGTGCAGGTAAACATCTAGCGTCCGTGGCATGGCTTAAACACCTTCTTTAGCGGTTTGACCCGGTTTCTTGTCGGTCGCGGGCGGGGTTAGTTTTATCGTGATGCCCAGCGTATTGAGCACGGTGAGGACCTTGCTGAGCTGGCAAGTGGGTTTCCCCTTTTCCAGTTCGATAATGAACCGCAAGCCCGTGCCGGATGTCATGGCCAGATCCTTTTGCGTCACCGCAAGACTCTTGCGGGTAGCTTTGACCAACTCACCGATCTGTTTGGCCGTCATCTTCATAGCCTTATCTATGTGTTACCGTACGGGAACATTAAGACCAAAAGCAGCTCAAAGCAAGTGGGTTATTCCCGATCGGGAACAAATTGGCTTTGGAGCGTGAAATTGAAATAAACATTCCCTATCTGGAACATCACATAAAACCTTTATATCCAGTGATCTGACGGCCAAATCGGATCCCAATTCATATAAAATGGACTATGTCGCTTGGGGGAGCACACGGTTAGTGCTTTTTGACACAAAAACACATTTGATGTGCACGCAAAAACACAGTTGATGCTCACCCATCACCTCTGGCTTCCACCATGAGCCCCAGTTTCCATCCGGGCCTTTCTTCTGGCCGAACCACGCAATGGCGGTCGCTGGCTCGATCGACGCAATCTGGCCGTCCAGCGTCTTCACGCGAATAGACTCGCCCGTCTGCCCATCCTTGGCCTCGACTTCGATGTCCTGTTTCAGCCGTGCGGCCACGCCCATGGAGCAATGCGTGCAGCAGCCGTAACCCCGTGTCGTCCCGAACTTAACAACGCAGGCAGCGCCTACTCATGCCTAAGCGCCTCAATCGGATCCAGCCTTGCCGCCTTGCGCGCTGGCACGTAGCCGAACGCCACACCCACCGCCGCTGAGAACGCAAAGCCAATCATCACGATCGGCGCGTTGAACACAAACGGCACCTGCAGCACCCCGGCTAGCAAAGACGAGGACACCAGCGCCAGCACAATCCCGATCAGCCCGCCGAACGACGACAACACCACGGCCTCCACCAGGAATTGCAAAAGCACTTCCTGAGAAATTAAAGTTACCAGCTCCTGGAGTAAATGTTCCTGAAGTATTAAATGTATTACCAGTAATAGCCAGCGTTCCACCGCTTGTCATATCAATGGTACCAGCATTAGTGATGGTAGCAGTGGTAAAGGATGAAGAAGCAGCAAACGAAAGTGTACCACTTGCTCCGGTATTTAAAGCCCCATTTACTATTACAGCATTTGCTGCAATTACTGAGGCTGTACCACCATTGATGGTTAAGTTATTAAAAGTTACCGCAGGTAATGTATTGGAAGCAGTGAATATAACAGTACCAGAACCAGCAGTAAACGTACCTGTATTAGTCAGGGCACCGTTAAGACTAAGTGAGCCACCTGAACTCATATCTATTGTAGTGTTATTACTTATCGTTTTTACAGACAATGAACCTGTATTCGTAAAAGTGATTTTACCACCTGTATTGATGGTGATGTTACAGGTGGCAGCATTTTCTGCATCCGATACGGTTACATTATTGGTGATGGTTACCGGATAACCTCCTGTAGCAGGTGGCACTACGCCATTATTCCATGTACTAGCAGAATTCCAGTTGCCATCCTGCACTGTACTATAACTGGTAGGAATCCAGACAGCCCATAAGGTTACGCCACCTACCGTATTCATGGTATAATTAAAACCATCTGCATAAGCAGTTCCTGTACCGTTAGCTGCTGTATTCCAGCCACCAAAATCAAACCCACTTTTGGAGAATCCCAATGTTGAAGCAGTAGTCAGGTTTGCAGATGAACCATAATTAATGGTCTGCGTCTGGTCACTTTGTCCTCCGCCATTTGACTTGAAAGTTACATTGTAATTATTGGCAGTCCAGGTAGCTGTCAATATTGTATTTGTACTTATCTGGAATGCATGACTCAGCCCTGAAGCATAAGTATGACCGTTTCCATCAGACCAAACATTGAAAGTATTGCCTGTTTTGGTAAGTGTATTGGTTGCAACATCTACCCAGGTATTGGTTGCATAAAAATTACCATCAGTAGGTAAAGTTCCACCATCGCTGCCACCACCTGCATAAGTAACAGTGTAACCACTATTCCACTT
>Ga0118677_10006817_pt2 | contig 11226 bp, 10 predicted proteins | sample AliMusrvi5mmetaG_FD_86154 | JGI IMG/M metagenome (GOLD analysis project Ga0118677, IMG submission 86154)
GCACGAACGGCACCTACGTGTTCGCCCGCAATGAGACGGCAAATCCGGCTGCTACGGGAACCACCGGGAACTCGTTCGCCAGTTACCTGCTCGGTCTGCCGGATTCCGCGACAGCGGCCGCCACGCCGGTGCAGGACGCGCACATTACTTATCAGTACTATGACGCGTATTTTCAGGACAACTGGCGCATTCGTCCGAATCTGACGCTGAACCTGGGCCTGCGGTATGAAGTGCCGATTAACTGGTACGCGCCGACGATGGGCTCGGTCAGCCTGACCACGCCGAATCCGGCGGCCAATAATTACCCCGGCGCTTATGTGTTCCCGGGCAGCGGTCCGAATCGCCTGGGCGTGACGCGCTTCTGGCCGACCGATTACACCAACCTCGGACCACGCGCCGGTTTCGCGTACCAGATCAACCAGAAGACGGTGCTCCGCGGCGGCTTCGGTATCTTCTATGAAGCCACCAGCAACGGCGGTTGCGGTTGCACGCTGGGCGCGAACGGCTCATTCGCCCAGATCTCGGACGGTCTGAATGCTCCGTTCCAGTGGGATGGCGGCATCCCGAAACCGGCCGGCTACCAGCCGCCGCCCTTCCTTGGCCCCAGCATTGGCAACGGACTCTCGGTGGACTATCTGGGACCGACGTTCGGCAAGGCGCCGCGCGTTTACAACTGGAGCCTTAGCCTGCAGCGCGAAATCAAGCATTTCCTGGTGGAAGCGGAGTACGCGGGCAATCGCGGACGCGGCCTGAATTCCACGGTGGATCTGAATCAGGTGAACCCGGCGTATCTGTATCTGGGCGCGAGCGGTCTGCTGCAGAAGACCATCACCGATCCCGCCGTGGTCGCGGCCGGCTTCAAGAAGCCGTATGCGAACTTCCCCGACAACGGCACGCTCGCGCAGTCCCTGCGGCCGTATCCGCAGTTTCTGAACGTGTGGTCGCGCAACAGCGGATTGGGAAAGACGTGGTATGACGCGGCGACGTTCAAAGTCATCCGGCGATTCGGCGACTGGCAGTTCCAGGCGTCTTACGTCCGCTCGAAGACTCTCTCTCTGCTCACCTACCGGCAGATCTTCTCGCAGAGCCAGGTGTATCCGCAGGATAACTACAATCTGACTCAGCCGAAGTCTTACCTGCCCTTCGATCTGCCGAACGTGTTCAATTTCCTGAGCAGCTACGATCTGCCGTTCGGGAACGGAAAACGTTTCCTCGGCGGCAAGAATCGCGTGGTGAATGCGGTGGTGGGGAACTGGACCGTTTCCGACACGCATCAGTATCGCAGCGGCGCGCTGATCGCGTTGACCTGCCCGAACACGCTGGGCAACGGTGTGCTGTTCACCAGTTCGCGGATGTGCAACGCCAACGGCGGTACCCTGCTGACCGGTCAGGACCGCACTTCGCTCGACCCCAATAACCCCAACAGCCTGTACTTCAACGCGGCGCCGTTCTCTATCCCGTCACAGTTCTCGTTCGGGACGTCTTCGCAGTACAACGGACGTTTCCGGCAGCCGCCGGTTCTGGTGGACAACATCGCGCTGGTGAAACAGCTCGCGATCTGGCCCAAAGGCGACGGCAATCAGCTGCGACTGCAGTTGCGCGCGGACGCTTTCAATCCGTTCAACCGGACCAACTTCGGCGTCAACGGGACGGTGGGGAATGCCAACTTCGGGCGCGCGACCGGCCCGCAGTATGGTCCGCGACTGATCACGATGGGACTGCGTTTGTATTTCTAGTTGTTTGACCGGTGAAGGTGTCGGCGGGCTGGAAGCCCGCCGACAGCGCCGGTTACCAACCGGCGCGCAGATTGACAATCTGCCCCACATCACCAGAGCCGCTTTTTATTTGCTAGTTCACCCGGGCGCTTTTCAGCAGCGTTTCGAGCGGGACCACTTCCAGCACACTTTCATGCGTGGCTTCCAGACGCACCGTGGCCATTACGCCCGCGTCGAACGACCGCTTCCACGGCCCCACGCAGACGCACCAGCCGTCGCCCGCTTTCAGGCCCGGAAAGTTGAACTCCGGCCGCGGCGTGATCAGGTCGTTCCCGATCGATTTCTGATGCCGCAAAAATTCGTCGTTCACCAGGACGCAGACGGTGTGTTTGCCGATATCGTCGGGACCGGTGTTGCACTTGCCGTCGCGATAAAAGCCCGTGAGAGGATCCGTGCAGCAGGTTTGGAGAACACCGCCTAAAACATTCTTGACCATTTACAACCAGCCTATTACACTCCGCCTGCCCCGAAAGCCGCCGCGGCAGTTTTCGGGCGATTTGCATCCCGCCGCGCGCAGGTCATGGCAACACTGCTAAAATCCGTTTGAATGCAGCGTTTTCGTATCGGCGCGATCACCGACGAATTTTCTTCCGACATCGGCATTGCCGCGGCCGCGATGCAGGAACTGGGTATGAAGGGCGCCGAATTGCGCGTCGTGGGTGGCCGGAACATCATGGACCTGAGCGACGACGAAATCGCCGCCGCGATGTCCGTGCTTCGCGGGCACGGGCTGGAGGTGGTGGCCATCGCCACGCCTCTGCTGAAGTGCTCGCTCCCGGACGCGCCCGAGGTCGACTCCCGGTTTCAGCAGGACATCTTCAATTCGAAGCATTCGTACGAAGATCAGCCCAGGCTTGCCGAGCGCGCGTTCCGTATCGCGGAACTCACGGGAGCGAAGATCATCCGGGTGTTTTCCTACTGGCGCGTGGTGACGCCGGAGGCGGTTTTCGAACGCGTGGTGGATGCGCTGCAGGATCTTTCGGACAAGGCCGGCCATCACGGTCTGGTGATCGGGCTCGAAAACGAGCACGCCTGCAATATCGCCACCGCGCAGGAGACGGCGCGCGTGCTGGCCGCCATCGATCACGAGAATCTGCAGGTGGTGTGGGATCCCGCGAACGCTTACGTGTCGGGCGAGAAGCCGTTCCCCACGGGGTATCAGTTGCTCGATGCCACGCGCATCGCACACGTGCACGCCAAAGACTGCACACTCGACGGCCACAAGCCGGTCTGGGGGCCGCTGGGCGATTGCGATATCGACTGGACAGGACAGATCGACGCGCTGGCGGAAGACGGCTACAAGGGCTTCATTCATCTGGAAACCCACTGGCCCGGCCCGGACGGCAACAAGCTCGAAGGCAGTAAAATCTGCGGGCGCAATCTGCGCCGGCTGGTCGAAGCGACGGCGCTTTAGTCCGGCGCCGGACGCGCGGTCTTAAAATAAAAGTTTCCCTATGATTTCCCGCGCTGAAGCCATCGATATGTTCGAGTCGCCCGACCTGATCGGGGTGGGCATGGAAGCGGACGCCGTGCGCCGCCGCCATCATCCGGACGGCATCGTCAGCTACATCATCGACCGCAACATCAATTACACGAATTTCTGCACGGAATACTGCAGTTTCTGCGCTTTTTACCGGCCGATGGGGCACAAGGACGGCTACGTGCTGCCTCGCGAGGTGATCTTCGACAAAATCCAGGAGACGCTCGATCTGGGCGGCACCGGGATGCTGTTCCAGGGCGGGCTGCATCCGGATCTGAAGATCGAGTGGTATGAAGATCTGCTGCGGGCGATCAAAGCGAAATTCAAGATCTGGTGCCACTGCTTTTCCGCTCCGGAGATCACGAATATCGCCGAGGTAAGCGGCCTTTCGCTGCGCGACACCATCGCCCGGCTGCGCGACGCGGGTCTCGATTCCATTCCGGGCGGCGGCGCCGAGATTCTGGACGACGCCGTGCGCCATCGCATCTCCCGGCTGAAATGCGGCACGCAGGAGTGGATCGACGTGCACCGCACCGCGCATTCGCTCGGCATGCGCACCACCGCGACCATGATGTTCGGCTGCGGCGAGACGCTGGAACAGCGCATGAATCATTTCGATATCGTGCGGCAGATTCAGGAAGACACGGGCGGTTTCACGGCGTTTATCCCGTGGTCTTTCCAGCGTGAACTGACATCGCTCGGCCGGTTTGTCAAAGAGGAAGCCACCGCGGTGGAATATCTGAAAACGCTGGCGGTGTCGCGGATTTATCTGGATAATATCGAAAATATTCAGAGTTCGTGGGTCACGCCGGGGCTGAAGACGTGCCAGCTGGGGCTGCGTTTCGGCGGGAACGACGTGGGCAGCATCATGATCGAAGAGAACGTGGTTTCGGCGGCCGGAACCCACCATCAGGCCACCGAGGAAGAACTGCGGCGCATGATCCGCGACGCGGGATTCGTGCCGAAGCAGCGCGATACGCTTTACCGGACTTATTTCCTGAATTAAGGAGGGGCCCGCGCGCCCCTCCCGATCTCTCTCTTACCGCGCTACGGCGTACTTGACGGAATCGAGCAGCCACTCGCCGTTTTCCCGGACGGCGCCGCGCAGGGCTTCCACCAGACGTTCGCGGTGCTCGAACAGACGGTGCGGTTCGCGCGCGCCGTGTTTCTCCATCAGAGCCTTCACCACGAACGGCATCATCATCGAATAGTCCGCGGGCAGGCTTTCGGTGGATTGCAGGTAGGTGTCTTTATCGACCTTGCCCCAGGTCACGGCCTCGGCAGGCGGGCAGGAAGACAACGATCCATCCGTCACCGGCGCCGTCGTGATCTGCACGTCGAACTCATATCCGCGCACGTTCGGCAGACCCAGCACCTGGCCGAGCGCCGGTTCCGGCTGCAGATTGAAATTCTTCGGCACGCCGCCGCCCAGGATGAGCGTCGCGATCCCCTTCGCCTCGCTCTCGAACAGCCCCCAGTGGTGGTAGGCGCAGGCCTCGAAGACTTCGGCGTGCAGGTCCAGATCGAACGCGTATTCGGGGATCAGGCCCGCCTGCTTCATGGCCCAGAGTTTCATGGAGTTCAGGAAGACGCTGCCATCGGAAGGCGCGCCGACGAACACCGGGATGCCCAGCCGGTTGCAGGTGGAAAGCAGTCCCGGTTCCACGCCGTTGCGCTGCTCCTGCGCGCCGTAGAAAGCGCCCAGGCGGTAGCGCAGTTCCGTGCCGGTCATCTTCTTCTGGAATTCCGGACGCGAGAGGACGGCGGCCAGAAACTTGTCCTGGTCGAGCAACACTTCCTCGTCGAAACCCATGTCGGTTACGCGGATAACCTTCTCATCGCGCAGCGCGCCGTCGTCGCCGAAGATCGGCACTTCGTAAATGGGATCTTTCGTGTGCGCGTTCAGGCTGCGGTGCCCGTCGTGATAACAGACCGCGTCCGTCGTGCTGATGTAGGCGACCCAGCCGGTTTCGAGCAGCGGAATCAGCCATGCCTGATGCTGTCCGCTCACGGTGATGGGACCGGCGATGGAGAGCGTCAGAGGACACTTTCGGGCAATCGCGTGATCGAGAATGCTGTATACCCGGCGCAGAATCGCGCCGCCGAAAGCCGGGAGGCAGTTCTCAAAAATCTCGTGGACGGACTGGCACTGGTCCACCCGGCGCACGCGCACCGGTTTGCGATGGTTCTCACTCATTTTCAACTAAGAGTTTCGCACCCCTTATTCGATGCGGAAGTCCCAGATGCGGGCATCGACTTTGCCTTCGTTGTATTCGATGACGGCGTACTCGCCTTTTTCGAGGGTTTCCTGCGGCCAGATTTTAAACAGACCGCTGTCGGTCAACTGTTTCGAAAAGGAGGGGACCACGTCGCGTTCCTCGATGACTTCGTTCACGATCGGGGCGATGGTGATCCGTTCCACGATGCGAACGCCTTTTTGCGAGGTCATCCGGACGATGGCGAAACTGTCTTCGAGGGAAAGCTGGAGAAAGAACTCGGGGCGCTTTTCGCCGACCGGATTGGTCGAGCGCTCGCCCTGAATCTCCAGGGTGGATTTTCCGGCGACAATCGGGACCGGGGTCACGTACTTCAGCACGGTGCGGCCTTTATTCGTGTGGACCGCGGCATCGGCAAGTTTGAAGATCCGCAACTGCTCGCCGTCAAGCATGTAGACGCCGGCGTCGCGGGGAATGCGGCGGATTTCCGCCCGCTCCTCTTTGGCAGCCTGCGCTTCGTCGGCCACCTGCTGCGCCTGACGGTCCAGAATCTCCCTGCGCGAGGCGGCTTCGGCCCCGGTGCGCTTCAGGTCGGCCAGTTCGGCCGGGATCTCTTCCCAGTCGGCGCGCTCGACGCTGTAATACTTCAGGTGATCGCCTTCCACCTTGTATTCCCGCACCAGCTGAAAGCTGCCGTCTTTCATATACAGTTTCAGATTCGCCGCGCTCAGTGTCGCGGCGAAGACGACCGGAAGCATGAGCGAAAACGGAAAGTACTTACGCATGGACGCTCCTGCCAATAGTCTACGTTCTGAAGCGGGTTAACGTGTTTCCGGCACTTGCTCTTACAAAAGCCGAACATGTATTTCCCTTCATCCATTTCGTTCAGAAAATCTTTCACCAACAGCGAATTCCCGGTAAATCTTACGAACGGCGCGCTTTGTTCGTCGAAAAAGTCCAGCGCTGTCAATTGTTTGCGAGGATGGCCAGCCGATTGCTAAATGCTAAGGCGAAGGAGACCTGGAGGTTTTCATCGCTATGAAGAACGTTATTATTTCGACTTTTATCATCGGCGGGGCGTTGCTGAGCGGCGGCTGCGCCACGAAGAAGTACGTCGCTAAGACCGTCGATCCCATCAGCGGCAAGCTGGATCAGACCAGCCAGTCTCTGGACCAGACCAAACAGAATCTCGATCAGACGAAACAGAACCTCGATCAGACGAAACAATCGCTGGACCAGACCCGGGCCAATCTGGAAAAAGACGAGACCGAACTGAGCGCGACGAAAGAACGCGCGCTGTCGGCGGATAACCGCGCGGGCGACGCTCTGAAGCGCGCGGATGCGGCGGGTCAGAGGGCCGAGCAGGTCGGCAAGGACGTCAGCGATCTGAAAGGCGTTGTCTCCAATCTCGACGACTATAAACCCGTCGGTCAGAGCACCGTCAACTTCAAGTTCAACAGCGACAAGCTGAACAGCGACTCGAAAATGGCACTGGACCAGATGGTGGCGGGCCAGAGCCAGTACAAGCGGTTCTTCATCGCGGTGGAAGGATTCACCGATCGCGTGGGCACCGACGAGTACAATTCCGCTCTGAGCAAACGGCGCGCGGACGCCGTGGTGGCTTACCTGGTTTCGCAGCACAATATTCCGATTTACCGCATCCATATGGTCGGCCTCGGGAAAGATAAACCGGTGGATGAGGCGCGCGGCCGCGCCGCTCAGGCAAAGAACCGCCGCGTGGAAGTGACCATGTACAGTGCCGATCAGAATTCCACTCCGATGCGTCCTCCGGCAGGCGCGCAGTAAGGGTTGCGTCAACACCCGGGTGCCCGACTCCTCCTAAGGGCACCCGGAGTTTGTCGCTGGTCCACGCCCGGCTCGCGCGGGGTTCACGCGCGAGTCACGGGCACGGACCGGGGCGGGGGTGTAAAATGAAGGGAGTTTGTCCCTCGCCGGGCAGGTTCCTTCACATGGTGCATTCCCGGTTTCGTTAGTAGTCTTCGGGTTCGCGACCTAAAAAGACCATGCTTTTACACCCTTTTCCCGCTTTACTGGCCTCTTCGGCGATAAGCCGAATCTCCCGGGGGATGTTTGACGATACTTTCGCGGGAATTCACCGGCTGGCGTGGTTCGACTGGGCGTTGCTGATCCCCTACTTCGGCGTTCTGGCTATTCTCTCCGTTTACGGTCTTCACCGCTTCGACACCATCTATACGTATTTCAAATTTCGCCGGAATGCAACGGGCGACCCGGTTCCTTTCGACAAACTCCCGCCGGTCACGATCCAGTTACCGCTTTACAACGAGCGCTATGTGCTGGAACGGCTGATCGACGAAGTGGTGAGGATGGAATATCCGCGGGAACTGCTGCAGATTCAGGTTCTGGACGATTCCACGGACGACACGCACCAGTTCGCCGAAGCGCTTTGCGAACGGTACCGCAACATCGGGCACAATATCGAATATCGGCACCGCACGAACCGCGAAGGCTTTAAGGCCGGAGCGCTTCAGGAGGGTCTGAAGTCCGCCACCGGAGAATTCGTGGCGGTGTTCGACGCGGATTTCATTCCGCCGGCCGATTTCCTGACGCGCACGATCCATCATTTTTCGAATCCCCGCGTCGGCGTGGTGCAGACGCGCTGGTCTTATCTGAACAGCGGCTTCAACGCGCTCACGGAAGTGCAGAGGGTGCTGCTTGACGGGCACTTCGTTCTGGAACACGGAGCCCGGTCCCGCGCCGGGTATTTTTTCAATTTCAACGGAACCGCCGGCATTCTGCGGAAAGAGATGATCGCGGACGCGGGCGGCTGGCAGCATGACACGCTGACGGAAGATTCCGATCTCAGCTATCGCGCGCAGGTGAAGGGCTGGAAGTTCGTCTATGTGCCGGCCGTGGATTGCCCTTCCGAACTGCCGGTGGAAATGCATGGCTTCCAGGTCCAGCAGTTCCGGTGGGCCAAAGGCCTGACACAGTGCGCGAAGAAGTTGCTGCCGACGCTGGTGAAAGCCGATATCCCGTTCCGCGTGAAAGCCGAGGCGTTCATGCACCTGACGCCGAATATTTCGTATCCGCTGATGGTCATCGTTTCCGCGCTGATGCTGCCGGTAATGATCGTGCGGTTCTATATGGGCGCGTGGGAGATGGTGCTGCTCGACCTGCCCCTGATCGTGGCGTCCTTCTGGTCTCTTTCGGCCTTTTACGTGATCGCGCAGCGTGAACTGCACCCCAAAGACTGGAAGCGGACCTTCTACATCCTGCCTTTGCTGATCGCCGTCGGAGTCGGACTCACACTGAACAACACGCGTGCGGTGCTGGAAGCGCTTTTCGGCGTGGAGAGCGGTTTCGTCCGCACCCCGAAGTATGCCATTGAAGGCACGGTGCAGAAGCGCATGGCCGTCAAAAAGTACAAGCGCCGCAGCGGCATGCTGCCCTACTTTGAGCTGGCCTGCGGCTGCTATTTCCTCTACATGTGCTGGTTTGCGATCGAGACGAACAATTACCTGACGCTGCCGTTCCTTGCGCTGTTTGTCGGCGGTTATTTCTGGGCCGGAATCGCCACGCTTTGGCAGGAACATCAGGATCGGCGCCGCCACGACCGGCAGAGCCGCCTCGAATTCGAAACCGCCCGCTAAATCTCTTCCCGCTCATCCCCTTTCATGGACGAAATCGTTACGGCTCAAATGGTCCGCCAGGCGGCGGACCGGATCACCCCTCTGGCTCGTCGCACCCCGGTCATGACGTCGCGCAGCATCGACAAGCGCGCGGGCATCCGGTCCTTTTTCAAGTGCGAGAATCTGCAGCGCGGCGGCGCGTTCAAGATTCGCGGCGCCGCCAATCTGGTGCTTTCGATTCCGCAAGCCGATCTGCCGCGAGGCGTGGTCGCGTTTTCCTCCGGCAATCATGCTCAGGCGACAGCCATTGCCGCGCGCCACGTGGGCGCACCGGCCACCATCGTGATGCCGCATGACGCGCCCCGGGCCAAGATGGATGCCACGCGCGATGCCGGCGCGCGCATTGTTACTTACGACCGTTTTATCGACGATCGCGAAGCCATCGCATCAGCCGTGATGGCCGAAACGGGAGGCACGCTGGTGCCGCCTTTCGATCACCCGATGATCATCGCCGGACAGGGCACAGCCACTCTGGAACTGATGGAAGACGCGCCCGAGTTCGACGCCCTTGTGGTCTGCGTGGGAGGCGGCGGGCTGCTCTCCGGCTCGGCCACTATCGCGAAGAGTCTGCGTCCGGGCATCCGGATCTTCGGCGTGGAGCCCGAACTGGCCAACGATACGTATCTGTCGTTCGCGAAAGGGGAGCGCGTCGCCATTGCGCCGCCCGACACCATTGCCGACGGACTGCGCTCCCCTGCCCCGGGCAAACTGACGTTTCCGATTATTCAGCGGCACGTGGAACAGATGCTTCTGGTCACCGAAGACGAGATCCGGGCCACCGTACGGTTCCTGCTCGAGCGCATGAAGATTTTCGTGGAACCGAGCGGAGCGGTCGCCGCGGCAGCGGTGTTATTCGGCAAACTGCCAGCCGGCATCCGCAGCGCCGGCATCGTGATCTCGGGCGGCAACGCGGACCTTGAATTCCTGCAGTCCTGTCAGGCGTAGAAGTTCCGGTCCCAGGCGTGCCGGCGCAGGATCTGCAAAGCCGCTTCGGTCAGCGGTCCCAGGGCAGAAGCTTCCACGTTCGACTCGACGCTGGACAGCGATCGCATGCCGGGGATCACGGTGGAAACGGCCGGATGCGACAGGCAGAAGCGCATCGCCACCGGCGCCATATCGCCCGGTTCGGAAAGCCCCAGATCTTTCATGATCGCGACCAGGCGTTCTTCCACCTGCTTTTTGCGGTCGTCGCGGAAGTAGTGATTGCGGAAGTCGCCTTCGGGGAACGTGGTGGCCTGGTTGATCCGGCCCGTCAGCGAGCCTTCATCGAACGGCACGCGCGCCAGCACGCCGATGTTGTTCGTCATGCAGGAATGAAATAACGCGTTCTCGGGCGTCTGATCGAAAACGTTGTAAATCACCTGCACGGTATCGATCAGCCTCGTCTCAATGATGCCGATGCCGGTGTCCGGCTGGTGATCGTTGATCGAAACGCCGAAATACCGGACCTTACCTGAAGTCTTCAGCGTTTCGAAGGCGCGCCGCCACTCTTCGCGATCCACCCATGCCGGATTCCAGACGTGAAGCTGCTGCAGATCGATGGTCTCGACCCCCAGATTCCGCAGGCTGGTCTCGGTGGAATCGATGATGTACTGATACGGGAATACGTCGTCGATGCTCACGTCCGGGCGCGCCGGCCAGACCCGGTTCATGGGAGGCACTTTCGTGGCGACATAAACCTTTTCGCCGGTTTCCGCCACGGCCTTGCCCACCAGTTCTTCACTTTTCCCGTCGCCGTAAGCCAGCGCGGTGTCGATGAAGTTCACGCCGCGCTCAATGGCTTTCCGGAGCGCCGCCAGGGAGCCGTCATCGGTCGCGCCGATCCATTGCTTGCCGCTGATGCCCCACGCGCCATAGCCGATTTCGCTGACTTCCAGACCGGTCCTGCCAAGTTTTCGGTATTTCATTCTTTCCCATTATCCCGAGAGAGGACGTCCGGTACGCGCGCGTGCCAAAGGAGGCGGTCCCGCCGCGGTCCGCTATAATACGGCACACCCGTGTCGGACTCCGCGCACTATGACTGGCTGCCTCCGTGGATCGCCGAATCCGCGGAGCCGTTTGAGACCGTGGGGCGGATTCAGGCC
>Ga0118677_10014320_pt1 | contig 11226 bp, 4 predicted proteins | sample AliMusrvi5mmetaG_FD_86154 | JGI IMG/M metagenome (GOLD analysis project Ga0118677, IMG submission 86154)
GATTTTATTTATTTGCATTGAGAAAGTTTTTATATAATTTTCTTTTAATAATAATTTCTTTTTACTCAATAGATTTGTTGGGTCAGAATACTTGTCCCAATGCAGATTTTTCTCAGGGTAATTTTTCTAACTGGGTAGGTTATACAGGGACGTATACCAGTTGTTGTCCTACACAAGGCATTGTAAACGGGCGGCACACCATAATGACAGGAGGTACCGATGTCAATACGGGCAATCTTTTAAATGTTTTACCCCCCGGTGCCACACGTTCGGCAAGGCTTGGTAATTCTAATGTTAATTCTGAAGCAGAAAGATTAAGATATACATTAACAGTAACCCCACAAAGTTCACTTTTTATTTATAAATATGCAGTGGTGATGCAGGATCCTGGTCATACATCTTCTGATCAGCCTAAATTCAACGTCCGTATTCTTAATCAGGGGGGTAATGTTATAGATCCTGTTTGTGGTTTTTATTCTGTTGTTTCATCGGGTTCCATTCCTGGTTTTCAGAATGCAGCGGGGTCAGTACGCTGGAAGAACTGGACTACTGTTGGTGTTAACCTGACGCCCTATATGGGGCAGAATATCACTATAGAATATTCTACCTACGACTGTGCTCAGGGAGCGCACTATGGCTATGCTTATTTGTCCTGTGCCTGTGCCCCTATGCTTATAGATGTTAATTTTTGTGCAGGCAATGCGTCTATTGTTCTTTCTGCACCCGATGGATTTTCCTATCATTGGACCCCCGGAGGGGCTACCACTCAAAATATCACTATAAATAATCCTGTTATAGGATCTACTTATACCTGTACACTGACCTCTGCTAACGGATGCCAGGTGGTCCTTCAGTCGGTGCTTAATCCCACTATAGTCACTCCGGCTTTTAATGTTACATCGCCCTTGTGCAGTAATACGAAAACCTTTGTGAGCACTTCTACTGTTAATCAGGGGGTCATAGATTCCTATCTGTGGAATTTTGGCAATGGTGCTACGTCTACGCTACAAAATCCCACCTATACTTATCCCAGTTCAGGTACCTATACTGTATCACTTACCATTACTGGTTCTATGGGAGGCTGTCCGCAAACTACCACCCAGCAGGTGATGGTGTACCCTCCTCCAATAGCAAGTGCAGGCCCCGATAAGAGCGTATGTGCGGGACAACAAGCTACTTTAACAGCTAGCGGTGGTGTATCCTATCAGTGGAGCAACAGTGTTAATACCCAAAGTATAACTGTCAGTCCTCTTACTGCAACAACATATACAGTTACTGCTACTGACGCAAATGGTTGTACTGCCAGTGATAATGCAGTTGTGAGTATTAATCCAACACCTGTTGCCAGTGCTGGTCCTAACAAAGCGGTGTGTATAGGTGCTGCTGCAACATTAAATGGCTCAGGAGGTACAACCTATTTGTGGGCACCGGCTGCTACACTGGATAACAGTGCTATTGCAACCCCTGTTGCCAATCCAACAATTACGACAACGTATTCTGTAACAGTGTCCAACTCAAATAATTGTTCTGCAACAAGCAGTATGGTGCTTACTATCAATAATTTGCCTGTTGGCAATGCAGGGCCCAATAATGCCCTGTGTATTGGCAATAATACAACCTTGAATGCTACCGGGGGGACAAGCTATCTGTGGTCTCCTGCTGCAACATTGAATAATGCCGGCATTGCCAGCCCTGTAGCAACGCCTACAGCTACAACCACTTATACTGTAACTGTTACTGATGCCAACGGATGTACTGCCACAAGTAATAAGATAGTGACAGTTAATCCATTACCTTTAGCCGAAGCGGGTAACAATGTGCCCATATGTCTGAATTTAAGTACAACTCTTAATGCGTCAGGTGGAACATCATATGCCTGGGCACCCCCTACAGGCCTTAGTAGCTCTTCAATAGCTAGCCCTGTAGCTTCACCTGTGGCTACAACTACGTATACAGTAACTGTAACAAACAGCAACAACTGTTCTGCAACAGATAATCTTATTGTAACAGTAAATTCATTGCCTCCTGCCAGTGCAGGACCTAATAAGTCGATTTGCACAGGAAATAATACCCAATTGAATGGTTCAGGAGGGACGAGTTATTTGTGGGCACCTGCTGCCACATTGAACGACAACACTCTGGCAACACCTACGGCTAATCTTACAGTAACAACCACCTATTCTGTTACGGTCACCAATGCCAACGGCTGCACAGCCACAAGTAGCATGGTGCTTACTGTTAACCCTCTTCCTGTGGCCAATGCAGGTCCTAACAATACCATATGTCTGGGCTTCAATACTACACTTAATGCATCCGGCGGAACGTCATATGCCTGGTCTCCTGCGGCAAGTCTTAACAATGCCGGTATTTTTAATCCGCTAGCCACCCCTACAGCAACCACCACCTATACCGTGACAGTTACTGATAATAATGGGTGTTCTGCTACGAGCAACAATATCGTAACTGTTAATTTATTGCCTGTTGCCAATGCAGGAACCGATCAGATTATATGTCTTAACCAATCGGCTAATTTAACAGCTAGCGGAGGTTCACAGTTTCACTGGAGCACTGGGGCCAACAGTCAGAGTATTAATGTTTCACCGACAATAAATACAACTTATACGGTAACTGTAAGCGATAATAACAGTTGTTCAGCTACTGATGATGTTTTTGTTGTCGTTCATCCGCTTCCACCTGCTGAGGCAGGCACCAATCAGGCTATCTGCATTGGAAACACCGCAACGTTTATTGCTTCCGGGGGGAATTTATATAACTGGTCACCGGCTGCAGATTTAAATAACAGTGCTATTGCCAGTCCTGTAGCCTCTCCTACAGTTACAACCACCTATACCGTTACTGTAACAGATAACAACGGCTGTTCTGCCACTGACAATCTGATACTGACAATTAACCCGTTACCTCCTGCCAGTGCTGGAAATAATGCATCCATATGCCTGGGACACAATACAACGCTTAACGCTTCAGGTGGCACAAGTTATTTGTGGTCTCCTTCAGGTAATTTAAGCAGTGCCAATATAGCCAATCCTATAGCCAGTCCTACTGTTACAACAACATATACCGTTACTGTCACCGACAACAATGCATGTTCGGCCACCAGCAGTGTAATCCTCACTGTTAGTACGCTTCCTCCTGCAGATGCAGGAAGTAATGCAGCCATATGTCTGGATCAGAGCACTACATTAAATGCCAGCGGCGGTAATAGCTATGTGTGGTCTCCAATATCAGGCCTGAGTAATCCTAATATTGCCAATCCTGCTGCTAACCCATTAGTTACAACCACATATACTGTAACAGTAACAGATAACAGTGGCTGTTCGGCAACAGATAACGTGATATTGACTGTTAATCCTTTGCCTCCTGCCAATGCAGGCAATAATGTTTCTGTATGCCTTGGTACATCAACAACTCTAAATGCTTCCGGTGGGGTTTCATACAGTTGGTCTCCTGGTAATTCTTTAAGCAATGCCAATATCGCAGCTCCTGTAGCCAATCCTACTGTAAATACAACATACACAGTAACGGTAACTGACAATAACGGCTGCAAACAAACAGATAATGTTGCTATTAGTATATTAAGTCTTCCACCGGCCAATGCAGGAAACAATACTGCTATCTGTCTTGGTCAGAATGCTTCTTTAACAGCAAGCGGCGGTGTTAGTTATCATTGGGATACAGGCGGAAATACTGCGACAATTTCAGTAAGTCCCGATTCTACTATTAATTATACAGTAACTGTTACTGATGGAAATGGATGTTCTCAAACCGACAATGTTATTGTTACTGTAAATTATCCTCCTCCTGCCAATGCAGGTCCTGATTTAATAATATGTACAGGTGAAACAGGTAATCTGAATGCTTCAGGAGGTGTTTTTTATCACTGGAGTCCTGCAGCAGGATTAAGTAATCCCGACATCTCTAATCCTATTGCCACTCCTGCTATAAAAACCACTTATATCGTTACAGTTACTGATGTTAATACGTGCACAGCAACTGATGATATAATAGTTTCTATTTTTCCTGCTCCGGTAATTACCCTTACTGCCGATGTTTATAATGGTTGTGTGCCTCTCTTAGTCAATTTCACAGACTCCTCAACTCAGGATATTCATACATGGCTCTGGGATTTTGGTGATCCTTCTTCAGGGGTTATGAATAATTCTGTACAACAACATCCTGCACATTTGTATCAGACGCCGGGGACATATTCCGTATCTCTTACAGTTGTTACTACCGATGGCTGCCAGAAATCAGTTTCTTATAATAACATGATTACCGTTTATCCCGACCCCATTGCGGCCTTTACACCCGATCCTGCTTTCGGATCTATTGAATATCCTTATATTACTTTTATTGATAATTCTATTGATGCCTATTCATGGTTCTGGAACTTTGGCGACCCGGCATCCAACCTTAATTTTTCTACGTTAAGCGATCCTACACATAAGTTTACCAATGAAGGCAATTATATCATTACGTTAACTGTTCAGTCACAATACGGGTGTATAGATTCTGCATCAGGTATGATACGTATCCTGCCAGGTTATACTATTTATATTCCCAATGCTTTCACCCCTAATATTGATGGGTTGAATGATTATTTTATGGCTTATGGCACCAATATCGTTGAATTTAAAATGTATATTTTCGATAGATGGGGTAAAATAATGTTTGAATCTGACGATATCAATGTCGGTTGGCCGGGAAGGTCATCTGAGGCTGATGAACCCCTTATCCAGGATGTCTATGTCTATAAAATTATTGCTAAAGATATATTCGGAGAAACACACAAGTATATCGGACATGTTACATTGTTGATAAACAGATAGTTGTGCTTTTTGCTTGCTTTTGTGCTTATTTTTCTTTTTTTAAAGATAAGATTTAATCAAGAGGCAGATGAAAAACTTTTTGGTGTTATGTAAAGCATGTTCTGTCATATTGAGTGACTTGTAGTAAGACGTTGATAAATATCAGTATGTCAAATGATGCTATATTGTTTGAAGTCCTCATCTGCTTATAGACCTTGTCAGTAATTTTAAAGAGATTATAGTAAAACTATTATTGTTAGCATGCAATTAAAAAAAATGTATAAATTTGCTAAAGCATATTTATAACTTTTGTTATAAAACTGAATGGCCTATTGATTTGTTTCTTTGAAGTCAGTTCAGCTATTGCCTGTTACACTAAAAGTTGTTTTGCAAAAATTTAAAATTAAACAATATGAAAAAAATCTACGTTGTGCTTTTTTTATCTTTTTTTCTGTTACAGAAGAATTTTTCTCAGAACTGTCCACCAACAGATGTTCCAGATGTTCTTTTTCAGGACGTCAACAATGATGGTATTGACGGTGATATAACGCGTGCCATTTTTGTTGCAGTATCAGGTAATGATACTTATGCCGGCACTATGGCACAGCCCGTAAAAACTATCCAGAAAGGCATTCAGTTGGCAGGAGTAACCGGCAAGGATGTCTATGTATCCCGAGGTACTTATGTGCTTACAGCACCCATCCAGATGATTTCCGGGGTTAGTATCTACGGCCAGTTTAACAGTACTAACAACTGGTCGCGCTCCAATACCGATACCACTATAATTACCGGAATTCAAACGGCTGTATTGGCAGATAACATGACAAGTGATACCCACATAGAAGGTTTTGTAATTAAATCGGCCAATGCTACAGTGGCTGGCGAGAGCAGTTATGCGGTGCGTATTAACGGGGGCACTGCCAAGACCATACTTCGTTTTAATACACTTAAACCAGGGTCAGGAGCCAGTGGCACCGCTGGAACTAGTGGAATTCCCGGACAAAATGGGACTCCCGGCAGCAGTGGGGGCATAGGGTCCTGCGATGGTGCCCAGTATGGTGTGGGTGGCAACGGAGGTACTTCTCCCTGTGGGCAATCGGGTGGTAATGGTGGTAATGGAGGCATGGAAGGAGACAATGCCGGACTTAATGGTGGCTTAGGTTTTACAGGTACGCTGGGAGGTGTTGGTGGTAGTGGCGGTGATCCGGGTTCACCTGGACAAAATGGCTATACCGGCGTAGATGGCACCCATGGTACAAATGGCATTGTTGCTTCACAGTTAGGCACAGTAACTACTGCAGGTATTTATACAGTTTCTTCCGGCGCTAACGGAGTTGTCGGTACCAATGGTATGGGCGGTGGCGGTGCCGGTGGTGGTGGCGGACAGGGTTGTACTTTTTGTGATAATGGTAGTGGAAACGGTGGTGGTGGTGGTGGTGCCGGTGGTTGTACCGGTGTTATCGGAACAGGGGGAATGTCAGGCGGCGGCTCATTCGGCGTGTTTATAAATAATGCGGTGGCCGTTGTTGATCGCAACAAGATAATAACTGCTGTTGGTGGCAACGGGGCTAGTGGTGGTAATGGTGGTAGTGGCGGCACCGGTGGTATTGGAGGTATAGGTGGCACTTCTTGTACCGGTGAAGTAGGTGCGGGTGGTAATGGTGGCAACGGCGGCATTGGCGGCGCATCAGGTTCCGGAGCAGGAGGCGCAGGTGGCCCGTCTGTCGGCATATATATAAATGGTAATTCTACTGTTCAGGCAGATACTAACTACTACACCCTTGCTTCAGGAGGCCCTGGAGGTACAGGAGGTGCCAATGCAGTTCTTGGTGCAGCACCTGCAGGCTCTGCTGGCTTGTCTGTAAATATTCACGGCGCTATTTCTAATATCCCTATAATTGTACCGGGTATGTGTGTAAACGATGTTTCTATTCAGGAGCCGACAATAGGCTCTGTTTATGCAACATTTAAAGTGAGTTTATCTTCTCCTGCCCAACATGCTATCACGGTCAGTTATACAACCACTGATGGCACTGCTCAGGCTGGAACTGATTACACTGCTACTTCGGGTACGCTTACTTTTGTAAAAGATGAAATAGTGAAATCTATTAACGTTTCTGTCTTAGCAGACGTAAATAGTGGGGGAAATTCAGAAAACTTTACCTTAAATCTTTCAAATCCAGTGAATGCAACTATTATAGACAATGCCGGACTCTGTACTATAACCCAATTGTCGGTTGGAATAGACCAGACCAATGACCATCCCGGGTCTTGCCAGATGTTGCAAAATACGCCTAACCCTTTTAGTGGTGAAACCGAGATTATCTATGGCTTGCCTCAGCAACAGGATATAAATCTTAAAGTTTATGATTTGACTGGAAAGCTGGTTTCAACTTTGGTAGATGAAAACAAGGATGCAGGCTGGCATCACGTGAAGTTTAACAGCAGTGAACTCCCAGCAGGTATTTATATTTATCGTCTGGTTACAAATGACGCATTGTTAATAAAAAAACTTACGGTAATCAGGTAAAGCAAGAGTAATAATTAAATTATTATTTCAACGAAGTACGAAAAGGATTTATCTAAATCTCAAATTTTTAAACCGTTTGTGCTTTTTAAAATTTGTATTTTGGCTGCGTGTCTGGTAAGCATAATTTTTTATAATTTAATCAGAGGTAACAATCAAAAAAAAAGTTAAATATTTCGCCACCTACGGGGCTTAATTTTGGATTTCAATAATTTATTCTACAAATATATCGCCTCTAACGAGGCTGAGGTAAGTACCGTAGGTACGATATAATAATTAACAAAATTGTTAAAGAAAGCTAAAAAATATTAGGCATCAAAGCCGATATTAATTAAACTTTAAATTTTCTTACTAAGAGAACACCTTTTGAATAGAGACCTCAGCCCTTATGGCTGATGTTTTCCAGTTGTTTCCTGTCTAAGATTTTAATAGTATTTTCGGAAATTGAAATAATGTTTGAATCCTGCAATGAGCTGATAATTCTTCCAGCGCTATCTTTGCTTAAAGCTGTCAATTCGGCGATGTCTTTCCTGTATAAAGGAAACCCATAAGGCTGGTCAGGAAAAACTACATCGGCAAAATATAATAAGGCTTCTGCAATACGGCCATGCATTTGTTTTTGAGTGAGGCTTATAAATCTTTCAAAATTAAAAAGCCCTTTCTGGCTTATATCTTCAATATAAGCATATGCAAAATGTACATTTTTAAGCATGAGACTTTTAAAAACATTAACATCTATAAGACAGGCACATGTCTCTTCAGCAGCAGATACCGAAAAATGATGCATGTTATCGACAAAAGCGCCAGGCCCTCCAATAAATTCACTCGTTGGGATATACTGCAATATCAGATTTTTTTTAGAAAGCCCTTCTAAATAAACTTTTACAAGTCCTCTTGTTATTGAAATTATATGTGTTATTGGGGCACCTTGTTTGAAAATAATTTCACCTTTATTGTAAGCTACTTCCGTTCTGTTTCTATCAATAAGTAATAATTCATCTTCGGTCAAATGCTTAAATAAAATGTTTTTTTTTCCACAATCAATACAAGTAATTTTATTTATTGGTGAAGCCATATCCTATGATTTTCATATTAATTGAACAAATATACATAAAACCCATGAACTATATCGTAAAAAAGATGCTATAAATCATGCCTTTTTAAACTATAAGTTTACTTTGATAGAAGATGTGTTATTTTATAAGTCAGAAAATCAATCAAATAGGTTATTTCAATGGGTAATAAATGAGGAGACACACAACGACAGAATTAAGAAAGAGATGATTTATGTCAGTATAATAACGATTTAGAACGTAAAAAGAGAAAAGAAAAATCATAAATAAATTGGAATAATTATAGGCGTAAACTCTTTTATATCATTGGCTTTGAAATCGATTGATTATAATAAAGATATAAATTTGTTTATAGAATTTTATTGTTAAACTAAACAAATTATTATGATGAAAAAATTTTTATTAATTGCATGTTTACTCGGATGGGGGACAACAATGCTATTCGCCCAGCAAGGCTCTGTGAGTGCCGGCGGAACAGCTAGCGGAGCTGGCGGCACTGTTGATTTTACTATCGGAGAAACAAATTACATTAACACTACCGGTAGTGGCGGTGTTATTACCGAAGGGTTACAGCAACCCTTTGAAATTACTACCGTAGGTGTTGATGAGCTGAAACTACAAACAGAAGTGGCACTTTATCCAAATCCTACAAGTGAAGCTGTAATTTTAAGTGTTTCGGGAGATACTAAAGACCTGAGCTACCAGCTTTATGATCTTAAGGGAGCACTTCTTGCCAATTCGAAAATAGAAGGTTCTGAAACAAGAATTTCGTTGTCAAATTATCCTCGTGCAGTATATTTTATTACGGTTATTAATAGTCAAAATAAATCAAAACAATTCAAAATCATCAAAAATTAAAAAAATGAAAAAAACATTACTGAATTTATGTATAGCATTTATGCTAATTATGTGCTTCCAGAACTCAATAGTTTTTGGACAAGCACCACAGGCATTCACTTATCAGGCAGTGATTCGTGATGCTAACCATCTTCTTATTGCCACCACTCCTATTGCAATGAGGGTGAGTATTTTACAAGGTTCTGCTACAGGAACTCCCGTGTATGTTGAAACTCAAAATCCAACAACCAATATTAACGGATTGGCAACAGTTCAAATTGGTAACGGAACAGTAGTAACCGGAACTTTTGCTACAATTAACTGGTCGGCAGGTCCTTATTTTGTAAAAACAGAAACCGACCCTGCTAATGGTACAAATTACTCAATTACAGGAACTCAGCAGTTATTAAGCGTTCCTTATGCATTGTTTGCAGCTAATTCACTTCCGGGTGCAACAGGTGCTACTGGTGCAACTGGTCTTGCTGGTGCAACTGGCGTTACCGGAGCAACAGGCGTTACCGGCGCTACAGGCCCTCAAGGTTTACTTTCTGTTAACTGTTTACAGTGCCATAACCATAATAATGGTTTAGGCGGCGCAGCTGATGGTATCACGGAAAAAAAGAAAGAATATGAACTTTCAAAACATGCCGATTTAGAACTTGCCGTTTCTGAAGGCGGAACTACAGGATGCGCTCCTTGTCATTCTTCTGAAGGTTTTACTGATGTTGTTAACAATCATGTAGTTCCTACAATGGTTCTTAGTGCTGGTAAATATTCTTTTGCTTACAATGCATCTGCTGCTGCTTCATCATCACTTCCACACATGCCTTCTGCTATCGGGTGTTTCACATGTCACAAGAGCAACCCTGCAGATTCTATGGCATTGGTGTTCACAGATACTGTGAAGATGGCCATGTGGTCTCAGCCTGGTTTTACGAAATCTATTTTTGTTCCACAAGATGGCGCCAAGAGTAACTTGTGCATTAAATGCCATCAACCACGCCCTATGACTACCTCTACTACTCTTTCTGATGGTGCCAGTGTTAACTATGCTGACCTTGCTACCAATCCACTGAATGTATTTTATGACAGTGCCGTTGGCAATGCTGCTCCAAACAAACTTATCCCAAGTTTCAGAATGCATAACCATTATGGTGCTATAGGCGCTATGTTTGCTGGCAAAGGCGGCGTTGAATTTACAGGCTCACAAGTATACACAAACTTATCTACTCATGCTACAGATGTTAGTTGTCAGGACTGCCATATGGCTGCACCTACAGGCTTAACAGGTGGCCATACTTTCAGGGTAGAATACACAGATCCTACCACCCTTTCAAAAACATATAACTTTAAAGGATGCAACGTTTCCGGCTGCCACGGTACTTCTATGAGTACAGCTTCTTCTATGTGGACCAACCTTAGAAATGGTGTGTTGGCAAAACTTGAAACTTTAGCAGGGAAATTAAAATCAGGTGGTGTTTCTATCATGCACACTGATGCTGCAAGTATCTTTGCTGAAGTTACTCCTGAACATTACGATGGTTATCTTGATATTTATGACCCATCAACAAATGCAACAGGACATTTGAGAAATCCTGCTCCAAGCGGTTCTTGGACCAATCCTCAGAAAGCTACCAACTTAGCATTACCTAAATTAACTTCTTTGAAAAATGTACAAATGGGAGCTATCATTAATTTCCAGTTAGTCCTCAGAGAATTTAGTCTTGGCGTTCACAATCCTAATTACATCAATGCCCTCCTACAGAATACAATTGATGCGTTAAACGCAGCAGGACTATAGAAATCCTGTAATTTCTTTAAAAGAGGCTGTTGTCTCATGACAAGCAACAGCCTCTTTTTTTATAGAAAAAACCGTTTCAGAAATAAAATTATCATATCTTTGAATTAGATATAATTTAAAATAATATTAATTATGAATGGTAATTTAATAAAAAACATGATG
>Ga0118677_10014322_pt1 | contig 11224 bp, 5 predicted proteins | sample AliMusrvi5mmetaG_FD_86154 | JGI IMG/M metagenome (GOLD analysis project Ga0118677, IMG submission 86154)
AAAGTGATCAGTAAGCAGTGATCAGTCTGGCGATAAACCATGCTTCTGACAACCTTCTCAAGTTACAGCTTACTTCACTGGGATCGCAGGCGGGACGCCTGCAATCCCAGTGCAAACCATCCACAATTGCTCACTGTTGACTGATCACTGATTAGTCAACTATCTTCACTTCTTCCGGCTGCTCATCTGCCGAACTTGTCGGCAGCGGGGTAGCTTTTGGTCTCACGGGTGGCGGTCTGTTCGCGCCTGGTGCGCCTCCGGTGGTCTCCAGCATACCCAGATGTTGCAGCGCTTCAGTGGTAATTTTCGCACTGGCGCCCGCGCGGGTGTCAATCCCGCTATTATCGCCCTTGCGGATAGCATACAACATGACATTTGCGCCCATCTGATACTGCGCGGTGAAATAGGGTAACTCATTCGGAGCGTGTGAGGCATAGAGATGCGAGAAATTCCCCATGGTGTAAAACACCGATAGCCGGCCGCTATTCATGATGCCATAATTGACCATGGTGACAGTGTTTTCGCCCACCACCGGATCGCTGGTGCGGAAGAGAAACGTGTTGATAGTGTTGCTGCGCGAAAGCGGGCGCATTGGCATGCCGGGCAACACTTTATCCATCTCGCGGCTAACCACCGTTTGAATCTCCGGGTCGGGACGGCTATCTATGAAAAGAAATCCGCCCATACCAATATATTGATGCAATACCGTGACATCGGTGGAACTGAGGCTAAAACTGTCATCAGCATAAATATACAAAAAGGATGGTGGCTTATTCTGATTCAAAAAGCGTGCACGCATCTCGGCGCAGGACATAGCGCGGCTCTCACGTTCGCAGGGGAAGAATCCGTTGAGGAAAGTCATCAATCGCCGGATACCCTCATCGTTTTCGTTCCATGACCCGCGGTCTTGCTTCATGCGGATGAAGTATACGCGACCGCCTATTTTCCCGTTCGGGAAACCAGCGGGAACATCACCATTGCCTTCTCCCTCTGGCGTGCCGGCTTGTTCAGCGATATTTGAGATGTCACGGACATCAGGATCATCCAAATGTCCGATAAACATATTAGGACTATCGCTAATATGGACGGTTCCGTCATCCCCTTCGCCACTATGCATGATGTGGCCCGGGTCTCTCGGCATACTTTGTGTCTTCTTCAGCGTATGACCATGCGGCATCTTCGTCACATGCGGATTGCCGTTCAAGGCGCCTAATGGCAGATCGAGGGTTTTCGGCGGTGGCGGAATTTCTTTCGGCGGCATCTTCACAGAGGCAATGGCAATGCGTATTTCCTTCCGTACGGACGGCTTAAATACAATACCCATGGCATACAGAACACCCGCGAAGAGGAGATGCCCACCGAATGCGCCGGCAAGGCACCAGAAAAGTAGACGGTTATTGAAATAGAGCGTATAACACGTTAATCCCATCCCGCCGACCACGACGAGAAATATCAGGATGCCGCTCCCATCGAAATGGGAGTGTGCTGCTAGCGTCAAAATAGAATTGAAGGCCGCCATTGATGCGGCTGGCATAATGTTCTGCATCACCGTCACTTCGCAGTTGAGGCTTTCAATGCCAATGTCAGCTTGATGCCCGTACGGCTCAACTCGTCGAGTACCGGCATGATGGTGCCATATACCACACGCCGGTCTCCGCGCAATACAAGCGTCGTCTCCCGACTCTTATTGCACATGCCATTGACTTTATTTTCCAGGTTAGCCAACTCTGTGGGTTGTCCGTTAACAAAAATTTTCTCGTCTTTACCCACTTCCACATTTATTTCCACCGGTGGTTGCGCCCGCTGCTGGGCGCGGCTCCCCTTGGGCAGATCCAACGGCAACGCGTGTTCACGCGCAAACGCTGTGGTCACCATGAAAATAATTAATAGAACCAATACCACATCAACCAGCGGTATAATATTAATCGCTGCGATATGACCGTCATCTTCTTCTGCTGAAGGCCCTTGCATAATGTGCTCCGTTTATTAGTATACCCGTAAAAGGTTATTTGGATCGCCGATTCCGAATCCGATTTTAGATTATTAATTTTGGATGTTATCCCGGTCGGTGAATAGGCTCTTAACATCGGTCCCACGTATACCAGTCACCCAGAAAGTGGCAGTAATTAAATCCTAAATCCTTGTTCTCTATCGGCTTAACATCTTCGCCGGCGGTGCGATTACATTCTCGCGCTGCACCAGGAAATAAATACGTTCCATTGCCACTTTTTCGATGGTGAGGATAATAATATTGACGCGATCGACAAAGAAATTATAGGCGATGACCGCGGGAATGGCGGCAAACAAACCCATGGCCGTCGCTACCAATGCATCAGCGATGCCGCTGGCCACCAGGTCCTGCCCCATATTGCCGGTACGCGCGATGGAATCGAAAGTGAGAATAATACCGACTACCGTGCCGAACAAACCAATAAATGGCGCTACCGAGGCGACATTCGCCAAAATAGGCAAATTCACGCGCAACATGGAGCGCACCAGCTTCAATTCGCGCGTTACGGCTTCGAGGACCATCGTTTCCATGACTTCTAATCGCGTTTCGCCCACGTCCTCCAGTTCTTGCCAGTAACTCACCCCTGCATTCAATACGGAATACAGCGGTGAAGTTGCTCGATCCGCTTTACATATTTCCTCGCGTGCCGTATCCCATTGCTGGGTCATTGACCAGCTATCCAAAGCACTCAGCGATTCATCGATGGCATCTTGTGTCTTTTTAAACACAATCCATCGCTCAACGATCACCGCGATAGACAACACTGAACACAGTATTAGCACCGCGAACACGAGCTTCGAGATTGGACTCGCGTTCCATATTATATGCCAGAGGTTCATTCCCCCGTGGCCACTCGCCGCGGCCAACACCAACCACATCCCAGAGCTCCTTTCACTATCCGGCACACCAGCCGTCCTGGGAGCGAAGTCATCCTGACCGCTCATACGCAAGCTTCATGCACTAGCCGACATAAGCCGGTTACACTCCCCAATTATTTTTCAAGTTTTATACCAACCGGCAACATGGCCAGTTACAGATTTTACGAAAGAAAAAGAGAAAGAAAAAGATTTCTCTCGCCACGCTCATTCTCAGTCTCAATCACCGGTTTCAAATTCTTTCTCTTAATATCGGTGCAATTCTCAATTTTTACAGAAGAATTGCACCGTACAGTCACTACCTTGAACGTTGCTATCTACAGAGAGATTAGCCGGCATTATTCATAACTATTTCGAATAATGCCCAGCTAGCCCGGCAGTCCTTACGTTTGATGAATAATACTGGCTAGAATTCATCCGCCTGGATATTCGGGTTGTCTTCCTTGATCTTGTCACGCAAACGCTGTGCGTAAGCTTTCCACGCACCAGACGGATAGGTGATTAACTGTTTTGTGAGCAGCGTATAGGCCTTGCGTACATTCCCTTGCTGCTGGAAGGCCTTGGCGGCCCAATAAAGCGCCTCATCGGCCAGGTCGTTATCTTTATAGACTTCGGCGAATTCCAGGTAATAGCGAATAGCGCTGCTCAGCGCGTCCTTATCGCCAGCCATGCCGGCGCGCAAATACGCAGTTGCCATACGGAAGGTGATCAAATCGATCCTCGGGTTATCCGGGAAGCGCTCGACCAACCGCTTGTAGATGAACGCAGCGGTCAGGTATTCCTTTTTATCGTAGTAATACTGCGCGATGCGTAATACGGCATCAGCAACCAGCGAATTCTTCGGGTACCCGTATACCAACCGCATAGCAGCTTCAGTTGCCTTATTAATGTCATGCTGATCGTAATAGAGCAACACCAGTTGATATAGCGCTTGCGGTACGAAGTCACTATCCGGATATTCCTCGATTACGCGAGTGAAGAGCTTCTCTGCTTCAGGAAATTTTTGCTCTTCCCGGCGGATACGCGCCGTCAGATATAACGCCTCTACAACATAGTCGCTGGCCGGGAAGCGAGCTACGAGCAATTGCAGTAAGCGCGCAGATTCTTGTAACTTCGCATTGGTAAGCGGTTTAGCAGTCGTGACTTTCGTGCCTTTCAACTCGGCGGCGCCGACTGCATACAGGCTTTCTCCCAACCGGACCATCGTCTCCACTTCGAACTTCGGATCGTCGAAGACTTTTGTCAACATCATGCCATCGGCGTCCGCCATCGGACGAGTGGGGAGATCCATAGTACGATCTGCCGGCGTCCCACTGATGGTATTCTCGTTATGATAAGTCACCGTCAGTTTGCCGCCATACGGCACTTTCAGCACGGTTGGTGCGGCAGTAGCTTCCGGATTAGTGGTCTTCACGATGGCGTGAAAAACCCCGCTGTGTAAATCGGTCTCGTTCATCTCGACTGCGAGTTTGTTGCCATCAGAGGAAGAAATTGTCGCATTCAGCAAACTGCCTTTTGCGGTCACTTCGCCAGTCGGGTCGTTCACTTGCAACTCGAAGGGCATGCCGGGTTTCAAATCGCTGATCGGGTTCCCTTGCATATTCAGCAGAGCGATATTCGCGTCCGCGGCGATACGCATCGTTTGTGCGCGCGGGACATTTTTTCCATCTGGAGCGATAGGATCGATATATGTAGCCGTTACCTTGTCTTTCCCCAGTACGTTAATTGCCGGACGGCTCCACATGTTGTTGCCGGCTGTATCCTCGTCGGTCACTTCGATTACCGAGCCAGTCTGGCTGAAGTAAGCGCGCGTGGGACTGCTGGCATCGCCTAATCGCGTAAAGAATTCTCCCTGAAAAGTCGCAACCAGTGTTTTAGTATCGATCGTATAGTTCACCGGCACATCTACTGAAGCACCATTTGACGATTTCAAGGTAATTTTTGTCGTAAATATCCCCGGAATAGTCGGTACCAAATCACCGTCAGTGAGAACTACGCGATAAACCGAACCCGGAGTCAGTGTTTCGGTGGGCGCCCAGGTTATTTTCGTCGGCGGCATCAGCAAGTTCAATTCTTTCACCGCTACCTTCGGTCGTTCAACATTCTGCTGTTGTATCACCATCGACGCCTTTTCCGGCATATTCACGCGGAAGTTATAGCTGCGTATCACCGGCTTGCCGGTCTTGTTTTCTTCATCCAAATAATTGGTGGTAATAATGTCGCCCAACTTTGCTTTCAAAGTGGCGGCGTTACTTTGCGTGGTACTGATTTTCACTTTCCCACTAAAGATCCCGGTATGTGCGCCGGTTTCCATCAGCGTCAATGTAAAGTCTGTGCTGGTGTCAACTGGCGTCACTGGAGCTGCAGGAGCTGCGACGGCAGTTGGCGCTACAGTAGGAGTAGCGACAGTGGTTGTCGCTACAGTGGCAGGAGCTTTCGTTGCGGTAGGAGGAGTAATAGCAGCAGGCGTAGTGGCTGCTGTTGTCAATGAAATGTCACTACCACTGCTGACATGCAGTTTCACATCAACCTTATCCGGATCGTCGCTAATATCCAAATCACGATCTTCTACGACAACCATGACCTCGGTATTGTCCTGTACGCGATGCGAGCGCATGAAGACGGTTTCGTCACCGTCATTGCCTTTGACCTGTACATTGGTGCCGCAGACGATGGTGCCATCAGTAGTGCGGATAGACATACGCGATATGCGTACCGGATTTACCGTACCGGCGGCAGGGGTGGGATCCACAAAACGCGCTGTAATCAGGTCGTTTTTACTCACTTCCAGCATATCGGGTTGCGCTTTACCTTCCGACGTCGTCTTCACCACGGCGGTGAGGACGCCGCTGTCCTGCGCGTTCTCCGTCACCGTTACCGATAACTTATGCCCGGACTGGGTGGAGAGTTCCACCACGGCAGTATTCTTCGTCGGGTCAGTTAAAATATCTAAATTAGGATCAGTCAATTCGACATAAATGGATTGCCCCGATTTGATATTCGAGATGTAGTTGGGATCAAAGCGCGTCCCCTTGTGCCGAAGCGTTCCGTCTATCGGATCGCGGAAGAAAGAAGAAGCAGTTTTCGGCAAAGCACCGACCAATTCCCAATGGTCATCGAGAATATTGCGCTTCTGATAATCCTGCACTTCTTTATACACATCGAGTGCCGTACGCGAAAGGATGATCAACTGGGCATCGGTAGCCAGGTCCAGGCTCACGGTATGTTCGACGGCCTGGCGGTCAATATAACTGACTTTAATTTTATCTTTGCCGCGTAGATGCAATGCAGGATCACCTGGTTTCGGATTGCCCAGCGTGGTATCCACGCTGCCAAGGTAGACACCACGTGAAAAGGCCGGTTTGAGGATGACCTTTTTTGTATCACCGCTGGTTGAAGATACTGTGACCGGCAGGCCCGTATCTGACAAGCGCACGCTCATATCCGGGTCGGCTACTTTCAACTCGAAGGGGATGCCGATAGACACTGACTGCCGCGGAGGAGCGCCGGGAATGCCAATATTGTTGAACGCCTGGAAGGCTTCCTGATAACTGCCGTTGCGGAATTTATCCAATCCGATGAGCAAATAGGCATCATTAGTATCTTTCAAGTCCGGATACTTGGCAATCACTTCACCGATCAAACGCTTAGCTTCGGATTTATCCCCTTGCTCATACAACATCTCAGCCTGTTTCACCTGTGCACGCACGCTGGTGGATGTCGACTTGCTGCCGGTAAGTACTTGCAACTGCTCATAGGCATCGGCGTAATTATGCAATGTTCCGTATAACGCGGCGCGCAGGAACACCGCCTGCTCATAGAGGCTATTATTGACATCGCGAGCAATAGGCGTCACAGCTTGCATCGCGCGGTCGGTATCGCCGATATCCGCATAGGCCAACGCATAAGCGAACGCGACTTCACCCAGGTTTTGCTGGCGGAGCCGTTCCAACAGCGGGTAAAGACGACGATCATACCCCTGTGCCATTTTCAGCGTTAACTCGTCGTTCGGGATGTTGTCCCCTGCGCGAAGGCTGGAGGCTGTGGCAAATGGTTCACGCGCGGTACTCAAGCGTAATTCGCTCACTGCCAGGCCCGCGGGACTCTGAAAGTCGCGTGCATTGCCCAGCGCGATACCAAGAGGCTCACGCGTGGGAACTCCTGCTTTTTCCGCCTTGCCAAACAATGACCTATCGACGAGCATTGAGAGATCGGCAGCATCCCAGATGATAGTGATGGAATGGGATGATTTTGCCGTCCATCGCACCGTACCTTCAATCGTTTGCGTCTTATTATTATCATCGGTCAACGTCAACGCCAGTTTGGCGCCGGTAAGGGTAAGCTTAAAGCGCGCCGGTCCCCCGGTTGGCCAGGAATCGAGCAGCACACGCACTGTGGTATTCGCCGCGTCGAGCGCGACAGGAAGTGACACGGAAAAGTCGATGGTGCCCACCGGGCCGGTCAGCAATCCTGCTGTCGGGTATATGACCGCCTGACCCGGCTTATCGATCTCGATTCCTGCTCCCATCGTGCTGCCCTCTGGCTGGCCGATCACCAGACTCCAGGCGCCCACACGCGGCAGCGTTGGCAGCGTGCGAATTTCGCCGCTGAGCAACTTCAGATGGTCGAGCAACGTGGTGCCAGCCACCGGTATGGCCGGGGCAACGTTCACTGCTGGTCCCCTGCCTACCTGCGCCCAGGAATATATACAGGCGCTAACGAGCAGCAAGCTCGTGAGTAAACCCCGGAAAAACAATGGATATTTTTGCATACACATCATAATAACCCCTCGTTAATTTGCGGTCGATCAGCATTCGCATTAACTGATCACTGCAGTGTCGCTCTATTAAGCGCGGCCTGCCTTCACGTGGTAGACGGTAGGACAGACACTATTTATTTCCCTACTGGCGCCGTTGTTGCTGCCGGTTTCGGCGCGAATTTCCTCTGCAAATCAGACAACATTTTACTCGCTTGATCCGATTCGCCGCCATAGTTAGCAATAATGGTTTGCAGCGTTTGGATCGCGTCGTCGATCTGGCGCAGTTTGTATTGCGCAGTAGCCTGCATCATCATCACGCGTCCGGTAAGTACATGGTCGGGATAGAGCGTGATCATGCGACGAGCGCTGTCGATGGCGCCGCGGTAGTCTTCACCATCAGAACGGAAACGTACAAGCTGCCAGAGTGCATCGGGTGTGCGTCCGCTGGTCGGATAATTGCGCACAAACTCCTCCAGGGAAGCAGTCACCTGATCGCGACTGACCGGCGGCGGGTTGATATCTCCGGGTTTGGGTTTATACATCGCCATATAAGTGGTGCAGATAAAATACTGCGCCTCTTCGGCCAACGGGGTACCTTTCATCGACTGCGCCAGCGTAACATAAATGGCCAACGCGCGGTCAAACTCCTCGCGCTTCACATGCAACGCGCCAAGTTCCAGCATCGCTTCAGAAGCGCGGGTACTCTGCGGGAAGCGTCGCGTGATCTGATTGATCACGCCGATGGCTGAGGCATATTGATCCATTTCCACGTAGTTCCGGAAGAGGCCATACATGGCATCTTCCACCTCCGGTGCAGTCGGATATTTGACGAGGATTTTCTGGAACTGCTCCAGAGCTTTGTGAAAGGTGATGGTCGCCAGCGCATCCTGTCCCAGGTCACGGTAGGTGGCAGCAATTTGCGTGAGCGAACGTCCTTTGTAGAGCAAAGCTTTGATGTCAAGGTCCGCTTTGGTGTCTGAGTGATCGACTGGAGTGAGGGTGCCAGACGTGGCGACATAAAGTGGCATTTTAAGGCTCACTTTACGCGGCCCGCCTTCAGTACGGATCATACTAATCTCATTAATATAAGTTACCGTCACCGCATCGTCGTATTGCGATGTCGAGCCTTCGGCCAAATCGGCATTCGTCTCGATGAGGTTGTTACCCGGCGTGGGATCGCCCGTAATGTGCGCCGCTTTGATGCTACCCTGGAAGATACCACTGTGTGCGGCCGTCTCCGTGAGGGTCAACGACTCCAGATCCTTCTTATTCGTCTTCACATCGACTTTCACGGTACTTTTTTCGCCGTTAGTATCACGGGAAGGATCGTGTACTTCCACGATCATGTTATCGCCTACGACCACCCCGCGCACTTCATCACCTTCCGGATTGCGGATGATCACACGCGCATCAGAGGCTACTGTTGCTGTCATCGTCTTTGTTTCCGCGCCGCCGCCGACATAACGACTCTTGTATTGTAACGTAACCACATCGTTGCCGGTAAGCTGCAGCACGGTATCATCTGGTTTCGCGGCGCCTAACTCGGTGGGGATAACCGCGCCAAAACGATCGCTGCCTTCAGCCTCCGCTTTCAATTGTACTACCTCATGATCACCCGATTTTGTGGTAACGGTGACCGGCAGCATGGTTTCACCCGCAGCAACCAGATTCGGCTCAGTGAGACGAATATATAGCGGTTCACCCGGAGAGACATGTTGCAGATCAGCGAGGCTGGAAGCATACACTGTGCCGACTTTATCCAGTTCCTTGGCCGCCTGCTCGAAATGGCCCAGGTGAAAATGGGTGACGCCAATTTGAAAATACGCGTGATCGACCACCGGACTACTGGGATAATCGGTGATCACCTGCCGATAGGAGCGGAAAGACTCGGTATAATTCTGCTGGTTCCCGTAGATATTTCCGATCTTCATCAGCGCCTGTGGTGACCAGTCGGGATTCTCTTCCTTCACTACGGATTGCAGCATAAGCAGCGCGTCAGGCTCTTTCTTCAAGGATACCAGCGCATCTGCCATGCGGAATTGAGCCTTATAACGCACCTGGGTGTCCGGATAGCGCCGTAACACATTGCGAAAAAAGGTGATGGCCTCTTCGTAGGAAGCGAGCTTCATGCGACTTTCGCCCTGCGTGTATAAAACGGTCGCATCCTGCTCTTGCTGACTGCGTTGCGCATTGTTGGCCGCTTGCGCCAGCGCAACCCCAAGAGCACAAAATAGCACGAGCGTCAGCACAATGCTGCGTTGCCAGGTAAACAACATACCATTCCTCCTTGCGAGGTGAATTAGAATATTCAGAACTTTTAACCCGGATTATTCATGCAACGTAAGGGTTGCCGGGTTAACTGGGTATTATTCGAAATAGTTATGAATAATGCCGGCTAACCCGGATGATTCATAACACGTAAGGACTGCCGGGTTAGCTAGGCATTATTCGAAATAGTTATGAATAATGCCGGCTAAAGGCAATTGCACAACGATGGCTGGCAGTACACTCAGTCATCGTTTTGCACATACCTCAATTAATATTCTCCTGCCGTGGCGCTTCTCCTGCTAATCTTTCACAAAAGATCCCACTAATTTAAATTCTACGATCGAGAGTGAAGAAGTGAGGAGCAAATCAGGAGTGCGGGTAAGGATGAGTCTATTGTTTTTTATCCTGCGACTCCCAGCGTCGGCACAATTACATCAAGCAATTTTGACACGGGTTGAATTGAAAGGTTTCCAGAAAACCATTGTTCCTCAAATATTCTTCATATTTTCTTTAGCGTCAGCCTCGGAAGACGGATAACCACGAAAGGCACGAAAAGAACGAAAGACACGAACACAGTCAACATTGATTATGCTATTATAGCACAGCATGATGCTTCATGCCGAATTTCACCATGAACGAGACCTCGAGAGCATCAGACACACCCAAACCAGCTGCGGAGTGGGTGGAAATATTGAACCAGGCGTGCGCCAAGCATCGGCAGGCTTTGCCGCCTGCTGTCGGACGCGTGAATCCTGTGCAAGCGGCACACCTGTCCCAATTGCAGGAACTGACAGAACAGGCCGTCAAGGAATATCCGCGGGATTTTCACGTGCTCTATCTGGCGGCACTGGCTGCGTTGCTGGAGAATAATCCTGCTCGATGCCGGCGCTATCTACAACGGCTGGAGAAACACTACTATACGGACAATTCCATCCATCTATTGCGTGCTATCGCCATCGCACAACAGGGAGTGCCACTCGCTGCACTGCAACTACTGCGCGAAGTCGGCATGAATGATGCGCTGCAGGTGATTCACTGGTTCCTCGGTGATGATTCGCTTGAACTTTGGCTGCTGAACTGGCTAAAGACCATATACACATGTGAAATAGCGCCACCGAGTAAACCGCTTAGCGACAAACCACGCAACCGAAAGACGCCGAAAGCGGCGAGTCATGCGCAGAAATCGGTGAAAACTGATATTCGCCAGACCCATCCGGTACCCGAAATGGATGCCATATTCCCGGAACTCCCGGATTTGCCGAAGTTTCAACCAGATATCCCTATTCGCTTCGAGCTGAGTAACGCTGCAGC
>Ga0118677_10014324_pt1 | contig 11223 bp, 2 predicted proteins | sample AliMusrvi5mmetaG_FD_86154 | JGI IMG/M metagenome (GOLD analysis project Ga0118677, IMG submission 86154)
GTGTCGCGTCGTTGCCGGAGCTGGCCGCAGTGATCGGCATCCCCTCTCCCGCTGGGAGAGGGGCGCGGGGTGAGGGAACACGACGGCAGGACAGGATTCGCTGCCGCGAGCGGGAAATCCAATCGTCCCGGAAGGGACGACCGAAAATGGCCCCCCAATTTATTGGGGGGATTGTGGTGTAACAATAATGCCAAGTCCCGGCAGGGACGGCCGAAACGCCTCGGTTGCTACCCTTCGGTCGTCCCTCTCGGGACTTTGGGCACACCGCAACGGCCGACCCCGCCAGTGAACTGGCGGGCTATTCTCGGTTGTCCCTACACGGGACAAACTCCACCACTGTCGAGAATCAACAACATACATGGGGATTATTATTCCTCCGCATCGCACTGAAGTGTGATCGTCCACGGACGACCGCTGAACGTTGCGGCTCGGAGCGACAAGGTCTCCTCCCTTTTCTGACTGTCGCATAATCTGTTGTATAATAGATCTGTGACTCCGAACCCACACAGGAGGATTGGTGCGATGCGTATCTCTACTGCCGTCCTTTTTCTGCTGCTCTCGTTTGCGGGGTGGGCCGGGCAGATTCCCAGCCATATCTATACGGCCATGGAGGGGCGTACGGGCCTGACCGGGCCGGCCAAAACGGCAGTCGCGGAAAATCTCGACTACTACCTGACGGGGGCCCAGGGCCCGGATACCATCGGCATTATTCAGTATGAGCTGCAAAAAATCTCCTTCTTCAACTCGGTGAATGATGAAACCCACTATAGCCCGCAAAAGGCGTTGCTGGCCTGCAATATACTGACACGCGCGAAGACCGACCAGGAGCGGGCGTTCGCGTTGGGGTGGTTGACGCATTATGTCAACGACATCAACGTCCATGCCGTGGTGAACAACTATGGCGGGTATTATGGGGAACATCCGCTCCATCATAAAATATTGGAGCAAATTGAGTGCAAACAGGTTTTCACCCGGCATAGCGACGTCGTGACCAAAACATTGGCGACCACCATCCCGGCCCAATTGGGCGCCGAGTTTCCGCTCTTTATCTTCGATGCCTACCATGATACGTATCCGGAGGAACCGAATTATAAGCCGGAGGCCCGGCATTGGGGCGTGGTGTCGAATCGGGACTATTTCGGCGAGCAGATGGATAAAGCCGGCAGTTGGTGTCTCACGGCGGAAAAGGGCTTCTATACTGCCGCGTCCTCGGGCACCGGCGATCAAGGCCTGCATCTTGCCACGGTTCCGTTCCCCTATATGCCCGGCAACGTGGATTACGAGCATTTCCAACACGCCATCCAGATCACCGATATCGAAACCTTTCCTGACCATCTGAACGTGACGGCCAACGTGAATGACAGCCGGCTGTATGGACGCTTTACGGTTGACTGGGAGACCGCCACCAAAAAAGCGATCGCCGATACGCGGGTATTGTTAGCCGCCGCCTCCGAGTATGTGGCCAAACCGACGCCGGACACGCGTCAGGCACTATTGAAACTCATCCCGAACCAGAATCTCGACCAGCCCTACCCCGACTTCAAGGCGGATGCCGTGTTCCCCGGCGACAAAGACGTCGCCAAACTCCACTACCAGGTGAAACTCACCCCGCTGCCCGTCGCGGGCAAAACCGCGGGGGGACCGGTCGCGTTGGAGGGTGAGACCGATACCCTGAGTTATGCTGAGCAAGCGCCTGATTTTTACGGGTCGCGGGCAACACGGATCACCTTCACTATTCCGTTCAAAGCGAACCTGGCGTCATACGCCTTCTCCGTCAAGTTGGGGATGACGGGCAAGGAGGACTTCACGCATGATGAGTATCGAAACGTGGTCTGGACCCAGGTGGACGGACGTCACCCCGGCGCCTGGATTAGCGATGTCGGCGCCATTCGCCTCGGCGAACCCTTCACCGTCACCGTCGCCATCCCCCCCGCGCTGCGCGGCAAGAAGGGTATGCGCCGCTGGGCGGTGATGACCCCACAGCATGTGATCACCGTCTCCGATCTCGTGTCGCTGGACATGGACGCCTGGGGTAAGGAAGTGCGTCCGGACGTGGAGATACTGGAGGAGAAGGTGACGCCCACCACGATTACCGCCACCTTACAGCTTACCGATATGGTGGCCTGGGAGAAGCAAATTCTGGGCGAGAACCGCCTCCTCTTCGTGTGGAGCCCCTACGGCACACCGGACGACTTTCTGGGAGCTGAAGCCGCCGCACAAGCCGGCAAAGAGCTGCTCGCCGTGCACGAAAAGGTGGCGACGACAAAAGAGTTCGCGGAACAGGAGCAAACATTGCTCGCGTTCCTCGCCGCACTGGAGAAAGAGCAGATTACGGAAGCCGAACGGGAGCGGCGCCTCGTGCAGCGTTTCGCGGAACTGATGGCGACGACCCGGTTGCCGGAAGCCCGCGACGTCGCGGAAAAGGCCGCGATCGTCACCGCCTTTTATGACCTGCCGTTCCAGTGCGCGACCGCGGCCACCGTCAACGCCACCGCCCTCGCCTTTCCGCTGGCCAGCGGGTGGAAAGAAGAAGCGCCGCCAACGCCGCTCCTCTTCCATGATCGGCAGCACGCCACAAAATCAGACGAGCAAAAGGGCCATGACAACGGCCCGCCACTATGGAGCATTAACGCCACCCTCGACACCGCCTGGTGTGCCTGGAGCACCAAAGCCGAACAGGCGCTGGCGCAGGAGTGCGCCATAGCCACGAAACAACCGCTGACGGTCGGCGCCTACCAGGGCACCCTCTATCTCGAACGCGGCGACGGCCGCACCGCGCTGGAGTATGGTGTTGTGGGACGGGCGCTGTTGCATCGGGGCTACACCGGCTTAAAAATCACCTTCAACATTAAAGGCACTGCCGGGCAATTCATCGGCAGTGACGGAAAAACGTACGATGGAAAAGAAGCTATGCTGCACTTCATCGACAAAACCCAACAGGAGATCGACCGCATGCTGGAAGGTTTCACCACCAGGAGTGTCCCGTGACGTGGCATGGCAAAATGAGACGACAGGGAGGGATGGTTGCCAATAACGAGTCTTTGACCTTAATTTCTTATTTTATTAAGAATTTTTACAATCCCCATTGACACCTAGGGAAAGGCTGTTATAGCTTATAACATGATTTGCTCCAGAATCACTATCACTTCCACACGTCACTTGACGAGTAGACTTGTCATCGGGTCATTGCCTCTGAATCGATCAGCAACAAAATCAGGGGATTGGCAACCGGGTCAACCCTAATCCGCAGTATTCGCGAAGCGAATACTGCGTCGGTGAGCTATAGCCTTATTCATGCGTTCATGAATAAGGCGAGCTAACGAATGAATTCTGAACTGTCAGAATCCAACCCGAACACCAGAAAGCAGGAAACAGATGAATACTCGTTTGTTGCATGCCCCCTTGTTTGCCATACTTCTAGGTGTGATGTTGACATGTGCGATGTGCTGTTGTGCAGATACTACCACTCGCGTGAGCGTGTCCAGTAATGGCGCACAAGCACAAGGAAGTAGCAAATTTGGTGCCTTCGCATTTGGCGGTAGTCGCTATATCGAATTTATGTCTACTGCCGCGAACCTGGTCGCCGGAGATACCAATGGGATCATGGATCCCTTCCAGCATGACCGGCAAACCGGAGAAACCACACAGATCAAAGTGCGAAGCGAAGGTCTTAGTTTTCCTCCGCCGATGGATGAACTCGTCTTGTATGGTTTCATCGATAACGACTGTATCACGTTTTGTTCCAAGTCGTCGAAACTGGTTGCTGGTGATACCAATGGGTGTAGCGATGTGTTTATCTATGATCGGCACACTGAAGTTATCAAACGGGTTACCGTGACCAGCACCGGGGCAGAGGGAAATGGCGACAGTTATGGCGGATATTTGACGCAAGATCACCGCTTTGTGTTCTTCGAATCATACGCGTCCAATCTTGTTGCGAATGATACGAATAACCAAAAGGATATTTTTTGTACAGATTTAACGACCGGCCAGGTGACGCGTGTAAATGTTGCTAGCGACGGTGCCCAGGCCAACGGTGATAGCACAGATGCATTTGCCACACCGGATGGCCGTTACCTCGCATTTGAATCCGACGCCACGAATCTTGTGCCAAACGATACGAATGGTTCCAAAGATATCTTTCTTCGCGATCGACAAACAGGCACGACGTCTCGCATCAGCGTAGCCAGCGATGGCACACAGGCTAATGGTCATAGCTGGACGACCGGCGGGCCATCGCCAAATACCAGTGCGAATGGCCAGTTAGTGGTCTTCGCCTCCGATGCATCGAATTTAGTCGCTGGGGACACGAATGGAGCGACGGATATTTTTTACCACGACATGAAAACAGGGAAAACAGCACTGGTCAGTGTAGCAACAACAGGTGGCAGCGCAAACGGGAGTAGTGACGATCCCTACATCAGCCAGAATGGACGCTATGTTGTTTTTTCCTCAAACGCCTCGAACCTGGTTGCTGGAGATACAAATGGCTGTCGAGATTGTTTTATGCGCGACCTTCAAACGGGAGTCACCACTCGTGTTTCGGTGGGAAGCGACGGGAAGGAAAGCAATGCAGAGAGTACTCAAGCCTCTATCAGCGATGATGGTCGGTATATCGTTTTCCAATCCGACGCCTCTTCGTTAGTTGCGAATGATAATAATAATGCGACGGATATTTTCGTTCGATCAATAGGCGATACGCCGAAAGCACAGCCAGACCTGTGGCTGCAGCGCACGGGAGATACGCTGGTCAAAGGTGATAATGTTTATGATGATCTGACCGAACAAACCCAACGCCAATTTCTGCTGGCCGGCGCGACAGCGTCATACACCGTGACCGTACAAAATGACGATACCACCACCCGGTCAGTTCTGTTGATCACCCAGGAACAGGGTGATGATCGCTGGCGCGTCATTTATCGTTCCGGTGGCCAAGATATCACAGCGGCGATTTGCGGTAGTGGCTTTACGACGGAAGCACTGGCGCCGGGCGCCACCACTACTATTACTGTCGACATTATTTCTGATCCCGCGATTCCGCAGGGAGAAGGAAAAGGCGTGCAGATCCAGGCCGTCTATTCGGCGACGGATCATACCATCTACGATGCCGTTCGCGCGATCGGCATCGTCTGGAATGTCGTACAACCAGACCTTACCATCCAGGCGCCGGGGGATGCTACACCCATCGGGCTGGGCGACTTCAATAATTGGGGGCAAATCAGATTACAATCCATCAAACCGGGGGAGACAGCCATTTACCAGATGTGCCTGCACAATGCGGGTAATATCGAAGATCAATTCCTGGTGAAAGCACCCGCTGACAAAGGGGAATGGACGCTCCGTTATTACAACAATAGCACCGGTGGCACGGAGATTACGAACGAACTGACCGGCACTGGCATCACCACACCGAAGCTGGCACCTGGCGCCGAAGTGACGTTCCGTCTGGAAGCAACCTTAGCCGCCCAAGCGCAATGGCTATCGCCGAAAGCTGTGGCGATAGTAGCCACATCGGTGACTGATCCAACCCATCAGGACATGGTGATGGCGAAATCAGTCTCCTCCGTACGGTCACATTTCTGGATGGCATTCGACATCCCCTGGCCAGTACGGCGCGGGCGTGACGCCACGGGATGGATCACGTATGGGAATAATGGCGACAGCGATATGCCGGCGCCCACGTTGCTCTTGCATAATCTCGAAGGTACCACTCGGATGCGTTTATTGCCTGAAGAGGCGTATGTGCCCGGTCCGCTGCAGTTTATGGCTGCGAATCTCATCGGGAACACCTTTACACTCAAGGCCGGCAGCACGGAACGCATTCCTTTTTATTTTTTCCCGGAGGCGGAGGGAGGGATCCATTTCAATCTCGGATTGCAGGGGTATGACCAGACGCCCATCGATTGGGGAAAACTAGAGACACAAATCCGTCCGGAGGGCATTGCCGACGCCGCCTGGACGATTATTCAGACGAATCTTCAACAACAGTTAGGGACCACCTGGAGTGATTACCGGGCGGTGATGCTGGAAGATGCCAAGTATTTGGCGCAATGCAACGCCCCCACAACTGATCTGCGCGATGCCAGCCGATTAGAGGCGAAAAAAGCCGGCGGCGCCTGTTGTCCGCAAAAATGGCTCGCTGCAACAACAGATCGCCTCCCCGAACTCTCGGCTGCCGGGTTGATGATCTCGCGCCTGGCACCGGTGGCGATCTCGCAGCGCTTCAAGCTGGGACCTTTCGGGTATGGGTGGACGGTGAATGACGACTATCGCTTGACGAAGGAAATTTCACCAACAGGAGCGATGATCATCATTCGCGGACCTGATGGCAGTCAACGGATTTTCACACGCAGATCCTGTGATCGAGTAAATGGTGCTGAAGGATGGCTATCGATGCCTGGAGATTCCGGCTGCATAGAAGCGTCTATTGAACACGGTGGCTTGAATAATCCACTCCTCTGGGGCTACACATTAACAGAAAAGTCTGGGTTACGTTATCACTATAATGTTGGCCCAATAAATATGGATTCGCCGATAATTGATGCACCAGTAGCAACCATCTCCTATCCGAATGCACAGGGAATTCCAGGAAATAGTAATGTGTTATCTTATAGTTATGATGTCACACCATCACGCAAACTCACCTCGATTACCTATAATGCGAATAAAGGAACATTGTATATCCGTTATAATGCCCAGAGCCGTATCGCGCAGATCGATGATGGCGCGGGACATGCCGTCACCTATCAATATGACGCCGCCGGGGACTACCTGCTGTCAGTGCAGTATCCTGATGGGCGCACCATGCAATATGACTATGTGCGGGACACCGGCAGCGCCGCGCTGCACGCGTTGACGACGATTACCTTTCCGGACGGCACACACCTGTACTACACGTACGATGTCCAGGGATGCCTGAGTGGCTTCCATAAAGATAGCGGTTTGGAACCGGTGACGTATATGTATGGCGCGCAAGGTATTGTCCAGGTGAAGGATGCCTTGGGAAGTATCACAACGTTGAAATATGGAGCGAATGGCGAGATCCTTGAGCAGGTTGACGCGCATGGGAAAAGCACCAAGATCAAATACGATAAGCTGGGAAATGTAACTGGACTCGTGGCCCCGGATACGACGTCAACGCAAATGGCATACGATAGCTGGGGAAATGTGACTGGCGTGCTTGACGCCAATGGTTCCGCAACGGATATGAATTACGATTATGCCACCAGCAATCTGGCCTGGTTACGAGACGCGCGACGAAATGAGACGAAATTCGTAAGCACGAAGACGTACCCATACAATTATAGTGTAACCTCTCCGGATGGCAGCATCGAAAAATTTGACTATGACTTGGATGGAAATATTACGACAGCTACCGACCGCCGGGGTCTTGTTGTCAATGCCACCTACGATGATTACCATCGTGTGACACGTCAGACTTACCCGAGCGGACGCTCACGCAGTTATCGGTACGACACGCATAATAATCTCCTCTCGGTGGCGGATACCGTCGCGGGGACGATCACGATGCAATACAACACGCTTGACCTGTTATCACGCATCGATTATCCTGGCGGACGCTGGTTCACCTTTGAGTATGACGCCGCCGGCCGACGCACGAAGCGCACCGAATATGACGGATATGTGCAGCATTACACCTACAACACCCAAGGACGGCTGGTCACCCTGACAGATGGGAACAACACGGAATTGGTGCGCTATGCGTATGACGCGGCGGGTCAACTCGCTAAGGAGACAAAAAGCAACGGAGTGGTGACCACCTACGCATGGGATCCCTCGGGATGGTTGCTTAGTCTGACGCACACGGCGCCCGATGGACGCGTACAGGCCCGTTTTGTCTATACCTATGACGATAATGGTCAACCAATCACCATGAGCACGCTGGATGGCGACTATACCTACACGTATGACGCCATCAGGCAACTCACCGGGGTCACCTGTCCGGATGGACGCACGGTAACGTATGCTTATGATGCCGCGGGCAACCGCACGACGGTGACCGATAATGGCGTTGTAACCGCATATACGGCCAATAACTTGAATGCGTATACGGCAATCGGTCCCCTGACGTTATCTTATGATGCCGGCGGCAATCTGCTTGCACAAACGAATGGCGTCAACAATCGGACATCTATCTACAACGAGCTGGGGCAACTCACACGAGTGACCACCCCGGACGGCGTGTGGGAGTATGAATATGACGCCCTGGGCAATCGCAGTGCCGTCGTGGGTAATGGGCAGCGCAGCCAGTATCTCATCGACCCGGTCGGGCTGGGAAACGTGGCCACGGAATACGACACGTCTGGCGCCCTGACGGCGCGCTTTGTGTATGGCGATGGCCTGGTGGGGCGCATTAGCAATACCGGCGCGGTCGCCTATTACCAGTTCGACGGTACTGGCAATACCGTTCAAATGACGGATGCAACAAGCGCTATTCGTAATACCTATCGGTATCTTCCGTTCGGTGAGTGTACCGCCAAACACCAGGAAATCGCGAATCCCTTTACGTTCAATGGTGCACTTGGCGTAATGCATGAAGCAGACGAGGTATACTACATGCGCGCGCGCTATTATGATGCCGCGCAGGGACGATTCATTGCTCCCGATCCGCTTGGAATAAACGGCGGTTTTAACGCATATGCCTTTACCAATAATTCGCCGGTAAAATATGCGGATCCCCTGGGGTTATCCCGCATACTGAGTATAAATAGTAATACCCGTAGTAATACGCAAAACAGCAACTCACCTAGTATAACAAAAACTGCGGATGGTTTAAGGCCTTCAACCAATCAACCGAATAAGACTATATTTAGACTTGACCCATGTAAAAGTATACATCGGAGGGAAGGCTGTGGTGTTGGTGGGGGAGTCAGAGGCAGCAATGATACTAGTCCATCAACGGCGACAGTTGCTACTGATACATTGGACATACTCAATCGACTAGAAGAATTGTCGTTACAAGCACCGGATAATGTTAATGATACTATCGAGTGGTCACAGAGCAGTATTGAAGATGAACTGGGGAACAATATGGGGGGGGAAGGCGGCCAGTCAACCAATATCAACCTGCCCGGCGACACCGGAACCATCACCTCTCACGATCCCAATGAACTGGTCGGGCCGGCAGGTTATGGTCCAACGCGCGCAGTGGCGATGACGGATTCCCTGCACTATACCATTTATTTTGAAAACAGCAAGGAGGCGACTGCGCCCGCCCAAGAAGTCTATATCTCTTCCATGCTTGATGCGAACCTGGATTGGTCGACCTTCACCCTGGGCGAAGTCGTCATCGGCTCGCAGGTGATTCCGAACCTGGCCGGATCTTCTGCCGGTACAGTGACCGTCCCCTTGAAAAGCGCGAACTTGCTGGCAGAGATCAATTTTATCAGCGATGTGCAAACCGGACACGCATATTGGAGCCTGCGCGCGCTGGATCCACAGACCGACGATCTCCCCGGCGACCCCCTGATTGGCCTGCTCCAGCCGAACGATGACACGGGCCGCGGTGAAGGGCATGTTACATTCACCATCAAACCCAGGACGGCCGTGGCGGTCGGCACGCCAGTGACGGCGCAAGCGAGTATCGTTTTTGATAACAATGATCCCATTGTCACCAATGTCTGGCGCAACGTGATCGGCGGCACACAACCCGATGCCCTCATCAAACTGCACACCGCTTCTGTGTATGCCGGTGACGGTCTGTATGGCGTTGGTGCTGCCATTCCACCAGCGCAACAGGTGGCTACCGCCACGACCAGGGACACGCCGGCCATATATGACATGCAATTCCAGCAAGATGGCACCACCAAGGACACACTGCGTATTGCCGGCACCGCTGATGGTGAAGGCTGGACGGTGCGTTACTTTGACGCCGGCGGCGCCGAGGTCACCAGCGCAGTCAACGCCTCAGGCTGGCAACCCGATGTCGCACCGAATGCTCCCGTCTTCTTGCGGGTCGAAGTTACCCCGAGCACCGCGGTGCGCGAACGCGAGCAAAAAGTCGTCACCGTCACAGCCATTTCGCTCGGTGATCCGAAGAAACAGGATGCCGTACAAGCGACCACGACGCGCGCCTTTCGGCAACCGGACCTGCTGATTCAGGCCTTGGGAGATTACCCAAGGATTGGAGACAACATCTACAATACCAGTGGACATGAACAGGCCAGAACACAGGAGATATCGCGTGGCGTGAAAGCCACATACCTCATTATCGTCCAGAATGACGGAAGCATCGCGGATAACCTGATGCTGACCGGCACCCCGGGCGGCAACGGCTGGACAGTCCGATATTTCAATGCCGCCGCCAAGGGCGCCGATATCACAACAGACATGACCGGCAGGGGGTGGGCGCTCAATAACCTGGCGACAACCACACCAAAGGTCATTCGCGTTGAAGTGACCGCCGGTGCCCTGGCGAGAATGGACTGCACGCTCTATATTACGGCCACCTCGGACGGTATCGTCACCAGCGCCGATACCGTCAAGGCCATCACGACACTGCCCTTGATGAAGGGCGTCACATTGACAGCCTCTCTGGTCGCGCCGCGGACAGCAGGCACACTGGTGACCCTCACGGCAACACCAGCCGGTGGTAACACCCCCGTCTACAAGTTCATGAATGGCGACACTATCCTGCGCGATTACGCAACAACTCCGGTCTTTACCTGGCGGGCGACTACCGGCACCGCCACCCTGAAGGTGTTGGCCAAAGACCTTGCTGGCGCCGATCCCACGAAAATATATAGCTCAGCAGCGATTACCTATACGGTGACACCCTCGCTGACCGCCGTCTCGCTCGCGACCACGCCGATTGCAACCTGCACCATCAACACCCCGGTCTCACTGGCGGCAACGGCAACGGGGGGGGCAAACCTGGTTTATGCCTTCACGGTTAATGGCAAAATGCTACGGGATTATACCGCACAGACCAATTTCACCTGGACGCCGGCAGTTGCTGGACGCTACATGTTTCAGGTTAATGTCAAGGACCTGAACGGCGCCGTCCCGGCGAAGATTGTGAGCTCGAGCTCCATGATTTACACCGTGACAGCGCCCGCTAAACCGCGTGTAACCGGAATGACGAGATTCCCTGACGCTAGCAGCCTGCGGATAAAGTATCGTTGTGCGCTGCTGCCGAGCTTTTCGCGTCAGGCGAACACGATATCTGTAACTCTATGAAGGCATAGACGATAGATATCGTGT
>Ga0118677_10014325_pt1 | contig 11223 bp, 8 predicted proteins | sample AliMusrvi5mmetaG_FD_86154 | JGI IMG/M metagenome (GOLD analysis project Ga0118677, IMG submission 86154)
TTGTGCTTTTGAGCAATCAGATACTTTCAAATGCTATAAGTAGGGGCTGCACGAATATACATATCGAACCCGGCGAGCGTCAAGTCTCAGTCCATTATCGCAAAGAAGGCGTATTGTTCGCCGCCATGAAGCACGCCCTCGCTTTCGCAATTGCGCTTTTCGCCACCGCCGCATCGGCGCAGGAAGCGGCCTATGGCCCGATGCTGGAAGGCTATGACTATCCCTTCCCGCTCCAGCATTACCGGTTCCAAAACCAGACCATGGCGATGGACATGGCCTACATGGATGTGAAGCCGGCCACGCCGAACGGGCACACGGTTGTCCTGCTGCACGGCAAGAATTTCTGTTCCGCGACCTGGGAAGGCAGCATCCGGGCGCTGAGCGGCGCGGGCTACCGCGTCATCGCACCTGACCAGGTGGGCTGGTGCAAATCCACCAAGCCGCAACATTATGAATACACCTTCGAGCAATTGGCGGCGAACACCCATGACCTGCTCAAGTCGCTGGGCATCCCGCGCGCCATCGTGATGGGCCATTCCACCGGCGGCATGCTGGCGATGCGCTACGGCCTGACCTTTCCGGCCGATACCGAAAGACTGGTGCTGGTCGATCCGCTGGGGCTGGAAGACTGGCGCGCCAAGGGCGTGCCGTGGCAAAGCCTGGACGCGCAATATCAGGTCCAGCTCAAGACAACCGCCGACAGCATCCGCGATTATGAGCGCGTGACGTACTACGCCAACAGCTGGAAGCCGGAATATGAGCCCTGGGTACAGATGCTGGCAGGGATGTACCGGGGCCCGGGCAAGGCGATCGTGGCGTGGAACTCGGCCCTGATCAGCGACATGATCTATGACCAGCCGGTGTTTTATGAATTCGAGAATTTGAAAATGCCGGTGCTGCTGATCATCGGCGACAAGGACAATACCGCGCCGGGCAAGCAGCTGGCGCCGCCGGAAATCCGCGCCACCCTGGGCAATTATCCGGTGCTGGCGGAAGCGGCTGTCAAGCGCTTCAAACAGGGCAAGCTGATCCGCTTCGCGGATCTTGGCCACTCACCGCAAATCCAGGATCCGACGCGCTTCCACGCCGCGCTGCTGGAAGCGCTTAAACCGTAAAGCCGTGCGTGCCGGCCCAGGACAGGAACAGCTCCGGCCAGGCGCCGCAGGGTTTGCCTTGCGCCCAATGCAGGCTGAAGCCATGCCCGCCGGCCTCGAACACATGCATCTGTGAGGCGATCTTGGCCTCCTGCAGCTTCTGGTAAAACGCAATGCCGTTGGGCATTGGCGGCACGATGTCGTCATCGGCGGCCAGCGCCAGGAAGGACGGCACGGTATCGGCGCCGACATGCTTTTCCAGCGACCATTTGTCGATCATCTCGGGCGTGGGATTTTCCCCCAGCAGCTTGTCGCGCGAACCGGCATGGGCGCCCGGCCCCATGGTGATCACCGGATACATGTGCGCGGCGATGAAGGGCTTGGCATCGCCGCTGTCGGCGCCGCTGATTTTTTCGTACGCCGTCATGCCGTGGCGCAGCGCCAGCGAAGCCGACAGATGCCCGCCGGCGGAAAAGCCGATCACACCCAGCTTCTGGGCGCCATATTCACCGGCGCGGATCAGGCGCATGGCGCGCTGGGCATCCTGCAACGGCACCATGTCGCGGTTCTTCCAGTCTTCGCCCGGCAGGCGGTAGCGCAGCACGAAACTGATGATGCCGCGCGAAGCGAAATACTGCGCGATCTCGCGGCCGCCGCGGTCGCCGCCTTCCGCCGCATAACCGCCGCCCGGAATGATCAGCATGGCAAGCCCCGTCGGCTTGACGGGGCGATAGACGAAGAAGCCCGGCTGCTGGATCTGGCTGATGGCGCGGACATGGAAACCGTCCGGTTGCACCGCGTCGGCGACTTTCAGGTCCAGGTGAATGCCGGCGCCGCCAGGCGGCGTACCCGGCCACAGGCCGATGAATTCCTGGGAATCGCCGGGCAGGTAACCGGTCTCATGCGCCGGCTGTCCCAGCGCCGCGCGCGGCAACAGCGCGCTTCCAAGTCCCGCAACCAGCAGCTTGCGCCGATCCATGCCCGCCTCCCCGTTATTTTCGGGGATGCTCGCGCAGACCGGCGATCAAGACAAGCCGCCTAGATCTTCTGGTCGTACTCGCCGACTTCGGGATGCTTGCCCAGGCGCGCGTCAATATCGGCAAACATGGCCCGCATATTGGCTTCCGAGGCCGGGCTTTCCACCACCACCACCAGCGAGGGCTTGTTGGAGGAGGCGCGCACCAGGCCCCAGGTGCCGTCATCCAGGGTGACGCGCACGCCATTGACGGTGACCACGGAAGCAATCTTGCGGCCCAGCAGAGTCTCGCCCTTGTCTTTCAGGGCGGTGTATTCCTTCACCATCGCATCGACCACGGCGTACTTCTTGTCGTCGGGGCAGAAGGGCGCCATGGTGGGCGAGCCCCAGCTTTGCGGCAGTCCGTCATACAGCGCCGACAGCTTCGCGCCCGGACCGGCCGCGTCCAGCATCTTCAGCACCTGGATGCCGGCGACGATGCCGTCGTCATAACCCAGGCCGATGGGTGGATTGAAGAAGAAGTGGCCGGACTTTTCAAAACCAGCCAGCGCCTTCAACTCGGCGGTACGGCGCTTGATATAGCTGTGGCCGGTTTTCCAGTAATCGGTTTTGACGCCATTGGCCTTCAACACCGGATCGGTGAGATAGAGACCGGTGGATTTCACATCCACCACGAACTGCGCATCCTTGTGCTGGGCGCTCAGCCCGCGCGCCAGCATCACGCCGATCTTGTCGGCGAAAATCTCGCGGCCCTTGTCATCCACCACGCCGCAGCGGTCACCGTCGCCGTCAAAGCCCAGGCACAGGTCGGCACCTTGCGCCTTCACCGCATGGCCCATGGCATGCAGCATTTCCATGTCTTCTGGGTTCGGGTTGTACTTGGGGAAGGTGAAATCCAGATCGGTGTCCATGCCGATCACCTCGGCGCCGATGCGGCGCAGGGCTTCGGGCGCAAAGGCGCCGGCCGTGCCGTTGCCGCAGGCCGCGATCACCTTGATCGGCCGCGACAGCTTGTGACCCTTGGTCACCGCCTGCAGATAGGTCTCGCGCATGTCGCGCACGGCGAGGTACTTGCCGCCGTCGCGTTCCTTGCCCTTGCCGTTCAGGACAATGTCCTTGATGGCGTTGATCTCGTCCGGCCCGAAGGTCAGCGGCCGCTGCGCGCCCATCTTCACGCCGGTCCAGCCATTCTCGTTGTGGCTGGCGGTGACCATCGCCACCGCGGGACAGTCCAGCGCGAACTGCGCAAAGTAGGCTACCGGCGACAGCGCCAGCCCGATGTCATGCACTTCGCAGCCGGCCTGCATCAATCCGATGGTCAGCGCCTGCTTGATCGACAGGGAATAGGAACGATAGTCATGGCCGGTGACGACTTTCGGCGACACGCCGATGTCGTGCAGGTAGGTGCCCAGCCCCAGGCCCAGCGCCTGAATGCCCAACAGATTGATCTCCTTGCCGAACAGCCAGCGCGCGTCATATTCGCGAAAGCCGTTGGCGGTTACCAGCGGCAGATTCTCGTAATCGGCGGTGTTGGGAACAAGGTCGCTGCGAGGCTTGATCATGATATCCAGGACTTGAAGGGCAAGGGGTTTTAGCTGCCCCCTTCCTCTATCTCAATGGCCCCGTGCGAGCCATTTTTCCGCGCTGCGCCAGCGTGATATAGCTGTGACATGGATGCCGATATTGCCGCAAAGCTGGGACTTCCCGCACTGGAAAAGGGCTGGGTGTGGTTGGTGGGCGCAGGACCCGGCGATCCGGGCCTGATCACCGCGCTGGGCTTGCAGGCGCTGGCCCAGGCCGATGTCATCCTGTTCGACGCGCTGGTGGATGAGACCCTGCTCACCTTGTCGGACGCCGAGAAAATCTATGCCGGCAAACGCGCCGGGGTACGCAGCTGCAAGCAGGATGAAATCTCCGACCTGCTGGTGACATTGGCGAAGGAGGGCAAGCGCGTGCTGCGGCTGAAGGGCGGCGATCCCTTCGTGTTCGGCCGCGGCGGCGAGGAAGCACAGGCGCTGGCCCGCGCCGGCGTGAACTTCCGCATCGTGCCAGGCATCACCGCCGGGATTGGCGGCCTGGCCTATGCCGGCATCCCCGTCACCCACCGCGACACCAACCATGCCGTCACCTTCATCACCGGTCATGGCGTGGACGGCAAGCTGACCAAGCTGGACTGGGCCGCGGTGTCGCATGGCGCGCCGACCCTGGTACTCTACATGGCGCGCCGGTTCGCGGGCGAGATCGCGGATGCGCTTATGGCGGCGGGACGCAAATCAGATGAGCCTTGCGCCATCGTCTCCAATGCCGCGCGCAGCGACCAGGAAGTGATCATCACCACCCTGGAGGGACTTGCAGCGGCAGCCGAAGCCGCGCCACCCCTGTCCATCATCGTGATCGGCGAGAATGTGAAGCTGGCCAATGAGCTCTGCTGGCTTGCGAAAAGTCCTTGAAATATTGCAAACAATTACCAAATTTTGTGGTAGCTTCGCATCAAGGTTCAGGCGTCAAAAATGGCAAAGAAAATCATAGAGCGTTCTGTGAAGCTCGGCAGAGCCAGTACAAGCAAGGACAGGTTTACCGTTCGCGATAGCGAAACAGGTAAATTTGTGACTTTCCATACCGTAAACGCCGATAGCAAAACTTTTGTTCGCGATTTGAGTGATGCGTTTCGCAGCAACGTTGATGCCGTTCTTCGCAAGAAAAAATAGGCTTGCACTTGCTCGCTTTGGAAAAGCCGCGGCTGTGGATTGTGGCAGGGCCAAACGGTTCCGGGAAAAGCACTCTTTACGGCCGAACAGACATCAAGGACTTCGGCCGTTCCGTTTGGATTATCAATCCAGATTTACTGACTGCTCATATAGCTAAACGTGAGAAGCTGAAGTTGAGGCAAGCAAACGCCGAAACTCTGGATCGCATCCGGGCGTGGCTTGTGGCGTCGATCAAGGCATACCGCACGATTGGCGTTGAAACCGTGCTATCGACCCCAAAGTATCGTCGCCTGGTGCGTTCCGCAAAAGAACTCGGTTTTGAAATTCGACTCCTTTACGTGACTTTGCAAACGGTTGAGATGAACATTGAACGAGTAAAGGCTCGCGTGCGGGAAGGCGGGCATACGGTGCCAGTCGGAAAGATTCGAAGCCGGCAAAAACGGTCATATAAGCAACTGCCGTGGTTTCTCGATCAAGCAGATGTTGCTTTGCTATATGACAATTCTTCTACGGCTCCGAAACTCATAGGCACCAAAGAGAAGGGAACGGTTTCCATCTCGCCGGAAGCTCCGAAGGAGTTGTTGAATTCCTTATTCGGCTATTTTGGCCAGCCGGAGCGGTAGCTCAATCATCACCGCCCGCCGCTGCGTATCCGTCATCGAGGACCAGGCCCCGATTTCCGCGAGCGTCCGCCCGCACCCCTGGCACAGGCCGGTGCCGGGGTCATAGGTGCAGATTTTGACGCAAGGGCTCTCCATGGCCCGGTTTTACAGGAGTTTTGCTCGAAGTCGTACATTGGCCTTAACCGGGACTTAACAGCGCTTCTCTAGGCTGGGCGGGTATTTTTCGGATCATCCTGTCATGGCCAAAGCGCAGTTCCACAAGAACCAGCGGGTTTACGTGAAGCCGGTCGGCACCTGGGCGCTGATCGAGCATGTCGTGCCGCACTGGGCAAAGGGCCTGGATGAGCCGATCCGCATTCACTACGACGTGGGCCTGGGCCGCGAATTCGCCGCCGAGGAATTGCTCAGCGAAGAGCCGCTGGGCGACGCCACGCCGGCCGATGCGCAGGTCTGGCGCGTGGTGCGCGCCCGCAACAAGTGGCAGCCGGCCGAAGACTGCGCCCGTCATCCCGTGCCGGGCACCTATCCCATCGTCGTCACCGGCGAAGCGGAATGGGGCGGCTGGCGCGTGCCGGGCGCCGAATACGACCTGGATCCCAGCAAGATGGAAGAACAGGCGCGCCTGATCGCCAGCGCACCGCGTCTTGCCGCCTTCGCCATCTCGCTGGTGGACTGGGCGCGCAAGTCGGGCGAAGACATGCCCAACGAACTGGCTGAGCTGGCGCACAAGGCGCAGGACCTGCTGGCCGAGGTCAAGCGGACCGCGTGATGATGGTGCTCGATACGCGCATAGGCGCGGTCGGGCGTCTTTCCCTGCCGCGATTGCTGTTGGTTCTGGGCGGCTTCACCGCCCTGACCGTGATCTTCTTCTGGCCATGGCTGGCGCATCTGTCCTCGGCGCTGATCGGCCCGCCCGAAGACAATATGCAGGACTTCTGGAACAGCTGGCATGCCGCCACCGCCCGCGGCTGGCGCGACATGCTGTTCACCAGCCAGATTCGTTTTCCCGAAGGCACATCGCTGGCCTATCATTCCTTCGCCTGGCCGCAGGTGTTCGCGGTGGCGCTGCTGTCGAAGCTGTTCGGCAGCGATTTTTCCACCCTGGTGACCCTGCACAACCTGACCTTGCTGGCGAGCTTTCCGCTGGGCGCGGCGGCGGCGTTTGCGCTGGCGCGGCATTTGCTGGGCGATGTTGCCGGTCGCGATGTGGGCGCCGTGGTCGCCGGCTTCATCTTCGCCTTCAATCCCTGGCACGTGGCGCAGGTGATGCACCATGCCCATGTCAGCGGCATCGAATTCCTGCCGCTGTTTGTGCTGTTTTATCTCAAGGCGCTGGAGCAACGCAGCTGGCGCTGGCTGATCGCGGCGGCGGCAATGGATGCACTCAGCGCCCTGTCCTGCTGGTATTTCTTTTTTTACGCCTTTTATTTCCTCGCCTTCCATCTGTTGTATCTGCGGCTGCATGAACGCCGGTGGCCACGCGGCTGGCGGTTGATGGCGCCGGCGCTGTGCGTGGGTCTGGCGGGTCTGATGCTGACGCCCTGGCTGCTGCCGATGATCGGTTCGGGGCTGAAGAACACAGTCTATTATGTCGGCAACAACATGTTCGTGGCCGATCTTGCCGCCTTCATCGCCTTCCCGCCTACGCATCTGCTGGCCCGCACTGGCAGCGGCCTTTATGCCGCCCTCACCGGCAATGCCTGGGAAGGCACGGTCTATCTGGGACTGATCAATCTGGCGGTGCTGGTCTGGGCGCTGACGCGCAAAGGTCCCAAGACACTGCTGCATTATGCGCTGGGCGGCATGATCTTCTTTGCCGTCATCGCCGGCGGCGAGGCGCTGCATGTCGCCGGCCACGTCACGCCGCTGCACCTGCCCGGCGTGATCCTGGCCAAGCTGCCCTTTTTCGCCAACGTCCGCACCCCCGCCCGCGCCATGGTGATGGCGTATCTGTTCCTGGGCCTCATGATGGCGCAAGCCACGGTGACGGCCCTGCGTTATCGCAAGCCGGCGCTGATGACACTTGTCGCGGCGCTGATGCTGCTGGATTTCACCCCGGCGCATCTGGCCGCCACGCAGGCCGCCTGCCCCGCCGCGCTGGATGTCATTGCCAATGATCCCGCGAGCTTCGGCGTGCTGGACCTGCCGCGCGGCTATGGTGAAGGCAATGCCGCCATGATGCAGTCGCCCTGTCATGGCAAGCCCATCGTGCAGGGCGAGACCGCCCGCCACATGGCCGATACCCTGGCCGACCGGCTGGTGACCAATGATCTTGCCGCACAGCAGCGCCAACTCACCGCCGCCCATGTGAAATATATCGTGCTGCACCGCCCACCGGCGCGCACGGCTGACCCAGAAGCCGAATTGCATCGCTGGAACAAGGCCGACGGGATTGAGACGGATTATGCACAGCGCTACCGGGCAGTGCATGACGACAAAGACATGACGGTGCTGCGCGTCTATTGATTGTTACGGGCCATAGAGGCGGGCTATAAAGCCTCTCCTCATCTTCCAGCCCGAAAGCCTTTCCCATGCGTACCGAAGAACCGCGCGCCATCCATCTGGCCGATTACAAGGCGCCGGAATTCCGTATCCGCACCGTGCAGCTGGATTTTTCGCTGGAGCCGGAAGCCACCCGCGTTTCCTCCCGGCTTGAGATCGAGCGATTGAGCGGCAACGGCCCGCTGGTGCTGGCGGGCGAGAGTCAAAAATTGCTGTCGGTGGTGATGGATGGGCGCACGCTAAGCGCCGGCGACTATCTGCTGGATGACAAGAATCTCACGATTGCCAATCCGCCCGCCAAGCTGACCCTGGAAGTGGCCAGCGAGATCAATCCCGCCGCCAACACCGCGCTGGAAGGGTTGTTCCTGTCCAGCGGCATGTTCTGCACCCAGTGCGAGCCGGAAGGCTTTCGCCGCATTACCTATTTCCTGGACCGGCCGGACAATCTGTCGGTCTTCACCGTGCGACTGGAAGCGGACAAGGAGCAGTATCCGGTGCTGCTGTCCAACGGCAACCGCACCCAAAGCGGCGAGTTGCCGGGCGGACGGCATTTCGCGGTGTGGAACGATCCCTTCCCCAAGCCGTCATACCTGTTCGCGCTGGTGGCGGGCGACCTGGGCTCCATCCATGACAGCTTCACCACCATGACGGGCCGCAGAATCGCGCTCGATATCTATGTCGAGCATGGCAATGAGCCGCGCGCCCATTACGCCATGGATGCGCTGAAACGCTCCATGAAATGGGACGAGGAGAATTACGGCCGCGAATATGATCTGGACATCTTCATGATCGTGGCGGTCAGCGCCTTCAACATGGGCGCCATGGAGAATAAGGGCCTCAACATCTTCAACGACAAGGTGCTGTTGGCCACGCCCGAAACCGCCACCGATGACGATTACGCCCGCATCGAAGGCGTGGTGGCGCATGAATATTTCCACAACTGGACCGGCAACCGCATCACCTGCCGCGACTGGTTCCAGCTGTCCTTGAAGGAAGGCCTCACCGTCTTCCGCGACCAGAATTTTTCCGGCGACATGCGCAGCCGCGGTGTGCAGCGCATCCAGGATGTGCGCGCCTTGCGCGGCCGCCAGTTCATCGAGGATGCAGGTCCCCTGGCCCATCCGGTGCAGCCGCAGAGCTATATCGAGATCAACAACTTCTACACCTCGACCATCTACGACAAGGGTTCGCAGGTGATCGGCATGCTCAAGACCCTGGTGGGCGATGAGGGCTATCGCAAGGCGACCGACCTGTATTTTGAACGCCATGACGGCCAGGCCGCCACGGTGGAAGAGTGGGTCAAATGCTTTGAAGACAGCAGCGGCCGCGACTTCAGCCAGTTCCGCCTGTGGTACCGCCAGGCCGGCACGCCGGTGATCGAAGCGCGGGGCACCTATGACGCTGCGGCAAAGACCTATTCGCTGGACCTGACGCAAAGCCTCGCGCCCACGCCGGGCCAACCCGACAAAAAGCCCATGCACATCCCGGTACGCATCGGGTTGGTGGGCAAAGGCGGCGCGCATCTGCCGCTGACCCTGGACGGCGAAAACCATGCCGGTGCCACGACCCGCGTGCTGGAGCTGACGGAGAATTTCCAGCGCTTTGCCTTCACCGGCATCAGCGAAGAACCGCTGCTGTCGCTGGGCCGCGACTTCTCCGCCCCCGCCATCTTCCGCACCCCGCATGGCCGGCACGACCGCGCCACGTTGTTGGGCAAGGACAGCGACGCCTTCAACCGCTGGGAAGCCGGCCAGATCCTGGCCGCCGAGATCATGCTGGAAGTGGCGGGCCAGACCCGCGGCGATCCCAGTCGCGACTACATCACCGCCATCGGCGAGGTGCTGGCGCGCGCCGAAAGCGATCCCGCCTTCGCCGCCCAGATGCTGATGCCGCCGACCGAGAGCGAACTGGCGGCCAAGAAGACGCCCGTCGATCCCGATGCCATCCATGTCGCGCGGCTGACGCTGGTCAGAGCCATCGCGTTGGCGCATCGCGAACGGCTGGCACAACTTTACGAACACATGCGCGGCTCTATTGATGGAAGTGGGGGCGATTTCAGCCCCGACTCGGTTTCCGCCGGCCGCCGCGCCTTGCGCAATGCCTGCCTGCGCTATCTGACGGCAGGAGACGACGAGGCCGCGGCCGGCCTGGCCGATGCGCACTATCGCAGCGCCGACAACATGACCGACATGATCGCCGGGCTCGCCGCGCTGACCCGCATGGTGTCGCCCTTCCGCGACGCCGCCTTCACCCATTTCCACGACCGCTTCCGGAAAGATCCGCTGGTCTTGGACAAATGGATGGGCCTGCAGGCGGGCTCACCTTTGCCTGAAACCGTATCGTCGGTGCGGGCGCTGATGAAACATTCCGCCTTCGACATCAAGAATCCCAACCGGGTGCGCGCCCTGATCGGCGCCTTCGCCGCCAACCACCTGCGCTTCCATGCCGCCGACGGCAGCGGCTATGCGCTTGTCGGCGAGGTGATCCGCACCCTGGACGGGGTGAACCCCCAGGTCGCGGCGAGGCTGGCCGGGGCGTTTGAAAGCTGGCGGCGCTACGACCCCGCCCGCCAGGCCCTGATGCGGGCGCAGCTGGAAGCCATCCACGCCCTCAAACCCATCTCGCCCAACCTGCTTGAGGTCACCGGCAAGATGCTCAACTAGCAAAATCAAGGGCTTGCCCGTTCTGCGGGCCCAATCCGTTCCACCGTTTACTGCTTGTTAACCACGGTTAACGCAGCTTGCGCTGGGAAGGGATGGTCAATGCTTCGGGGACTTTTCGCGCTTGTGCTGGCCGTGGGTGTCACGGCCGCTCTGCCGGCCATGGCGCAGGGCCCCGTGGGCTATCAGATCGTCTCCAACGGCCCTGACGGCGTCGAGCTGCGCTTCCATGGCATTCCCCTGCGCGGCGTCCATGCCGACGACAACCAGAACGCCCTGTCGATCGATTTCCAGGCGCCGGTGGACGGCGCGGTGTTCGACCGCCTGCCCAGCGAACTGCCGCAATGGATCTCGATGTCCTATGCCAATTTCGACAACGGCATCATCCGTTCGCCCCGCCCCGTCACCTTCCTGACCCGCGCCGAGCCGGACGGCTTTTCGTTGCGCATCGCCGCGCGCGGGCCTGGGCCCATGCACCCGATCCTTCGCCTTAGCTTCGTCAACGGTCTGCCACTGCATATTCGCCGGGGTGTCCGGCCCGCCGCGCTTCAGGGCAATCACATGGTCGATGGTGTAGCCGGGGCATGGGCCTGTCGGCAGATGCGTAGCCGGACAGGGATGCTCGCGCTTGAAGGCCGCTCTGGCTGCTTGGCTACGCTC
>Ga0118677_10014327_pt1 | contig 11221 bp, 12 predicted proteins | sample AliMusrvi5mmetaG_FD_86154 | JGI IMG/M metagenome (GOLD analysis project Ga0118677, IMG submission 86154)
CCGCATTGGCGTCCATGCGTCCATGATAGGCGCCGCCGAAGACCTCGGCCATTTGCCAGGCTTCTTTCAGGTTGAAACTCAGCAAGGTCTGGCACTGCCGGGTGATCGGCCCCATGCGGGCCAACAGGTCCTCGCGGTCGGCCAGCGGACGGGTCTCAAATTCCGCCAGATCCATGAAAAACACCACCGCCTTGGCCGCCACCCCGAGGGCGGCCAGGCGCTCGGCCAAATTGCTCCAGATCTCCCCGGCGTATGGCAGTTTGCCCCAGTTGACCGCGCTGATGAAGCGGGCGGCCATGAGTTCCTCGTCGAGCGCGGCAGGCCCCACACGTTCTAACAAACGCTCCCAAGTCACCTCCGCGCAGGCAGCCAGATCGCATAGCATCACCTTGCCGTCGGTGAACTCAAGGCAGGTGCTGTGCGCCGGGGCGGCCAGCGTGAATAGGCGTTTCATCTTGCCGCCCAGCGCATCCTGATAGATCGGCAGCACCGCGCCGCCGCCCATCGCGCCGATGTAGGTGACGTCAATCGCCCCGCCGTGGAGGTCATGCATCGCTGCGGCAAACAGCGGGCCATTGCCGCCGAACTTGTCGCCCAAATGCCGCGCCTCATAGGACGCCGCGATGCCCGCGGCGGCTGCCACCTTGGGACCGAACTCGGCCATCGAGGCCGGCGCTTGCAAGCGCACGAATGTGTCGATGAAGCCGTCAAACCCGCACAGGCCGGAGAGCCGCGGCTGGGCAGCGGCGGCGCGGATTTTGAACTCAGCGATGACATCGGCGAGCGCTGCGACGTTGCGATAAATCGTGGTCGGGGTGGTCATGGGAGGGTGGCTCATTTCTGCTGCGGGAGAAATCGTCTGCGGGAGACGCCAAATTCGTAATCAAAACGCCCGAAAAATCAAATCAAATCAATTCATCCACCCCAAAGGACAGGCAAGGCTACGAAGGCCAAAGACGCCCGGACCACAGTGCCGCGGGCATCCTTGCCCGCCGCCGATCTGTGCGTGAACTCATCTCGTTTCATCCGCAGTGAGGCTCTCTGAGACGGTACTCCAAGCCGCCTCAACCCAATGCGGTGACATTCAAACCGGCGTATGCGGCGAGAGCACTCTGCCGCTGATCGAATGTTAGAAATTCAGTGGCCGCAATTTCCAAAGCGCATGCGACATGGAAAATGTCCATGGTGCGGCAACCGAGTCGCGGCGTTTCCGCGCTGAGTTGGCGAAAGGTGTGCATCAGGTCGGTCCGCCCGATTTCCGGAAAAACATATAGCCCCTGCCTGCGACGTTTCTCGAACAAGTCGATTTGGGTCTGCGCCTGTTCGGGCGTGATATCCTTCCAGAAAACCTTAAGGCGCAGGGCGTTGATCAGTTCGGCCTCTTGCATTTCCCAGATCGGCAGCGGCAGACTCTGCGATGCGACGAGTGCTTGCACGGCTTCCGATCCGTGCTCCCGGATGTAGAGTTTGAGCAGCGCGCTGGTATCAAGGTAGAGCATGGCTACCAGCGCCCCTCCCGGTCGGCGGCCAGGGTTTCCTCCACGGAGCGACCGGATGCCGGAATGGCTGTGGCGAGGTGGTCGTCCCACACCAGAATCGGACGTGGAGCGGCCGCCACGATCTGCACGGTGGGGCGTCCGCGATTGATAACCTCGAAGGTTTCGCCGGCTCGAACCTGAGCTTCAACCTCAGACCAATGAGCCTTCATTTCGCGTACGGTGATGGTCTTCACGACCCTAGAATTCCCTAGATTCGCAATTTGTCAAACCTTGGAAGCACAAAATGAAAAACAAATTTTCCAGGAAGCCAAAGAATCTCTTGGCAAACCAAGGCGGATGGCTATTCTCCCGCGCAGCCCTTGTCCCCGTGACGCCGGCCAATTTCCTCAAGAAAGGACACAAAAATGACGCCCCCTAACGTTTCCTCAGAAATGGTGAACTTTGACACCAAGATCCATGGCATTGACCCGGTATCGGTTCACAAAGTCACCCTGGCCAGCGGTGCCGTGATGCCCATCGCGGGATTTGGCACCTTCCATTCCGACTGGGCGCAGGCCTACATGAAGGATGCCACCGTGGAGGCGATCCGCCTTGGCTGGCGGCACCTGGACACGGCCCGGGCTTATGAAAATGAGGATGTGGTCGGCGAGGCCATTCGCGAGGCGATCGGCAAAGGTTACATTGCGTCGCGCGACGAGCTGTTCATCACCGCCAAGCTGTGGAATGGCCACATGAGCAAGAAGGATGTCGAACCGGCGCTCAACGACACGCTGCGCGCGCTGGGCGTGGAAAAGGTGGACATGTATCTCAACCACTGGCCCTGGCCCAATGTGCACACCCCCGGTTGTGCCGGCGATCACCGCAATCCCGATGCGGTCCCCTACATTCATGAATGCTTCATGGAAACCTGGGGCGAAATCGTCCGCCTGAAAAAGGCCGGCAAAATCGTGGATATCGGCACCTCCAACCACACCGAAGCGGACCTCAAACTGCTGTTGCGCGACACCGACGGTTTCTCGCGGCCGGTGCTGAACCAAATGGAGATGCACCCGCTGTTCCAACAGACCGAGCTGCGCCGCTACATGGAAAGCCAGGGCATCGTGTGCACCGGCTACATGTCGCTCGGCTCGCCCAACCGACCGGGCCGCGACCGCTTCAAGGAACACCGCGCCGACATGACCGACCCGGTCATCCAGGCGATCGCCGCCAAAGACGGCATCTCGCTCGCCAAGGTTTGCCTCAACTGGGCCTATCAGCGCGAAAACAAGTCCGGCGGCTACGTGGCCATGGCGACGCGCAGCGACTGGATCCTCGACAACCTCAGCGCCGCGACCCAGGATTTCCTAACACCCGAGCAGATGCTCGCGATCTCCGGCGATGGCACTCCCGAACATCCCGGGATTGACGCCAACAACCGGCTCATCTGGGGCCAGGTGTTCCTGTGGCCGGAAGCCCTGGGGGATTGGCGGATGCTGTGGAACGACAGTCATGTGTTTGAGACCAAGGCCGCTTACGCCAGGTTCAAGCAGTCATTCCAAAACCACTACAAGGTCTGGCAGGAAACCGCGGTGAAAGTGCCACACTAATCCATAACTCCCGTGAAAGAGGTCGGAATTGTCAATCGTGAATTGGCCAGGGTGCTTTCGGAGCAGGGCCACGGGGATTTGTTGATGGTGGTGGATGCGGGCTTCGCCATTCCCAAGAATGCCGACGTGGTGGATATCTCCCTCACCGAGGACTGCCCGATGGTCATCGACACGTTGAAGGAATTGAAGAAGTTCTTCTCGGTCGAAAAACTCATTTTCGCCAATGACACCAAGGACGTCAGTCCGACCTTGTTCAACAACATCAAAAAGCTCTTTGGCAAGAGTGTCCCGGTGGAAATGGTCACCCATCCGCAGATCAAGGAAATGAGCCACAAGGTCAAAGCCGTGATCCGCACCGGCGATTTCACCGCCTATGCCAACGTGATCCTGGTTTCCGGCGCCGGACCCAGGTGGTTTTGTGAAAAGTGACTTCAAACATCAACGCCAGGCGCTAATCCGTTAGATAACATATATGAAACAAGCAATCATGACTTCGCCCGGTATCATCGAGTACCGTGATGTGCCGGCACCCGGAAAACTGGCGCCCAACGAAATCCTGCTCAAGATCCAGCGCATCGGCGTCTGCGGTTCGGACATCCATGTCTTCCATGGTGAACACCCGGCAACCCCCTACCCTGTCGTCCAAGGGCATGAGTACTCGGCGACCATCGAGGCCATTGGCAACGAGGTGACCACGGCGAAGGTCGGCCAGCGCGCCACCGCCAGGCCGCAGTTGACTTGCGGCAAGTGCGGCCCCTGCCTGCGCGGTCAATACAACGCCTGCCAGGAACTCAAGGTGCAAGGGTTCCAAGCTCCCGGAGTGGCCCAGGAGTATTTCGTGGTTCCCGCCGACCGCCTGGTGGTTTTCCCCGATTCCATGAGCTTCGAACAGGGCGCCATGATCGAACCCGCCGCCGTTGGCGCTCACTCGACCGCACGCGCTTCCAACCTCAAGGGCAAGAATGTGGTCGTCTCGGGTGCCGGCACCATCGGCAATCTGGTGGCTCAGTTCGCCAAACAGCGCGGTGCCAAGAAAGTGATGATCACCGATGTGATGGACTTCAAATTGCAAAAGGCCAGGGAATGCGGCATTGACCACACCTTGAATGTCCTCACAACCCCGTTCAAGGAAGGCGCCCAGGCGGTGTTCGGCAGCGAGGGATTTCAAGTGGGCTTTGAAGCGGCCGGGGTGCAGGCCTCGCTCGACACCTTGATAGGCAATGTTGAAAAAGGCGGCGAGGTCGTCATTCTCGGCGTCTATGCCAAGAACCCAACCGTCAACATGTACTATGTCGGCGAACACGAGTTGAATGTCTTCGGCTCGATGATGTACCGCCATGAGGATTACGTCGAGGCAGCCGCACTCATCGCCCAGGGCAAAATCATCCTCGAACCCCTCCTCTCCAAGCATTTCCCCTTCGACCACTTCCTCGACGCCTACACCTACATCGGCCAACACGCCGACAAACTCATGAAGGTGATGATCGACCTCTAACGGAGCGGGAGGATAGGCATCCTGCCTGTCATGGGCGACGGGCTTCCAGCCTGTCGTTTCATTCACTTCGCATGGGCCTTGACGAACTCGATGTCGGCGCGGACCTGCGGGACGCTGTTCTTCCAATCGTTTTCATGCTCGATGGAGATATGGCCGTCGAATTTCTGACGCTTGAGTTCCTCGAGGCAGGCGGCGACATCCACCACGCCGGTGCCGGCCACCACCACGGGGGCCTCGCCATTAGCGGCCTTGTCCTTGAGGTGGACGCTGACGATGCGGCCGTTGAGGATGCGCAGGCATTCGATGGGCTTGAGGTTGGAGGTGCACCAGTGACCGAGGTCGGCACAGGCACCGAGGCGGTGATCGCGGCTTTCGACGACGCCGAGGATGTAGAGGGGATTCCAGACCTTGTAGCCGGGCTTGCTCATCGAGCCGCCATGCTCGTGGAAGGCCACACGCAGATCAAACTCCTTGGCGGCGGCTTCCCAATCGGCAACCAGTTCGGTCGATTCCGTGCAAACCGAGTAGAGTTCCATCTTGTTGGCAAATTCCATGATGGCACGGACTTCCGCGGCGTTGTTGGCCCCGACCACACCGTAGTTCACCGGGCGGACACCCTGGCGCGCGCACTCGGCCTTGAGTTCGGCCATCGCTGCCGCCGACATGCTGTGGTGGACTTTGTCCGGTGAACCCGGCTTGAGAACTTGGCCGGGGAAAAACTCAATGACGTTGCCGCCAGCCTCTTTGGTCTTGGCGATCGCCTCGAAGGCACTGAAATCCTTGAAGGTGTATGCCTGTGCGCCGATGAACCAGCCGTTCTGGCGAAGACTCTCCGGAATCGGGACGGCGTTGAGGTTCGCGGCGAGCGCAAGCGCAAGAAGGGTGATGTGGCGGATGGATGTCATGGGGGGATGTGTGTTTTCGGCGGGTGATACGGAGGCGCCTCGAGGTTTCTTGCGGAAACCGCAGACTCAGCCTCACTCTTCTCCCAACTCCGCGCGCAGATGGTGCACCATGGCGGTGAGTTCCTCGACACAACTTTCAAGGTCCTGAATCCTGCGCTCCATCCGATTGCGCCAAACCTGCTCCTCCTCCAGATCAACGATGGTCGAGGCGGCCGCGGCAATCGGGGTGCCATCGCCGAGCGCCGCCCCGCCTAGCAGATGGGCGTAGGTTTCCACGCGCCGGCCGCTGCCTGAGGGATGTTTCACCGCGAGCGGCCCGTGCGGATACTCGATGAGCCATTGCAGCGATTGCTCAACCTCTTCGATGGAGGCAAAATCATACATGCGCTCGCAGCGTTGCTTGATTTCCCCCGCGGTCTGGGTGCCGCGCAGCAGCAGAACCGTTAGAACGGCGCTCTGTGCCGCGTCGAGTTCCAACATCTGAGGCAGGATGTGTTTGAATTTCATGGAACGCGCGCCGGCAATCTGGAGTTGGACCACCAGGCCCTTGAGCCGCAAGCCGACCAATGCCCTGTCGATGGCGCCCTCTTCGAGTTGCATCACCGGGTCGCGGTTCGAGCTTTGGTTGCACGCGGCCTGGAGGCTGTTCAGCGTGAGCGGATAGTAGGCCGGGGTGGTCGCCTCCTTTTCCAACAGGCAGCCTAACACCCGGGCCTCGGTTACATTCAACTGGAGTTCGGGAAAACGGGCTCGGGTCTCGTTCATGGCTGAGTGTCATAGCGTGGCCGTTCGGCAAAGGCAAGCGCGTTGTGCGATGCGGGACGGGCGATCTCCGAATCGCCCTCGACCATGAGGGGCCGATGTGAAGCGGCTTGCCTCCGCTCATTGGCTCCCCATGGGCATCGGCGGCCGGAGTCCTCCGCTCCTTGACACCGGAGCCGCCAAGCGCTTGGCTCGCGCAGCATGAAGATTGAAGATGCGCCTGCGACGACCCCGTTTTCCTTCACCCTCCAACTCGGCGGGGAATCCCTGAGCGTCTCCGGCTCGCTGCCCGATGGCGAGTGCCCGGTCACGGCGCTCGTCCCGCTGTTGCTCAACCTCGGTGAGCAAATCGTCGCCGCGGCGATCCGCCAGGCCCCGCCCGGCAAGGCCGTCTCATGCGGTCCCGGGTGTGGCGCATGCTGCCGCCAGTTGGTGCCCATCAGTCTATCCGAAGCCGCCTACCTCCGGCAGGTGGTGCTGCCGGAACTCGCACCTGAGCATCGCCAACGCGTGGCGCAACGCCTCACCGACGCGGCCGCCACCCTGAATGCGGCCAAGCTGCTAGAGCCACTGCTTGAACTGCCGACCGAAACCAGCCCCGAGCGCCGCCAAGCTCTCGGCGTGCGCTATTTCCTGTTAGGAATGGCGTGCCCGTTTCTCGAAAACGAGAGTTGCAGCATTCACCCGCAGCGTCCGCTCGCCTGCCGGGAGTATCTGGTCACCTCCCCCGCGTCGCATTGCGCCCATCCCGCCAAGGACCATGTAGCGCCCCTGCGCATCCCCCAACAACCGTCGCACGCCCTGATCCGGCTCGATGCCGCCGCCACCGCCAGCGCCGGCTGGCAGACGATGATCACGGCGTTGTTAGACGAGTGCGACTCCCCTCCCCGCAGCATCCCCAAGCCCGTCGAATTCCTGAAAAACCTCCTATCGCACCTGCTCAAGTCCGGCTAGCAACTTGGATGCCGCTGACATGGCGCAATGCCATGCCACACTGAACCACAGACATCGGCTTGAGCTTCAGGGAGACAGGACGAAACGAGCATTTTCACGGCTCAACATTCCGAATGTCCTAACACAAGGCACACCCAGAGCACGGCAGACCGTCGGGATCTTGACCTTCTTGCGCTCGCCCTCAATGTGGACTTCATGAGTCGCAAGAATCGCGTTCGGATGCGCCATGGCATAAGCGATTAAGAGCGGGTCGGCCTTCGCCAGAAAGTCCCGCTTGGCCTCATCCTTGAAATCCCCCTGTTGCACCCACGAGACAACTTCGGGAATTTTGACCATCGTCGCAGGGTCCAAGGCCCGAAAGAGCAACGAAGCTCGATTATTAGCCCAAGTCGTGAGTTCATCGGCAACCTCCCGAATCTCATTCAGTACCGGAACAATGCTAAACAGGTCTCCAGCCCCCGCCCGCGAGTCGATCCAATCCCAGAATCCCGGGCAAAGTCCAAAAGCGTAGTATTCATTCTTCGCTTGGATTAGCGTATTGGTATCGAGAAGATAGGGCATCAGGGGTTGATGTTAAGTTCTTGGGCGAATTTCTTGAACGTCTCAGTCTTCTTGATTCCAAGAAGCCCGTAGGCATCGCGGTAAGGCGTGCGGCCCTCCATTGCGCTGCCGATCAATGCCCGTGCGAAACGCTTGCCCACCCGCGCTTTCTGAGTTGCATAGTAGTTCCCTCCGCTCTTCTGCTTCGCTTTCTTCAGAATGAAACTTTCTTCCTGCTCGCGATAAAGTTTACGAAATGTTTCCGCATTCATTTTCCCGAGGTCCTTGACCCGGCGGAGAATCACCAGCGAACTAACCTTGAAGCGCCTTCTCAGAGCGGCCATTTCATCCATGCCTTGGCCCATGCAAGTTTCTAGTTCAGCCAGAGGGACGAGAACTTCCGCCGCCACCTGGTTGCAGAAGGTTTCCACCTTCTTTTCAGGCGCATAGGTCCGCTCCAGGTTCGAGACGCCCGAGACTCCCAGCCAGAGGTGGACCAGTTCATGCACGAGCGTGAACATTTGAGCGGCGGGGCTGTCCACCGTATTGATGAAGACCAACGGAGCATAGGCATCAGTCAGGGCAAAGCCCCGGAACTCCTCGACCTTCAGCGGGCGGTGGGTATTCCCGTCTGCGATTCCGCTGCGGATCACCATCACCCCTTCGTCCTCACAGTGGTCGAACATGAAACCGAGCGACTGTTCCCAATCCTCAGCCACCGCCCTCAGCGAAACATCGAAGCGAAACCGCTTGCGGAGCGTTGCCGCCACCACAACCGGCGACTGCTTCAGCGTCACGCTGCCAATGAAATCCAGCGGATAGGCGCACCGGGTGTTTTCGGTGATCGCGTCGCTGAAATAATCCGGTTCCCGCGTCACAGGATCGACAACGACATTTTCGATGACCGCCCCAAACCGGACCGCACCCCAGATCAGCGGTTCGCGCTCCTTGGTCAGCTTGATGCATTTTGCGTAACACCCGCCTTCAAAATTGAACACCCCCTGATCACTCCAGCCGTGTTCATCGTCACCAATCAGCCCGCGGTTCGGGTCCGCCGAAAGCGTCGTCTTGCCGGTGCCGCTGAGCCCAAAGAAAATCGCCGTATCGCCTTCCTTGCCAATATTGGCCGAACAGTGCATGGGCAAAACGCCTTTCAGCGGCAACACGTAGTTGAGCACGCTGAAAATGCTCTTCTTCATTTCACCGGCATACTGCGTCCCGCCAATCAGCACCGTCCGCCGTGCGAAATCCATGATGACAAACACTTCGCTGTTGAGTTTGTACTTCTTGGGATCGGGAATGAACTTGCAGGCATTAATCACCGTCCACTCCGGCACCTGGGTTTTCAATTGCTCGGGCGTGGCTTTGCGGAAAAGTTGTTTCACGAACAAACTGTGCCACGCGTACTCCGTGATGAACCGCACCGGCATCTGATACCGCGGATCGGCACCCGCCAGCGCATCGACCACAAACAGGTCGCGCCCCTTTAGATAATTGAACACTTCCTGGCGGAGACCGAGATAATCCGGTTCCGCGATGGGCTGGTTCACCTTGCCCCACCAAATTCTCTCCCGCGACGAGGCTTCGTCGACGACCCACTTATCGCGCGGGGACCGGCCGGTGCGTTTCCCGGTCAACGCATTCAGCGCGCCGCTGGCCGTCAACGAGCCTTCGCTGCGGCGGACCGCTTCCTCCACTAATTGCGCCACGGAAAGATTCCAGTGGATGGTGCCGGGTTGTAAAATACCGTGATTTTGCAGGCTGTAATGACTCATAAGTGATTTCCCAGTCGGGCCGCTACTGACGGCGTGCGGCACGTTTTATCCAACCGGCGCAAAGTCCGCAACAAGAAAATTATTGCTCCGCGGACCCGTAAAAACATTCGACCGGCAAGCCCGTCCGCTGCCGCACACAATCGGCCAGCGCATCCACCTCGGCCGCTGTTAACGCGGTGACGAACTGCCAGGCCGGGACGCCGTCCACCACCGTCAACGCCCGCCGTGCCAGCGTGCCGACTTGCACCAACTTAATTTTCCCGCCCGCCGCACTGATCGCGCTGAGCCGGTCACAGTACGCCGCCACTTCCGCCACACTCGGCCCCAGACCGTTGATCTTGAGGAACAAGCTTTGAATGACCACTGGCCGCACTTGCGCGGTCGCGGTAATGTTGCGCAAAATCCGCTGGAGAGAAATCCCGGTGCGATTGACCAATTGGAAATAGTCGCGCGTGCCGGCATCGAGCTTGGCCCAAATCTCACCATCCTGCGCATCCATCAGGGCCAGTCCGCGCTGCACATCTTCCCGGTCCAACCCGGTGGCGTTGGTAATCAGCACCAGTTTCACACCGCCGGGCTTCAACCCTGCCACCATCTCAATCACCGCCGAAAAATTCCGGACCGTGGTCGGCTCGCCATCGCCACTCAACGCAATGTCATTCAACCGCAGCAGCCGCGTCGGTACCTTGGCAAAATCAGGATCTTGGGCCACGCGACCCGATTGCACAATGTCCACCAGCTCCCGCAATTCCGCTGCCGCCCCCGCCAGGTCAAAACAGCGAACTGCCGACGCCACACTCCGGTCGACCTGACAATAAATGCAATCAAAGTTACAGGCCTTGTTCGGATTCGTATTCAGCCCGATGGAAATACCGCGACTGCGCCGGGACACCACCGGGTAGACATATCGGAACTGTGCAAAAGTCCGGGGATGCGACCGATGGGCCGGCAGCAAACTCATGGCTGCCGCGTCACAACGAATGTTAACCGCTCGCGCGGATCATTGGATTTTTGCACAACCTGACCGCCAGTCGACTGCGCCACCAACGCCTGCCATTGGGCGGCCCCGGCCGCGGTATTGGGTGCCAGCAGGCGGTCATTGGCAAAAACCTCGAACGGGCCGGACTGAAACTGCACCCCCTGCTCAGCGATCAGTAATTTTGCGGCCGCCTGCGCTGCGGCCAAGGTCTCCGCCAGCAGGGCCGGCTGCTTGCGGATATAGATAAGGCTCCGCTCCGTCTCGCCAATATTCAGGTTCGCCTCATGGGCCACGAGGAGAATGCCGGGGCCGTTTGGAACATGGCTGTAATCATGCACGTCCACCAACAAATGACCGGCCAGCGCCTGGCGTTGGATCCAGCCGTGAAACACCGCGATGAAATCCGTGAGCGGCTGGGTGGCGGCGTTGGTGATTTGAAAACGAATACCGAATTTGTAAGGTTCCATGGGATTATTTCTTCAGGGGAGCGGCGAGTTGCTGCCGGAGTTTGTCGCCACAGGTGTGCGCGCCTTCAATAAACAATTGGGCTTCTTCAATGAGCCGATGCGCCGATTCCCGCGTCGGAGCGACCACCGGTTGATCGTGCCGGTGAAATAAATAGGCCGCCAGCGGTCCGCTAAACAGCGTGGCCGCACTGAATCGCGTCCGAAATTCGCGCACGACCGTGACCGGGTTCTGAGCGAGATCAGTAAGGGGCCCGGCGAT
>Ga0118677_10014328_pt1 | contig 11221 bp, 9 predicted proteins | sample AliMusrvi5mmetaG_FD_86154 | JGI IMG/M metagenome (GOLD analysis project Ga0118677, IMG submission 86154)
GCAATGGATTCAGGCAGCGCTTGATAAAATGGATGATCAGGTGCCAGCCAATAAGATTATCCTGGGAATGGCAGGATTTGGGTACGACTGGACTTTGAAAAGCAAAAAAAATGCGGCCACAGTAACCTACCAGGAAGCATTGGCCAATGCGCGTGAAAGCGGGGCGGTTATAGATTTTGATAACAACACCTATAATCTCCATTATCGTTACTATGATGATGTGAATGCATTACATGAAGTGCATTTTACAGATGCGGCTACCAATTTTAATACTTTACGTTTTGCCACTGAATACCAATTAGCAGGAACTGCGTTATGGCGCCTGGGTAGTGAAGACAGCAGAATCTGGGATTTTTATAATAAGCCCATGACCAAAGCTGCCCTGAAAACCTTTGATTTTAATGAATTCAGAAAAGTACAACCGGGTTCTTCTCCTGATTATATCGGGGAAGGGGAAGTACTCGATCTGATAGCGAGCCCTACCGATGGATATATTACCCCGGAAATTGATAGCGTAGATATGCTGATCAGTGAAGAGTCTTATGATAAGCTGCCGTCTACCTATGTGATCAGAAAACTGGGTACTACCACCAAAAGAAAACTGGTACTTACTTTCGATGATGGTCCTGATCCCTTATACACCCGACAGATATTAGATACACTGGCTTATTATCATGTACCCGCCAGCTTTTTTATCGTAGGTTTTGAAGCCGAGAATAATATCCCACTGGTAAAAAGAATATTCAGAGAAGGACATGAAATAGGGAACCATACTTTTTTTCACCCCAATATGGCCAAGGTAAGTACCCAGCGTGCTAACCTGGAAATGGATGGAACAAGATTGCTGATTGAGTGTATAACCGGACATAGTACCGTTATGTTCCGTGCTCCGTTTAATGCAGATAGTGAGCCGGATAAAAGTGAAGAGCTTGTGCCGGTTGCTTTAAGCCGAACCAAAAATTACCTCACTATCGGTGAAAGTATTGACCCCGAAGATTGGCTGCAGGGTGAAGTGAAAGGGTTTAACGCAGATACTATTTTTAACCGTGTTGTAGCCGTATACGAGAAACGGATTCATAATGAAGACAAAGAAGATACTTCCGGCGTAAACGGTAATATTATCTTATTGCATGATGCAGGTGGTAACCGCGCAGAAACCGTAAAAGCTACGGGTATGATTATCCGGTTTTTCCAAAGCCGGGGATACAAATTCACAACCGTTGCAGATTTGCTTGGCAAGAAGCCCGATGATATGATGCCACCGGTTCCGAAAGGAAGTGGCTATTATATGTTACAGGCCAATTATCTTTTTGCTGAATTAGGCTATTTAAGCGGTCATTTCCTGTTTGCACTGTTCATCGTATTTATGATATTAAGTGCGGCCAGGTTATTGTTAATCGGGTTCCTGACTATTTTACAAAAAAGAAGAGAAAATAAACTGGCGATATCTTCATTCGAAAATCAGCCATTACCGCTGGTGTCTATCATCGTACCGGCGTATAATGAGGAAGTAAATGCGGTAGCATCACTTCAAAATTTGCTGAAATGTAATTACCCATCTTTTGAAATTATTTTTGTAGATGATGGAAGTAAAGATGCTACTTATGAAAAAGTTACCGCTGCATTTGCCGAACATGAAAAAGTAAAAATATTTACCAAACCCAATGGTGGTAAAGCCTCTGCTTTAAATTATGGCATCACACATTCTGCTGCACCCTATGTGGTTTGTATTGATGCCGATACCCAATTGGCGGTGGATGCGGTAAGTATGCTCATGACCAATTTTCTTTCGGATAATGGGCAGGCAGAAAATAAAAAAGTAGGTGCAGTGGCCGGAACGGTAAAAGTAGGTAACGAAGTAAACCTGATTACCCGCTGGCAAAGTATCGAATATATAACCGGACAGAATTTTGACCGTCGCGGTTTTGCTTACCTGAATGCAATTACCGTAATACCCGGAGCCATTGGTGCTTTTGATAAAGAGGTGTTATTGGGGGCTGGGGGATTTACCACAGATACCCTGGCAGAAGATTGTGATCTCACGATCCGTATCCTAAAAGCCGGTTATGTGGTAGCCAATGAACCCAAAGCCATTGCCTATACCGAAGCACCTGAAACCATTAAGCAATTTATGCAACAGCGTTTTCGCTGGAGTTTTGGGGTGATGCAGGTTTTCTGGAAACACAGAGAATTATTATTCAATACGCAATACAAATCTCTCGGTCTGGTGGCCATGCCTGATATATTGCTGTTCAAATACATCATACCTTTTTTTACACCAATCGCCGATCTGTTGATGTTTGTAGGATTGGCAACAGGCAATGCTGGTAAAATAGGATTCTATTACCTTATATTCATTGTGGTGGATGCATTGATTGCTTCTATTGCATTTGCTTTTGCAAAAGAGAACCCATGGAAATTAGTATGGATGATTCCGCAACGACTGATTTATCGTTGGTTAATGCTGGTAGTATTGTTCAGATCATTACGTAAAGCGATTAAGGGCGAATTGCAGAACTGGGGTGTATTAAAAAGAACCGGTAATGTAAAAGAGGTAAATGAAAAAACAGTCTGAAAATAAAATAGACGCTAAGCAATCCGTTTAATATCCGCACCCAGGTTTTTCAATCGCTCATCAATGTATTGGTACCCCCGGTCTATCTGTTCAATATTCTGAATCACACTTTTTCCTTCTGCACTAAGCGCAGCAATCAGCAAAGCTTGTCCGGCTCGTATATCGGGACTACTCATGGTAATACCCCTGAGATTATATTTTCTGCCCAAACCAATCACCGTTGCCCTATGCGGATCGCAAAGAATGATTTGCGCACCCATATCAATCAGTTTGTCTGTAAAAAATAAACGGCTCTCAAACATTTTCTGGTGAATCAATACACTGCCCCTGGCTTGTGTGGCCACTACCAACAAGATACTCAACAGATCAGGTGTTAATCCCGGCCATGGGTGATCGGATATTGTCAGTATGCCTCCATCCATATAAGTCTGTATCTCATAGAGATCCTGTGCCGGAATATAGATATCATCCCCTTTGATCTGAAACTGAATACCCAGTTGTTGAAATTTTTCAGGAATGATACCCAGATGGGCAACTCCCGCATTTTTGATCGTGATCTCGCTTTGTGTCATAGCAGCAAGACCAATAAAACTGCCTATCTCAATCATATCCGGAAGCATCTGGTGGTGGGTGCCACCCAAACTGTTAACGCCTTCAATTACCAGCAGGTTACTTCCAATACCGGATATTTTTGCGCCCATGCGATTGAGCATATTACAGAGCTGCTGAAGATAGGGTTCGCAGGCTGCATTGTAAATAGTAGTGATTCCTTCAGCCAGCACAGCAGCCATTACAATATTGGCCGTACCGGTTACCGAAGGCTCATCCAATAACATATAGGTTCCCTTTAGTTGCGGAGAAGACAATTTGAAACAACCCAATTGTTCATCGTATTGATAAGAAGCACCCAGTTTTTCGAACCCGATAATATGTGTATCCAATCTTCTGCGCCCAATCTTATCGCCTCCGGGTTTCGGTATATAGGCTCTTTTAAACCTGCCCAGCATGGGTCCCGCTAACATGATACTACCCCTAAGCTTACTGCCTTTTTTCCGGAAGGTATCTGAAGCCAGAAAATCAGCATCAATAGTATCAGCCTGAAAAGTACAGGTATGTCTGTCGGTGCGGGATATCTTTACGCCAATGTCACCCAATAATTCAATCAAGAGATTTACATCGAGTATATCCGGAATATTGGAAATGGTAACCGGTGATGCGGTAAGCAACACGGCAGATAAAACCTGCAATGCTTCATTCTTCGCACCCTGCGGTGTGATCTCACCTTTTAACCTCTTGCCTCCGGTTACTTCAAATGAACTCATATTCTTTAGATTGACTTGTCAGGATGATATTCTTTTACGAAGATAGAGCGTTGTGCCATTAAATTATTGCCCTATTTCTCTGCGTTCCCTGCGGTTCTCCGCGTTCTCTGCGTTGCTGGTTTTCAAGATGGTTGAAAAAAAGCAGCACCGCAGAACGCGGAGAACCGCAAAGGACGCAGGGGAAAATCAAATCATTATACTGAGAAAAAAAGCACTATAGCTTTTTATAATTTCTTCAACAAATAACGCGATACAAAATTCTTTTTTGATAAAAATGCAATCGCCGAATCCAATAACCACGGAAAGCGCGAAGAGATTCGCAATAAACGGGTATTTCGTTTTAATTCCTGGCCAAGGGTTCGGTAAACGGCCTTATCATATCCCTGATTGGTGATGGCATCAAAACTACCCTTCGAAAAATAGTTACGAATATGTTCAGCCGCAATCTTTCCGCTGGTCATGGCATTACCAATTCCATCACCTGATAAAGGATCTATCAATGAAGCCGCATCACCACAAAGCAGAAAGCGGTTACCGGAAAGCCTGAGATCACGACTGCCCAATGGTAATCCGAATCCGTCTACTTGCTGAATAGGTCCGGATGCGGAAAAGCGTTGGGTTAATTCCGGAAATTCTTCAATCACGGCTACCAGTGATTCTTTCAGGTTTACTTTTTTTTCTGCAATCGCTTCTGATAACATACCAAAACCGATATTAAAAGAATTATCGGGTAATGGGAATAACCAGAAATACCCGGGATAAGCTTTTTTGGAAAAGAAAATCTCATTCAGGTTAGGGGTACAGCCGGTTATATTGGAATGATAGGCACGAACAGCACCCGCATAATGGTATTTATTTACGGTAAACCCGGTCAGTCTTTTAGCAAGTAAAGAATGTGCCCCATCACAACCCACAATAATATCCGTTGAAAAATTACCGGAAGATGTTTTCAGCAATACCTTATCCGCTTCTATGGTTACCGATTTCAGTTCTGTATTTTCAAACACGGTAGTTTTTGTATCCGATTTCACCCAATCAAACAAAAGATTATCGAATTCCATCCGCTTACAGTTATACGCCCGGTTATTCCAGTACTTAATAATTTGTTTACCCGAAGAACTCACTACCCGGGTAGCGCTTACATATTCGGTATGCGGAAACTTCGACAATATTTCCTGATATCGCGAATCTATCTGACCCAATAACTTAACCGATCTGCCCGGAATAGAATCACCACAAACCTTATCTCTCGGAAACCCCGCTTTGTCCAATATAGCCACCCGCAATCCACTATCCGCCAATGCCAGCGCACAGGTAGTTCCCGCCGGCCCGGCACCCACAATAATGACATCAAAATGATGGTATATGTTTTGATCAGTAGGCTGGTTGGTTTCTGCTAGCATGAATGCTGAATCTTAATTAGGAAACTATGGGACACGAAAATAATTACTCTTGTATGGATAAAAATAATGAATATCCATACCTGCGAATGTATTTTCTTTCCTTTCAAAGCTGAGATTCCTCTTTCAAGAGAATTTGGGTAGAAAATAGAACAGGTTGCCAAAAAAAAAACTTACTAATCAATCCCTGTGGATGGGCCTCTATTAGTTCGATGCCGGGCGAATGGCCACGGCAAAAAAAATGATGCGAAGCACTCCTGCCAGCGTCGGGATTAGAAGCAATAGCAGACCCGAGAACAGGACGGGGCTCCGGAGTACTCGGGACCGCGAGCGACACGTGGTAGCAATAGCAGAGAGATGAAATTTAATAAACAGTATCCACCAGATATAGAATTAATAAAAAACCATTAGTATATACAAATAGTATATACCTTTACAAAAAGCATATATGAAAACCCTTTCATTAAAATTAGACGATTCAACATTCAACGAGGCCGAAAAATTAACGGCTAAACTGAATATTGCCCGAAATCGCTATATCAATGAAGCGGTTAGTATCTACAATCAGTTTAATAAAAGAAAATTGCTTAAAAATAAACTGGTAAAAGAATCTAAACTAACCAGGAAAGACTCACGAAGCGTTCTCCATGAGTTTGAAAAGTTTATCGATGAAGATTAAACAATTCGATATATGGTTAGCCGATTTAAATCCTAGTCGTGGTACAGAACCCGGAAAAACCCGGCCCGTAGTGGTTATTCAGACAGACTTACTAAATGACCTGCATCCCTCCACCATTATTTGTCCAATCACCTCCAATGTGCAACCTGAAATTGAATTATTACGGGTTCATTTAAAAAAGAATCAATTAGAAAAACCAGGCGATATTCTGGTAGACCAAATCCGGGCCATTGATACTAAAAGACTGATTCAGCAAATTGGTAAACTTTCCGAAGAACAAATTACTACCCTGAAGCAAAATATTGCAATAGTATTGGATCTCTAAATAATGTTACTTGCTTTCTCAGCAAAGTATTCTATCGGGAGACTTTACGGTGAATAAATAAAAAAGCACCGAAATCTTCGGTGCTTTTTTTATAAAGAGGTAAATCCTAATATCTTTTTTTAAACTGTCCATTCCTTCCATCCGTTCTCCCTCCATTATTATTATTCCGGTTTCTTCCATCAGGTCGGTTATTATTGCCACCGGCTCCACTTCTGTTATCTCTGCTACCTGATCCGCTACGGTTATTATTACCACCGTTGCCACCACTGCGACCGCCGAAATTATTCTGCTGCCAGCGACCACCGCCATTATTGCGAGAAGGATATTCATCACGCTCAAAATTCTGGTTACGGTGTTTAATATAAGGAGTGTTGCTAAATTCTAATTCGCCACCGGTAATACTATTCAGTTCGGTTCTGATGGTATCATCATGTACCAGTTCTTTATGCCAGTTGCTGTAAGCCAGTTTCATGTAATAAGCAATCGCATGCGCGAAACCTGCTTTTTTCTCAGGATCTTCTTCTTTCAGGGCTTTGGCAATTACCACTTCCAGGTTCTTACCTAAGTGCGCATATTTTGGATGACGCTTAGGATAAGGCAAAGGATCCGGCTTTTGCTTATAAGTTTCTTTTTGGGGAATCGGATACGGACTATCCACATCTAATTTGAAATCACTGATGAAAAAAAGGTGATCCCATAATTTATGACGGAAATCCTCCACATTCTTTAAATGCGGGTTCAAAAAGCCCATTAATTCGATTACGGATTGGGTTTGTTGCTGGCGCTTCTCGCGGTCTTCGATGGTCAGTAAATATTCCACCATCTTCTGTACGTGCCGGCCATATTCTTTCATACCCAGGTAATTGCGCTCGGTATTGTATTCCATTTCGTTGTTCATCTGTACCAACAAATGTAGGTATTATGGGGTGTTTTGGGCAATTTTTGTGAAACTGACAACAGATGGCGGGTTTATATGGACGGATCAGGTGGGTTGGGTTCGGTAAATCGATAGAAACCCCCAATCATCCCCTTTACCATATGAAATAGGAATTCTATCTTCGCCCCATGGAACAGTTAGTGCAACAGATAGAGGCATATAAGCAGGAAATCGACCTTTTTGATGCCAAAACGCCTGAGGAGGTAGAAGAATTTCGGATCAAATACCTGGGTACCAAGGGATTGGTAAAAGCCGTGATGGGCGAAATGAAGAATGTACCCAATGAGCAAAAAAAAGCATTTGGTCAGATCCTGAATGAATTCAAGCTGTTTACCGAGAGTAAATACGAAACACTCAAAGAAAACCACCAGCCCCAGGCTGATCATCAGCAACAGATTGATTGGAGTTTACCCGGCGATCCGATTGCGGCGGGTACCCGGCACCCATTGAGTATTGTACGTAATCAGATTGTGTCTATATTCAAAAGACTGGGTTTTGCCGTTGCAGAAGGACCAGAAATAGAAGATGACTGGCATAATTTCGGCGCTATGAACCTGCCGGAAGACCATCCGGCACGTGATATGCAGGATACTTTTTACATCAGTCAAAATCCGGCCTGGTTATTACGCACCCATACCAGCAGTGTGCAGGCAAGGGTAATGGAAAGCCAGAAACCACCGATCAGGGTGATTTGTCCTGGCAGGGTATATAGAAACGAAACCATCAGTGCCCGTGCCCATTGCTTTTTTCACCAGGTAGAGGGATTATATATTGATGATAATGTAAGTTTTGCCGATTTAAAACAGACCCTGTATTTCTTTGTACAGGAAATGTTTGGCAAGAATGTAAAAGTGCGATTCCGTCCCAGTTATTTTCCCTTTACGGAGCCTAGTGCTGAAATGGATATCAGTTGCCTGATTTGCGGAGGCGATGGTTGTAATATCTGTAAACATACCGGATGGGTAGAGATATTGGGTAGTGGCATGGTGCATCCGAAAGTGCTGGATAATTTTGGAATTGATTCTAATAAATATACCGGCTTTGCTTTTGGAATGGGTGTGGAACGTATCACACAATTGAAATTCCAGGTAAATGACCTGCGTTTATATTCTCAGAATGATGTGCGTTTCCTAAAACAATTCACGGGCGTTATTTAAATCCCTCTTTGCGTTCTTTGCGTGTTCATTGTGTCCTTTGCGCTCCAGCTTTTAAAAGTTACCATTAGAAGCAGGAACGCAAACGCAATGAACACCTAATGAACGCGAAGGAGTGCCTGCCAATACAAGCAATCCTCACTTATAAGGTTAATTCTTTCTACAAAACAGTGCTCAGGGTTAATATTAGCTTACCTTACCATTTTTGTAACGAACAACCCCCTTATAATGCTCGCTATTCTATTGTTTTTTTTCGGCCATTGGTTTCTATCGCTGTTCTTCCACTCTTTTTTCCTGCACAGATTTGCTTCACACAAAATGTATACCACCAGCAAAAACTGGGAGCGTACTTTTTACCTGACTACCTGGTTGGTACAAGGCTCTTCATTTTTAATACCCCGTGCTTATGGCGTGATGCATAGAATGCACCATACGTATAGTGACACAGAAAAAGACCCGCATTCTCCGCATTTTTTTAGAGATATCTACCAGATGATGCGCAGTACCGTACTCATCTTCCGTGGATTTTTAACGGGTAAAAATTTGCCCGAAGAACAGTTTCTGAAAGAATACCTGCCGGTATGGGACAGGCTCGATAAATTCGGCCACCATATGGGAACGCGGATTCTGTTTATGGCAGGGTACACTACGTTTTATATATTTTTTGCACCCAATCTCTGGTGGTTCTTATTACTGCCCATCCATTTTTTAATGGGCCCGATACAGGGTGCCGTGGTAAACTGGTGCGGACATAAATATGGCTATAGCAATTTCTCTAATGGCGATCAGTCAAAGAACACCACACCCTTTGGTATTTTATTGATGGGCGAGTTATTTCAGAATAACCACCATTATGCAAAAGATGATGCCAACTTTGCAAAGAAATGGTTTGAGTTTGATCTTACCTATATCATCATGTGTGGATTGCATGCAGTAAGAATCATTAAACTGATACCAGCCCCTGTAAGGGTAGCACCTGTGGTAGTTACCCAGCCCGCTGATCATAAGGCATACTAAATAAATATCGTGTTGGGCTATTCTAAATACAAGCAATCAGTTCCTCGTATTTGATTATCTCTCTTTGCGTTCTTAGCGGTTCATTGCGTCCTTTGCGTTCCTGCTTTTAAAGGTTACCATTAGAAGCTGTAACACAAAGGACGCAATGAACCGCAATGTCCGCTAAGAAAACTTAAAAATACAAGCACACAACGTATTGTGCCATGTAAACGATTTTTCCCGGATGCCTTTCTTGAAAAAATCCTTCGGCCTTAGCATAGGCACTGTATTTTTACAACACACTAATTGATTCCCATTTCATGGTTCACACTACCAAAGGCATTGTGTTGCGCACGGTTAAGTATGGTGATACCAGTATCATTACCACCATCTATACCGAGCTGTTTGGTATTCAAACCTATATTGTAAAAGGAGTAAGACAATCCACCAAAACCTCCTCAGCCAAAGCCGTTTTCTTTCAACCCGCCGCCATGCTCGAAATGGAAGTGCACCATAATGAACTGAAACAAATGCAGTTTATTAAGGAGTACCAGCTGAGTTATTTATATCAGAAAGTATTGTTTGATGTGGTAAAGAACACGGTAGCTATGTTTCTGATAGAATTACTCCAACACAGTTTAAAACAACCCGAAGCCAATCCGGAATTGTTTTACCTGATAGAAGATAGTCTAAAACAATTGGATAAAGGCAATGATACCCTCACCGGAAATCTGCCTCTCTACTTCACTTTACATCTGGGAACAGAATTGGGTTTTCAGATGCAGGGAGAATACAATGAAGCCACTCCGATACTTGATCTCAAAGAAGGGATGTTTATCAGCGAAAAACCTTCCCATCCTTATTATATAGAAGGACAGATGGCCAGTATCACTTCTCAACTGATCAATATTCAATTTTATAATGATCTTGAACAAATTGCGTTGAACAGAACTATTCGAAGAGAGTTGTTGCAGGCGTATTTATCTTTTCTATCACTGCATATCAGCGATTTTGGAGAAATGCGAAGCTTTGCCATTCTGCAGGAAATACTTAGTTAATAAATGATAGCAGGTGCTTACTTCCTTCGCGTTCTTTGCGTGTCCTCTGCGTCCTTTGCGCTCCAGCTTTTAAAGGTTACCATTAAAAGCAGTAACGCAAAGGACGCAATGAACCGCAATGAACGCGAAGCGGGAAATTCTTACATCAACCTTTTGATGGAAGTGTTTTGACTGATGGCTCCATTGTTTAATTGTTCAATGGTTACTACGCCCGGTGATTTCCATTTTTCAAAACTCCCTAATTGCTCAGTTAACTGCAAAGCTTTAGCCCCATTAAGCGTAGCCCATTGCAAAAGTTCACTAAGCGGAATAGAAGGAAAATGTTTGGAGATCGTTTTCAATTCATCCAATATGCTCAGACTATGATTACTCGCCAGACTATCCGTGCCCACAACAATCGCAGTATTGTGTTTACGCAACAGCTCAACCGGTGGCAGCATATTTTCTATGTACAGATTGGCATTCACACATAACCCATAATAAATGGGTTGATTATTTTCTACAGATACCCTTGCCGCAAATTCGATATCGGCTTCTTTGATAAACGTATTGTGAATGAGAATAACCTGTTTGGCCAAACGCATGTTGGAGAGATAAGATTGTAAACTGCTTTTTCCCTTGGGGTTAAAAAAAGAAGTATCCAGTTTCATCATCTGATACATTCTGCTAAAATCGCCACCGCCATTTAGAAATAGTGTGTCCTCAAAAGCAGTCTCTTGGTTATGGATGGTAACCGTTTTCTCTTCAAAATAAGGAGAGAGAAGCGCCCATAATT
>Ga0118677_10014329_pt1 | contig 11221 bp, 8 predicted proteins | sample AliMusrvi5mmetaG_FD_86154 | JGI IMG/M metagenome (GOLD analysis project Ga0118677, IMG submission 86154)
CAAGGATGCGCGCATGGACAACTACATCCGCGACGTCGCAGTGCCGCAGGTGCGCGAGCTTCTGACAAACTACGGCCCGGACACGCCGGCGATCCTGTGGTGGGACACGCCCTATGACATGACTGCCGAGCGGGCCGCGCCGTTCCTCGATGCGCTCAAGCTCAAGCCCGGGATCATTCACAACAACCGGCTCGTCAAGCCCGAGGTCGGCGGCGATTTTTCGACTCCCGAACGCAAGATCCCCGCCACCGGACTCGGTGATCGCGACTGGGAAACCTGCATGACGATGAACGACAATTGGGGCTATGTGAGCTATGACAAGCACTGGAAATCCTCCGAGAGCCTCATCCGCAACCTCATCGACATCGCCAGCAAGGGCGGCAACTACCTGCTTAACGTCGGCCCCACCGCCGAAGGCGAATTCCCGCCGGAATCCGTGGAGTGCCTCCGGCAATTGGGCCGGTGGATGAAGGTCAACGGCGAGGCGATCTACGGCACGAAGGCCAATCCGTTCGATAAAATGCCCTTCGACGGCCGCTGCACCCGCAAGTCCGGAAAACTCTTCCTGCATCTCTACCGCCGGCCCGCCGACGGCAGGATCACGCTGCCGATTTCCAACAAAATCAACAAGGCGTGTCTGTTAGAAAAGCCGGACCCCGCCTTGAAGGTGGATGACAAGACCATCACTTTGCCGGATTCGCTGCCCGACCCGATCGCCACCGTGGTGGCGGTGGAGATCACCGGCGAACCCGAGGTCATCAAGGACGGTATCCCCATCAATGGAGGAAAATGAGACAACGTCCACACTTCGTCCCCACACTTACTCGGGTACGCTTAGTCGAACCGCTTGGTCGATGGACAAGGCGGTTTCGACCAAGCGGGTGGACAAAGTGTGGGGATCAAGTGTATGGGACTAAGTGTAACGACATGCAAGCCATTGGACTGAAGAACCCGGGACTTGGTATTGCCGCGGCGATACTGGTCGCGGTGGCAAGCGCCCCCGCAGCCGAATTGGAGCTACTGCGCGTGGCACGCATCTCCGGCGATGCCAAGCATTGCGCGTTTACCGATCTGGCGCGTTTCAACGACGCGTTCTATTGCGCCTGGCGCGAAGGGTCCAGCCATGTGTCGGCCGACGGCAAACTGCGCGTGGTCCGCTCGACCGACGGGACGAATTGGACCCCGGTCGCGCTGATGACCCGCGCCGGTGCGGACCTGCGCGACGCGAAGCTGGAGGTGACGCCGGACAAGCGCCTGATGCTCCACGGCGTCGAAAAATTCCCGGATGGATCCTCGCCCTTGCGGCGCAACGTCGCCTGGTTCACCACCGACGGCACGACCTGGAGCGCTCCGGTCCACATCGCGGAAGACGACATTTGGTTCTGGAAGCATACCTGGCACAAGGGCACCGGTTACGGGGTGGGTTATGCGTGCGCGCCTCCCTATTTCGCGCGCCTCTACACCAGCAAGGACGCGACTCACTGGACCACGCAGGTGGCAACCCTGAATAACTCCGGCTATGTCAACGAGAGCAGCATCGTCTTCATGCCCGACGATACGGCCCACTGTCTGATGCGAAGGGATGACGGGACCCGCACCGCCCTGTTAGGGACTAGCTCGCCGCCTTATACAAGATGGACGTGGCAGGATCTTGGCCGGCAGATCGGCGGCCCGGAGATGATTCGTCTGCCTGACAACCGGCTGCTGGCCGCAGTGCGACAATATCCCCAGGCGACATGGCTGTGCTGGGTCAGTCCCAAGTCCGGCACCTTGACTCCGGCACTAAAGCTGCCATCCGGCGGCGATACGAGTTATGCGGGCATGGTCTGGCATGACGAGCGACTCTGGGCCTGTTTGCGATGCGGTTTCAGGGTCAACCTAACAAATAAGGTTGCCCATACATACTGACTGAACGGCAGCTTGCACTACAAAAAACAACAAAAGATGAACCACAAAGAGCACAGACAACGCAAAGCAACGAGAGCTGTCCGATTGCGGAAGGAGACGCCCCACGGTGAGCATGGCCGTGTTGAACCTTGCGGAGATTGGACCTGCCATCGCAGTCGCTTGCCGCGCTGTGAAATTAAGTCGGCATGGAAGAAGGAATAGCGCCATGAAAAAAAGCCGCTTCGTGTTTGCCTCGATGCTGCTGGCTTCGTTCTGGGCGGTTCGCGCGCCCGCCGAGGTCACCCTGGACTCCCTGCTGGCCGAGATGACGGATTACGACGCCGTCGCCGCCTCCTCGCCCCCGCACCGGCCGGGCGCGACCTTGGGCGGTTTCACCAAGCTCGGCGCCGCCATCTTTGCGGCGCCCGTAACATCGGTCGCCGCGGGCGATATCCTGATCGCCGATTTCGAGGCCAAAGACTACGGCGACTGGAAAGTCGAGGGCACCGCGTTTGGCGCGGGTCCGGCCAGGGGATCTCTCGCCAGTCAGAGGGGGGTCGCGGGATTTGAAGGCGAGGGGCTCGTCGACACCTATCTTGTCGATCACGACAGGCCGACCGGTAAACTCACTTCGCCCGAGTTCGCCATCGTGCGGGATTACATCACCTTTCTGATCGGCGGCGGCGACTACAAGGGCAAGACGTGCATGAACCTGTGCGTCGCGGGGAAGGTCGTCCGCTCCGCCACCGGCCGCACGGACTTCCTCGAACAGGAGAACTGGGATGTCCGGGAGTTCGCGGGCAAGAAGGCCGTCATCGAGATCGTCGATGCGGAGTCGGGCGATTGGGGCCACATCTGCGTCGACCAAATCCGGCAGAGCGCCACGCGGGCGCAGAAGAAGTCCGCGCCACCCGCCAGGACGGAGAAAGTCCCTGCCGCGGAAAACGGCCCGGAGGTCAAGATCACCGGTCGCTATCTCATCTTCCCGGTGTCGAACAAGCCGCAGCGCGGCAATCTGACGGTCATTGTTGACGGCCAACTGGTGCATCGGCTCAGTTGCGATTTTCCGCCCAACAAGGACGCCGTCGATTGGTGGGGTTGGCTTGACATGTCGGAATACCTCGGCCGGACCGCACAGGTCGTCGTGGACGGCGCACCGCCCGGGGTCCGCGAGATGATCGAGTCCAGCGACACGATCCGCAACCTCCAACCGCTCTACGACGAGGCGCTGCGCCCGCAGTTCCACTTCAGCCAGATGCGCGGCTGGAACAACGATGTGAACGGATTGTTCTATCACCAGGGCACCTATCACTTCTTCTGGCAGTGCAACCCGGCCGGATGTACTCCCAGCGCCCCGTATTGGGGCTACGCCACCAGCCACGACCTCGTCCACTGGACCGAGCAGCCCCATGCCATCCGCAGCGGGGGCGGCAAGGTTGGCAACCGGCACCCCGCGATGGCCGACGGGGGATGCTGGTCGGGCAGCGGTATCGTCGACACCCACAACACCGCCGGCTGGCAGCAGGGCGACGCGCAGACGATGGTTCTGGCGTTCACCGACTTCAATTTCGGCGAGTCGCTCGCCTACTCGACCGACCGTGGCAAGACATGGCGGTTTTACGAGGGTAATCCGGTGGTCCGGCATCGCGGCCGCGACCCGAAGCTGGTCTGGTATGAGCCGGGCAAGCACTGGGTCATGGCCGTCTATGATGAAAACAAGGAGCAAAACGTTTCAATCGCCTTCTACACCAGCAAGGATCTCAAGGCGTGGACCCGCGAAAGCATCATTGCCGTCTACAACGAGTGCCCCGAACTGTTCGAGCTGCCGGTTGACGGCAACCCGGCTCACAGGAAATGGGTGACCTTTGACGGCAGCGCCAACTACGCGGTCGGAAATTTCAACGGCAGGCAATTCACGCCGGACTCGCTGGCACGCCATCGCGACCACTATGGCTCTTATTACGCCTCCCAGTGCTTCAGCGGCGCGCCCGACGGCCGGGTCGTGCAGATCGGCTGGGCCAAGGGTGTCGAGATGCCGGGCATGCCCTTCAACCAGGCCTTCAGCCTGCCTGCCGAACTGACGCTGCGCACCACCAAGGATGGGATCCGCCTGTGCGCCTGTCCCATCAGGGAAATCGAGCAACTGCGCAGGCCAAACCCGAAGACGGTTCGCAATCAAGCGCTGACCGCCGCATCGCCGGCCGTCGAACTGGAAGCCCGCGACCAGCTCTACGACATCGTCGTTGCACTCAAGCAAGGCAGCGCCAAACGGGCAGTGCTGGCGTTCGGCACCGATCGCGTGACCTACGACTTCGTCGCCCGCCGGCTCGACGAAATGCCGCTCGAACCAGACAACGGCACGGTTGCCTTTCGCGTCCTCGTAGATCGCCCGATGTACGAAGTCGTCGGCGGGCAGGGGGCCTGCTACAAGACCAGCGCCCGCGCCGACCAGGGCAAGCAGCTCGGGACGATTTCGCTGACCGCCGACGGCGGCGAGCTGACCGTGGAATCCATCGAAGTCCACGAGATGAGGTCCATCTGGAAAGACAAGTGATGAAACACAAGGACAACGAATGAAGAACGTGACAGGGCGATGGGCAACCGGTTTGGCGTGCTGCCTGGCGGCGTTTGGCCTTGGTCCGGGGATGGCTGCGGCGCAAACCAAACCGACCATCAGTCAAAATTGTCAGGAAACACACCGCAGAAAGGACCATACCATGAACCGTCTAACATACCAGGCGCTTCTCGCCGCCTTGATTCTCTCCGTCGGCATGCCACTGGCGAAAGCCGCGGAACCGGCCAATCCTGACCCCTATGCCAACGAGAAATGGTCGCTGACACCGGAGCAATGGCAGCAACAGGCCAACGTGCCGGATGAAATCGCGCCTATCGTCGTGCCGTTCACCATGCCCCAACTCAAGCGGCCCGGCCATCAGGGTCGAGGATGTCCGCGATCTTGTGATCGAGGATGCGAAATCCTCGCGGAACGAAGATGTTCTGCTGGAAGTGAATGGTCCGCAGTCCCGCAACATCGTGCTCAAGACGGGCACCCCAGCGCCGTCGAAACAGCGGATCGTTCTGGGCCGGGGCGTTTCACCGGACGCAGTCGGGCAATGAGAAAACCAATTTTCTAGCAATAACAAAGGAGGAGTTAATGAGAGTTCTAAGATCAATGTTGTTGGCCGTGATCAACGGCTGCGCTGGGTTCCCTGCTTCGGGGATCTGCGGGGATATCACCATAGCATTGGCGTACCTCGACGGCGCACCATTCGCCATGGCCGCCGCTGTCCCGCCTGGACTCGATGCCGGCTACCCGGGCGGCAACGTGCGGATTGTCAGTCGCGAGGGCGACACGTTCACGCTTGCGCCGGACCTGCGCGACACCAAAGGCTGGTGGTTCTACTTCAACTTCCGTCTCCGCGGGCCGGCGGATCAACCGGTAACCATCCGGTTCGCGGACGCGGATCCGATCGGCGTGCGCGGGCCGGCGATGAGCAGCGACGGCGGGCGCACCTGGCAATGGCTGGGCCGGAAGGCGGTGCTACAGTCCGGCAAGAAAGGTTGGTCGTTTCAAGCCGTCGTGCCGGCAGGCGCGCGGGAGGCGCGCTATGCCTTCGCGCCGACGTATCTGGAATCACACCTGCGCGACTGGTTGGCGGCGCATCGGGCGAATCCGGCGCTGCAAGTATCCGAACTCTGCCGCAGCCGCAAAGGCCGCAGCGTGGAACTGCTCCGCGCGGGTTGCCTCGATCTGGAAAAGGCCCGCGGCGTCGTGTTGCTTACCGCGCGGCATCACGCTTGCGAATCCATGGCCAGCAACGCGCTGGAAGGTTTCCTCACCGCCGATGGCTACCTGCCGTCAGGTGTCGCCTGGAACACCCCGGCGAGCTTCGCCAACGGACGGCCGAACTTTTACTGGGCGGGCGACACGTTTTCCGAAGCGCGTTTCACCGGCGCGATCGAGATTCCCTACGCCGACGCGCTGGGCATGGAAGTGCATGCCGACTCCGCCCGCGCGCTGGGTCGCGACTTGGCCCGCGCTGTTCTGGAGCATCTGGAAAAATAAATTGCGTTACGCACACATACTCATGAACACTCTGCGACTCTCACGAACCAGCCGTTCTTTCTAGGTTGAAATATACGTTTCGCCGCCAAGTAATAGGAAAACCGCAACCATGAAATCCATCCTCGTCTTCATCACCGTCCTGTTTCCAATCCTCGCCGCCGCCGTCATGCCGCTCACCGCCTTGGCCGGCATCGAACCGCAGCAGAAGGAGTTGGACCAAGCCAAAGTCAGTGTCAACGCCCGCGAACTGGAAGTTTCAACCGGCGTCATTTCCCGTAAATGGAAGTGGACCGGTGCCGGTTGGGTCACCACCTCGCTGCGCAATACCGCCGAAAACAGGGACTTTGTCCCGAATACGACGATCCCCGTTACGGCTGGAACTTCGCCAAGGAATACGGCAGCATCTACTTCCAAAATATCATGGAAGGACTGCCATCACACCTGACCTTCGTCCCATATCATGTACTGCGGCAACATTGGTTCATGGCGAAATATTTCCCGTCCAACAAGCTCCAGGTTCTGCTCCAGAACCCCCAACGCACCCGCAAGGACTTCAGTGACGCCTATCAACATAGCCACGGTTATTGCTTCGCCATGGGGATCCCTTTCGTCCCATGCTTCTTTCAGCTCGCCCAGTATCTCGACGACGACGGGAAAAAGGAATTGAAAACACTCATCGCCGTTTACTCGCTGCTGCATTACACGGTTAAGTAATCAGGAGAAATGATCATGATCATCCTTGGCGCCATGAAGAGACTACTGACATCACTGACTGCAATTCTGCTAGGAACCATGGCGGCGGGGGGTAATGAACTCGTTGCCGAGGATTTCACTTTTGCCAGCAGTTTCGACGGAGCATCTCCGCTCTACGCGGCCGCTGTCTATGAGAAGGAATCCTCACCCCGTCCCCTCATGGTGGTCCAGCATGGCTATGGCGGAGATCGCCGGTCGGTGGGACACTCCGCCGCGCGCATGGCTCGGCGTGGGTTCTTCTGCGTTTGCATAGACTCGCTCAAGAAAAACGGTGGAGCCACCAAGAGGTATGACTGCGGTGGGATTGAGGTCATGGACATCTACGATGGTATCCAGGCCGCGATCAAGAAGTATCCCGACATGATAGACACAGGCGAAATTTCGATTGTCGGATACTCCGGCGGCGGCGGCACTGCCACTTTCGCGACCGTGCGGTTTCCCTTCCTGTTTCGGGCGTCCATGTCTTTTTTCGGGATTCCCGATTATGGGATGTGGAATGCCCCAGGCGTCCGCCGGCGTAATTGGAGCATGCCAACCCCTGTAACGATAGCGGTAGGCGGCACGGTGGCCGAGGCGCCGGATAAATATCTGGTTCGCAACGCCGGTCTGGCGGCTGGCAACCTCTGCGGAAGACTTTTTGAGATGGCCTACGATGAACGCGAGAACATCTGTCCGGTGGCGATGCAGGAGGCCTTCATCCAGGCGGTGAAGAAGACCGGATACCGGAATCTCGTGGTCAATATCAGCAAGGAAGGTGATCCACACCGATGGAAGCACGCTCACAACAGTGGCCAACTCGATGCCGCAGAGGACCGCTTCATGGACGACATTGCCAAGATCGACACACCGATGCCGGTCATGCCACCGACCGGGGAACTTGTCGTACTGGGATATCTTGTCACCCCACGGTTCATCTGCGTACTCGGCAAGGGCGATGACGCCGCCGCGAAGATCAAGTACGAATTCACGAACGACACGGCACGATTTGTCATTTCCCCGATGACTTCCGATATGAAGGCAAAAGCCGCTGTTACAGTTCCTGATGACCGTCTGATAGACGTCCGCGTGGACGGACAACAAGTGGAAATCGTCAAGGCGGGGGACAAACGCAAGATTGAAGGGACGATCAGTTCGACGATGGTGATTTCCTTCCGCCGTTAGAATGCCTGCCGATAGCCAATGAGAAAGAATTATGATCATGCGAAATGAAAGGAAACCCACACCCGTGAAATCACCATGAAATCCATCCTCGTCTTCATTACCGTCCTGTTTTCAATCCTGCCAGCCGCATCCCCTGCCGGGGAGGCGGCACAAGGCGGGCTCGTCCTGGTCGAAGCCGAGGACTTCGCCCGGCGCGGTGGCTGGGTCGTGGATCCGCAGTTCATGGACCAGATGGGGTCGCCTTACCTGCTGGCGCACGGCCTGGGCCGGCCCGTGGCCGATGCGACGACGGAGGTGGAGTTTCCCTCCACCGGGACCTATCGCATCTGGGTGCGCACCAAGGACTGGGTGGCGCAGTGGAATGCTCCCGGAGCACCGGGGAAGTTCCAGTTGCTCATCAACGGCAAGCCGCTCGACATGACCTTCGGCACTCAGGGCGCACAGTGGCACTGGCAGGATGGCGGCACGGTGGACATCGCCGGACCAACCGTCCGGCTGGCCTTGCACGATCTCACCGGCTTCGAGGGGCGGTGCGATGCGATCCTTTTCGCGCGCGATCCGAAGTTCACGCCGCCGAATGCGAACCCGGCGATGGCGGCGCTTCGCCGGGAGTGCCTTGGCTTGCCGGAGCGACCCGAGTCGGCGGGCGAGTTCGATTTCGTGGTCTCGGGCGGCGGTATCGCCGGGACGTGCGCGGCGCTTTCGGCAGCGCGGCTGGGGCTGAAAGTGGCGCTGGTGCAGGACCGGCCCGTGCTCGGCGGTAACAACAGTTCGGAAGTCCGGGTGTGGCTGCAAGGCGCACGCAACGACGAACCGTGGCCGCGCATTGGCGATGTGGTGGCGGAGCTCGAGCCGGGCAAACGGGCGCACTATGGCCCGTCGAACACGCAGGAGCTTTACGAGGACGAAAAGAAGCTCGCCGTGGTGCGCGCGGAGAAAAACATCACGCTGCTGCTGGAGCATCGCGTGAACGGCGCGGAAGTGGCGGATGGTCGTCTTCGCGCGGTCATCGCACAATCCACCACGAGTGGACGACGGCTGCGCATCGGCGGCAAGTGGTTCGCGGATTGCACGGGCGATGCCTCGGTCGGTGCGCTGGCCGGCGCGGATTTTGAAATGGAACCGAAGGGTCGCCTCGGGCCGTGCAATCTCTGGAATGTCTGCGAATGCAAGGATGACAACGCCATCAACACCGGCACCGAGGTGTCCGCCACCGCCGTGCCGTTTCCGCGCTGCCCGTGGGCGCTCGATCTTTCCGACAAACCTTTCCCCGGGCGCAGCAAACTGAAACCCGAACCTAACAAACTCGGCGGCTGGGAGTGGGAGAGCGGTTTTGATCGGGATCCGATCAACGAAATGGAGTATATTCGCGATTGGAACTTCCGCGCGATGTATGGCGCCTGGGACGCGCTCAAAAACGTGGACCAGGTGTTGCCCAACCACCGGCTCAACTGGTCGGCCTACATCCTCGGCAAACGGGAGTCCCGCCGCCTCCTGGGGGATGTCGTGCTCCAGCTTGATGACCTGCTCAAGGACCGCAAGTTCCCCGACGGCACCGCACCCACAGGCTGGAGCAATGACCTGCACCGGCCCGATCCGAGATACGCAAAGGGTTTCGACGGCGACGCGTTCATCTCCACCGCCGACATGATAAAGTTCCCCGCCTCTGCGGGCAACCGCGCCTTTTGGATTCCCTACCGCTGCCTATACTCGCGCAACATCGCCAACCTTTTCATGGCCGGACGCAACATCAGCGTCACGCATGATGCCCTTGGCGCGGTGCGAGTCATGCGCACTTGTGGCACCGAAGGTGAAATTATCGGTATGGCCGCCAGCCTTTGCGCCAAACACAACACCACGCCTCGTGCCGTTTATGAAAAGCTCCTCAACGAACTTCAGGACCTCATGCGCCGCGGCACGGGCAAGGTGGACGGCAGCGCCATCGCCTATCAAAACCAGGGCCGCCGTGGCCATGCCCCACGCGCCGAAACCAAGCCCGCGCGTCCCATGAGCGTCGAAATTCCCGCCTGGCTCAAAGCAGCCGGCACCAACCTCGCCCGCACCGCCAAGGTCAGCACGCCCGGCACCAATTCGCCCGGCATTAAGACCGAGCTGCTGCTCAACGACGGCAACGGCCGCGTGGAGGACAACGACGCCCGCTGGATGAGCAAAGAAGCGCTGCCACACATTATCGAGTTCACCTGGGAGAACCCTGTCCGCCTCGGCGCCGCGCGCATCATCTCCGGCTACTACGCCAACGCCGCTGTAATCGCGCCCGTGCAGGACTTCACTCTCCAGTGGCACGACGGCACCGCGTGGCAGGACATCCCGGATGCAAAAGTCACCGCCAACAAGAACCCCGCCTGGTCCGCTCGATTCACTCCCGTGGAAACTAAACGCCTCCGCCTCATCATTACTGCCACCCCGGGCGAAACCTCCCGCATCTGGGAAGTGGAGTTCTACGGGCCGCCAGCGGCCAAGTGAATCCAATGAAGGAATGGAAACCGGGAACAAAATGGATCCCCACACCCAGGCCAGCATGGGAACCCAGGTTCTTGCGAAAATTTCCTGGCGGGTTTTGCCGGCGGTTCACGCATGACATCGTAGAGGCCTTGCCCCACTGTCCCTGTTTTTCACCGCCCCATCACCCATCCCATATCCATGTATCAGAACTTACAGATCCATCTGAAACGAATGCCACGGCGCATTCTCGTTAGCGCCTTTGGCCTCATTCTCACCATGCCGCTGGCGAGGGCCGCGGAACCCGCCAACCCCGACCCATACGCCAACGAAACACCCGCGCAGCGCGACGCGCGCATGCAGTGGTGGCGCGAGGCCCGCTTCGGAATGATGATCTGTTGGGGCGTGTATGCCGTGCCGGCCGGCGTTTACAAGGACAAGCGGGGCGGTGCCGAGTGGATCATGTCGGTCCAAAAGATTCCGAAGGTCGAATACCAGGAATTCGCGCGGCAGTTCAACCCGGTCAAGTACGACGCCGACGCCTGGGTGCGCATCGCCAAGGATGCCGGGATGAAATACATCGTCCTCATCACCAAGCATCACGACGGTTTTGCGCTGTTTGATTCCAAGGCCAGCGATTGGAATATGGTCAAGGCCACTCCCTACGGCAAAGACCTGCTCAAACCGCTGGTCGAGGCCTGCCGCAAGCATGGCATCAAGCTCGGCTTCTACTACTCGCAGGCCCAGGATTGGTCTAACAAGGGCGCGGGCGGCAAGGATGCGCGCATGGACAACTACATCCGCGACGTCGCAGTGCCGCAGGTGCGCGAGCTTCTGACAAACTACGGCCCGGACACGCCGGCGATCCTGTGGTGGGACACGCCCTATGACATG